>OHOI01000037.1_pt1 | contig 116124 bp, 93 predicted proteins | sample 1569781 | NCBI WGS metagenome assembly OHOI01 (sample SAMEA3879587, study PRJEB24766) | human gut metagenome | biome: human-associated habitat; feature: feces | place: USA | collected 1985/1987 | reverse complement strand
CTATCGAACTTCCAATCAAGTCAAACTTCCGTGAAGGTCTTGATGTTCTGGAATACTTTATTTCAGCTCATGGTGCCCGTAAAGGTCTTTCAGATACAGCCCTTCGTACAGCCGATTCAGGTTATCTTACACGACGTCTTGTTGACGTTTCACAGGATCTCGTTATTCGTGAAAATGATTGCAGCGTAGGCAGAGCAATACCTGGTATGTACGTTTATGAGTTTGTAAATGAGAAAGCAACAGCAGACAGCGATGCAAAGGCTGATGTTCTTGAATCACTTCAGGAAAGAATTACAGGACGTTTCCTTGCAGAAGATATTGTTGATCCAAAGACAGGTGAGCTTATACTTGGTGCTAACCATCTTGTAACATCTAAGCGTGCAGAAGAAATCATTAAGACAGGTGTTGAACATGTTAAGATAAGAACAATTCTTACATGCCGTTCACATATCGGTGTATGTGCTAAGTGTTATGGTTCTAACATGGCAACAGGTCAGACAGTACAGGTTGGTGAAGCTGTTGGTATTATTGCAGCACAGTCAATCGGTGAGCCTGGTACACAGCTTACTATGAGAACTTTCCATACTGGTGGTGTTGCCGGTGATAATATTACACAGGGTCTTCCTAGAGTAGAAGAACTTTTCGAGGCAAGAAAGCCAAAGACACTTGCTGTACTTGCTGAGTTCGGTGGTGTTGTAAGTTTTGCAAAGACTGATAAGAAGACAGATATTGTTATCACAGATGACGAAGGTAATTCAAAAGCTTATCCAGTATCAAGAGATACAAGAGTAAAAGTTACAGAAGGTCAGATTGTTGCAAAGGGTGAGGAAATTACAGAAGGTTCTGAAAATCCTCATGATATAGTAAGAATTCTTGGTGTACGTGCAGTTCAGGATTACATGATTCGTGAAGTTCAGAAAGTTTACCGTATTCAGGGTGTTGAAATCAACGATAAACATATCGAACTTATTGTACGCCAGATGTTGAAGAAGATTGTTATTGAATCAGCAGGAGATTCAGATTTCCTTCCTGGTTCACAGGTTGATACAATCGAATTTACAGAGGTTAATGAAAGACTTGAAGAAGAAGGTAAGCAGCCAGCAACAGGAACACCAATTATTCTTGGTATTACTAAGGCATCGCTTGCAACTAATTCATTCATGTCAGCAGCCTCATTCCAGGAGACAACAAAGGTTCTTACTGATGCCGCTATTAATGGCAAGGTTGACCCACTTATCGGTCTCAAGGAAAATGTTATCATCGGTAAACTTATCCCTGCCGGTACAGGAATGAAGAGATATCAGGATATCAAACTTGATACAGGTCTTGTATATGATGAGGAGCAGGAAGCATTAGATGAGCAGGAAGAAGAGCTCGAAAATGCAGCCGCAGTTGATACAGATGACAACGAAGAAATCAATATCACAGAAGAAACTGTTACAGAGACAGAAGAATAATAAATAATGACATTGGCAGCCGGGCATGATATGTGTCCGGCTGTTTGTTAGTCTGCCTATATAAAATATTAAAAAATGCTTGACACTTATCATATCAGATTATATAATAATAAAGCGTGCGAATGTGACATGCTGTTTTTTTGTGTGTCAGATTAGCATTTTTTATTCAGACTATACTGAATATGCAACCAACAATTATTCTAATTCCGGGAGGTGAAAAAGGAATGCCTACATTTAACCAGTTAGTAAGACAGGGAAGAAAATCTGCTGTTAAGAAGTCTACAGCACCAGCTCTTCAGAAGGGTTACAACTCTCTTCAGAAGAAGGCTACAGACGTATCTGCACCACAGAAGAGAGGTGTATGTACAGCTGTTAAGACTGCAACACCAAAGAAGCCTAACTCAGCTCTTAGAAAGATTGCCAGAGTTCGTCTTTCAAATGGTATCGAAGTTACATCTTATATTCCAGGTGAAGGCCACAATCTTCAGGAACATAGCGTTGTTCTTATCAGAGGTGGTAGAGTAAAGGATTTACCAGGTACAAGATATCACATCATCAGAGGTACACTTGATACTGCAGGTGTAGCTAAGAGAAGACAGGCCCGTTCTAAGTACGGTGCTAAGAGACCTAAGGACGCTAAGTAATTAGAATCCTATAATTTGCTTTGTAAAAGCACAGATTTATTCACATTAATATTTAAATTTAGTGCCGGAGTTAGATTAATCCGAAGGTTGCAGGTTTAATATATACTTAAGCACGAACACATAAAATATTTGTGAGTACCGATGAATTAATGAAAAGCTGCAAAATAGCTTTATAATGGCAATATTTGTTATTATAATGACTATTTTTGGCAACACTATGTTAAGGAGGGAAGAACCGTGCCACGTAAAGGACATACTCAGAAAAGAGATGTATTAGCAGATCCTATTTACAATAACAAGGTGGTTACTAAGCTTGTCAACAACATTATGCTTGATGGTAAGAAGAGTATCGCTCAGAAGATTGTATACGGAGCATTTGACAGGGTTGCAGCTAAGACTGACCGCCCAGCTTTAGAGGTATTCGAGGAGGCTATGAACAACATCATGCCAGTTCTTGAAGTTAAGGCTAGACGTATCGGTGGTGCAACATATCAGGTTCCAATCGAAGTAAAGCCTGAGAGAAGACAGACTTTAGCACTTCGTTGGTTAACAACATTTTCACGTGCAAGAGGCGAGAAGACTATGGAAGAGCGTCTCGCTAACGAGATCCTCGATGCAGCTGGTAACACAGGAGCATCAGTAAAGAGGAAGGAAGAAATGCACAGAATGGCAGATGCTAATAAGGCATTTGCTCACTATAGATTCTAATTATCTATAGAGATTCAATTGAATCCCCATTATATAAGAGAGGAAAAACAATGGCTGGAAGAGAATATCCATTAGAGAGAACCAGAAATATTGGTATCATGGCTCATATCGATGCTGGTAAGACAACATTAACAGAGCGTATCCTTTATTATACTGGTGTTAATCATAAAATCGGTGATACTCATGACGGTACTGCAACAATGGACTGGATGGCCCAGGAGCAGGAAAGAGGTATCACAATCACATCAGCCGCTACAACATGTCATTGGACTCTTGAGGAGAATGGCAAGAAGAAAGCTGGAGCTCCAGAATACCGTATCAATATCATTGATACTCCTGGACACGTAGACTTCACTGTTGAGGTTGAGCGTTCACTTAGAGTACTTGACGGCGCTGTTGGTGTATTCGATGCACAGAACGGTGTTGAGCCACAGTCAGAGAACGTATGGCGTCAGGCTGATAAGTACAATGTTCCACGTATGGCTTTCATGAACAAGATGGATAAGCTTGGTGCTGACTTCTTTGGTTCATGTGACCAGCTTATTTCAAAGCTTGGTAAGAATCCTGTCCTTATCCAGATTCCTATCGGTAAGGAAGATTACTTCCAGGGTATCGTAGACTTATTCGAGATGCAGGCTTATATCTTCAACGGAGATAAGGGCGATGACATCCAGGTTGGTGAGATTCCTGATGATCTTAAGGATCAGGCTCAGGAGTATCATGACAAGATGGTAGAGCAGATTGTTGAGTTCGATGATGACCTTATGGAGAAGTATCTTGAGGGTGAGGAGCCAACAGTAGAGCAGCTTAAGAAGACATTAAGAAAGGCTACTATCGCTGGTGATGCAATCCCTTGCCTCTGCGGTACAGCTTATAAGAATAAGGGCGTTCAGAAGCTCCTTGATGCAGTACTTGAGTACATGCCGGCTCCAACAGATATCCCGGATATCAATGGTGTTGACGAGGATGGTAATGAAGTATCTGTTAAGTCTTCAGATGATGAGCCATTCTCAGCTCTTGCATTCAAGATTATGACGGACCCATTCGTAGGTAAGTTAGCATTCTTCAGAGTTTACTCCGGTACACTGAATGCAGGTTCTTATGTTCTTAACGCAACAAAGAACAAGAAGGAAAGAGTTGGACGTATCCTTCAGATGCATGCCAACAACAGAAAAGAAATCGATAAGGTTTACTCAGGTGATATCGCAGCAGCTGTAGGTCTTAAGTTTACAGCAACAGGTGATACAATCTGTGATGAGCAGCATCCTGTAATCCTTGAGTCTATGGAGTTCCCGGAGCCGGTTATCGAACTTGCTATCGAGCCAAAGACTAAGAATGACCAGGGTAAGATGGGTGAGGCTTTAGCAAAGCTTGCTGAAGAGGATCCTACATTCAGAGCTCATACAGATAAGGAAACAGGCCAGACAATCATTGCCGGTATGGGTGAACTTCATCTTGATATTATCGTAGACAGACTTCTTCGTGAGTTCCACGTAGAGGCTAACGTAGGTGCCCCACAGGTTGCTTACAAGGAATGCTTCACTAAGGCAGTTGATGTCGACAGTAAGTATGCTAAGCAGTCAGGTGGTCGTGGACAGTACGGACATTGTAAGGTTAGATTTGAGCCTACAGATCCTAACGGCGAGAAGACATTCGAGTTCGTTTCAGAGGTTGTTGGTGGTTCAATTCCTAAGGAATACATCCCGGCTGTTGGCGAAGGTATCGAAGAGGCTTCACAGGCTGGTATCCTTGCCGGATTCCCGGTACTTGGTATCAAGGCTACTGTATACGATGGTTCATATCATGAAGTCGATTCATCAGAGATGGCATTCCACATCGCCGGATCTATGGCATTCAAGGATGCTATGGCTAAGGCAGCTCCTGCACTCTTAGAGCCTATCATGAAAGTTGAGATTACTATGCCTGAGGAATACATGGGCGATGTAATAGGTGATGTTAACTCTCGTAGAGGCCGTGTTGAGGGTATGGAAGATGTTGGTGGTGGTAAGATGGTTAAGGCTTACGTTCCACTTTCAGAGATGTTCGGATATGCTACAGACCTTCGTTCAAAGACACAGGGTCGTGGTAACTACTCAATGTTCTTTGATAAGTATGAGCAGGCTCCAAAGTCTGTTCAGGATAAGGTTATCAGCGCTCACGCAAAGTAATTTGCGGCATTGCTGAATCCTGATTATTGTTTATTAACGTACAGGCAGATTTTTCTGTCTGTACGCTATATAAAAAGTAGTTGAAATTAAGCCCATTATGCCATATAATGGGTTATAGCCTATTAAAAATGAGCCCGTCGTGGCCATTAATTATTAAAGGAGGATTTTTAAAAATGGCTAAAGCTAAATTTGAGAGAACTAAACCACATTGTAACATTGGTACAATTGGACACGTAGATCATGGTAAGACTACACTTACAGCTGCTATTACAAAGACTCTTCATGAGAGACTTGGTACAGGTGAGGCTGTTGCATTCGAGAACATCGATAAGGCTCCAGAGGAAAGAGAAAGAGGTATCACAATTTCTTCAGCTCACGTTGAGTATGAGACAGAGAAGAGACATTATGCACACGTTGACTGTCCTGGACATGCTGACTACGTTAAGAACATGATCACAGGTGCTGCACAGATGGATGCTGCTATCCTTGTTGTTGCTGCTACTGATGGTGTTATGGCTCAGACAAGAGAGCATATCCTTCTTGCTCGTCAGGTTGGTGTTCCTTACGTTGTTGTATTCATGAATAAGTGTGATATGGTTGATGATCCAGAGCTTCTTGAGCTCGTAGATATGGAGATCAGAGAGCTTCTTAACGAGTATGACTTCCCAGGCGATGATACACCTATCATCCAGGGTTCAGCTCTTAAGGCACTTGAGGATCCACAGAGCGAGTGGGGCGACAAGATTCTTGAGCTTATGCATACAATCGATGAGTATGTTCCAGATCCAAAGAGAGAGACAGATAAGCCATTCCTTATGCCAGTAGAGGATGTATTCTCAATCACAGGCCGTGGTACTGTTGCTACAGGTAGAGTTGAGAGAGGTGTTCTCCACCTTAATGAGGAAGTTGAAATCGTTGGTATTTCAGATGAGACTCGTAAGGTAGTTGTAACAGGTATCGAGATGTTCCGTAAGCTCCTTGATGAGGCTGAGCCAGGTGATAACATCGGTGCTCTTCTTCGTGGTGTTCAGAGAGATGAGATTGAAAGAGGTCAGGTTCTTTGTAAGCCAGGTTCAATCACACCTCATAAGAAGTTTACAGCTCAGGTTTACGTTCTTACAAAGGACGAGGGTGGCCGTCATACACCATTCTTCAACAACTACAGACCACAGTTCTACTTCAGAACAACTGATGTTACAGGTGTTTGCGAGCTTCCAGCTGGTACAGAGATGTGCATGCCTGGTGACAACGTAGAGATGACAATCGAGCTTATCCACAGAGTAGCTATGGAGCAGGGTCTTCGTTTCGCTATTCGTGAGGGTGGCCGTACAGTTGGTTCAGGTGCTGTTGCTACAATCATCGAGTAATCGTTGGTTAACCGTCTGATTATACAGTGAATTTAAGGGTTTCAGAAGATTTCTTCTGAAACCCTTTTTTATAAGCAAAGTTTTAGAGAGTACGTCTTTAATCTGATTTTAATCTTATATTAATTGAACTATCAATGTAGTGCGTTATCATATAACCAGAAGGAAGATACAGGAGGAGAAAAATATGTTAACACTTATATTTGCATTTATGCTGTTGGGATTTGTTGGAAAGGTTCTGTGGCTTGCATTCAAAGCAACATGGGGACTTACAAAGGTTCTCATGTATATTGTTTTTGCACCGCTCATGCTGGTCATACTGTTTGCATCGGGATTTGCTTATGCAGCATTTATACTGCTTATAATAGCTGGCGTGAACGCATTGATAAGGGTTAATTAGATGATTAATTCATAAAATACATATATATGTACACGATAAGGAATGCAGCTGATAAAGCAGATAATAAAGCAAATAGTAAACAATGAGGAAAGATAAAAATGAGCATAATGAAGAGGGGAACGAAAAACACAATATTCAGGGAACTGTTTATGAAAAATTCCGGCTGGTTTGTGCTGGAGCTTGCGTGCTCATATCTGGCAGCCAAGGTGCTGCTGCTTGGCAATAACAGGATATCGGATGCAATAGATGCCATGTTTGCAGGAAATCTTGGAGAATGCATAGACAGGCAGTTCTGGATATATGTGGGTGTTCTTGTCGTACTGGGATTCGCATTTACATATATACAGAGCATTGCAACTAAAATATTTGCAGCTAATATGCAGACAGGTTTCAGAGCGGCTGCCGGAAAAAAGCTTATGCAGCTTGAGTATAGGTATTTTGACACACATACTTCAGGAAGGGTGCTCAATAATTTCCTTGATGATGTTGCCAAAATATCGGATTATTATTCGGAGATTCTTCCGACTATTGTGACATCTGCAGTTACAATTGTAACGATAATATTTTCACTTGCACGTCTTGACGGACTTCTTACAGCACTTCTTCTTGTAGTGGTTCCTGTCATGATGCTTGTGTCGAGGCTTACCGGGGAGAAGGTATCCGGGCTTACAAGAAAGCATTCGCAGTACCATGATGAGGTAAATGAGCTGGCTTATGATGCAATAAGCGGAATAAATGTAGTCAAAAGCTATAACCTTGAGGATTATTTTAAGGATAAAATAAAGAAAACAAACAGGACGATTCTCGGATTTGAATACAGGCGCAATGCAATCTCGTCGATAGCGTGGGTTGCGGGAGACATAGTGCAGTGTGCTCCGTGTGTGATACTTGGAATTGCTGCATTGTGGCGTGTGCAGACGGGACACATTACAATCGGTGAAATGTCATATTTTATGCTGCTTCTTGACAGGGTGGTTCCGCCTCTGGGAATGCTTCCACATTATTTTATAGATGCAAGGATTAATCTTGTATCCAGGAACAGGCTTGAGGAGATTATGGATTATCCGTCAGAGAGTGCGGCGGACGGCAACGGTAACAGTATGTGTAGCACAACTGATACAGGCAACGGCGCGTGTGCGGTTGAATTTAAGAATGTAAGCTTTGCGTATGACACATCAGGCTGTGTGCTGGATGATTTTAATCTTAGAATAGAAAAGGGGTGGAATGTAGCGATTGTCGGCGAATCTGGCGGAGGCAAAAGTACGATATTTAAGCTGATATGTGGCTTCTATAAGCCTGACAAAGGCGAGGTTAATGTATTTGGAGAAGAGGCAGGCAGAAATGATTATGATGAGCTGAGGTCTCATATAGCACTTGTGTCGCAGGATACATTTCTTTTCCCTGAAAGTATTGCATGGAATGTTGCCTGTGGAGATATGAGTGTTGGAATGGACCGGATTATCGAATGCTGCAAAAAGGCACGAATCCATGATGATATCATGAAAATGCCCGAAGGGTATGCGACAAATGCCGGAGAGCGCGGAGACAGGCTGTCAGGAGGGCAGAAGCAGAGAATAGCGATTGCAAGGGCACTGCTCAAGAATGCAGAGCTGATTCTGTTTGATGAGCCTACAGCATCAGTTGACGTTGAGAATGAGGAACAGATAAAAAATGCGCTGGAGGAGCTTGCAAAGAATCATACGATTATGACAATCGCCCACAGGCTTAATACGATTGAAAATGCAGAGTGTATATATGTACTGCAGAAAGGAAGGATTGTACAGAAGGGTACGCACAGAGAGCTTATGGACAGTGAAGGCGTATACAGCAGGCTGTACAGGATGAGCAGTGAAGAGGAGGCGGACGCATGAAGAATCTGAGAATTATAAAACAGCTTGTCGTCCGTTTTCAGGGATGGCGTGCAATTCTTTATTTTGGTGAGATAATCCTTATGGGCATTATAAATGGTATAACGGTTGTGATGCTCTCGGACATAATCGGGCTTATTACCGATACGGCTGTGTCAGGCGGAAACATTTGGGATACTGACATAGTGAAGAGAATAATTATATTTTCTGTATTGGAATTTGGAGTGAGTAATATTCTTGGCGTATGTTACAATAACGAAGCCAAGCGTACGGGAGCAACTATGCGCAATATCGTATTTGGAAAGGCGCTGATGCTGCCGGTAAGCTTCTATGAGAATAATCACACCGGAGATTTCATGTCAAAGCTTACATATGATACCAATATGGCTTCAGGAATATTCGGCTCAAGATTCAGACGTGTTATGATGCCTGTAATCATTGTCTGCGTCTGTGTTGTTCCAATGTTTATGAAATGTCCGCCGGTTATGGCAGGACTGCTTGTGCTGTGCATCCTGTCACTCGCACTTAATCTGGCAATGGTTCCGGTGCTTGCAGGCTACAGCCGCAGTATCTCGGATGATAATAAGGCAATAAGCCGTTCCGTTACAGATATGCTTCAGGGAATGGAGACAATAAGAATGTTTCCGCTCCAATCAGTTATAGGACAGAAGTATAATGAAGCTAACGAACGGTGCGGACGTAATATGAAGAAGCAGGGAAGAATTGAGTCAGTCGTGGCGGCACTGCGTAATGCATTTGACCTGATTGGCGCAGTAGCATTTCTTGCAATGGGAATTATATATATACAGAAATATAACGGTAAGGTTGGCAGCCTGCTGGCACTGTACACAATGTATGGTGCATTTCAGTATAATTTTCTTATGATGGGACAGTACATACCAAGTCTTACAAGCTGGCTGGTCAATGCAGAGCGTGTATTGGAGTTCCTTGAACTTCCCGAAGAAAGTTTGCGTAATTGTAGTGATTATAATACTGCAAATGTTCCTGCTCAGGCAGATGTTGAATTTGATAATATAACATTTGCATATGAGGGACAGGAGCAGAAGATATTTGACGGGTACAGCGCGGCGTTTACAATGGGGAAGAGCTATGCCATTACAGGAGAGTCAGGACGCGGTAAAAGTACATTAATGAAACTTCTTATGGGGTTCTACAGAATCAGCGGAGGAAGTATAAGAATAGGCGGGCATGATATATATGAGCTTGGACTTGAGAATACAAGAAAGCTTATTGCCTACATTCCGCAGGAGCCGTATATGTTTCATGATACTGTCCGTGAGAACATACGTAACGGTAATCCGGCTGCGTCTGATGAGGAGATAATCAGGGCAGCAAAAAAAGCCAATGCACATGATTTTATATTACAGCTGGAGAACGGATATGACACAATCCTCGGCGAACGTGGCAATACACTGTCGGGAGGTCAGAGGCAGCGGGTAGCGATAGCACGTGCAATACTCAAAAATGCACCGGTTATTATACTTGACGAGGCAACCTCGGCGTTAGATAATGAATCAGAACAGCTTATACAGCAATCAATCAATGATATGAAGGATGGCAGGCTGATTCTTATGATAGCACACAGACCGTCGACAATAGCAACGGCGGATGCGGAATGGAGAATAGTGTGAAAAATCGGATTGATATCCGATTTCTCACACGCAAGATTTGTGCTTGCGCACAAACTTGATATGCGCAAAAGGCAGCGCAGAAATGGAGAATAGAGTGAGAAATCGTAACGATAATGTAGATGAAGGACTTGCAGGTAATGAAAGACTTGAAGAGGCGATAGCAGCATTGCAGATGGAACCGTCGGAAGAAATGCTGGCACATGTGCTTACGGTGGTAAGACAGCGTATGAGAGAAGGCGGACAGTTTATTGTAGCTGTTGACCCAAAAGCCGCGGATGCGGGGCTTAGTATTCAGGCGGTTAAGACTGATGACGGAAGAATGTGGTGGAGTGTGTTCACGTCATTTGATGAGGAGCTGAAGGGCTCTGGCAGCGTAATGTCGACTTTTATGTCAGGTATAGGACAGATACTTAAGACAGCCGGAGAAGTGGAAGGGATAAGCGGCATTATAATTAATCCGTGGAACAGAACGCTGATGCTTGATAAGAATCTGATTAATATAATACTTGGAGCAAAGTAGTGTTAAGTAGCATTTATTACAATACACTGCCGGATGAATTATATAATATATATTCATCGTAGAAGTTTTAAATTAGTAAATTCATTAAAAAATGAATGAAAATCGGATTGGAGGCAGCTATGAGAAGAAGTGATAAAGAAATAACGGAATTTGCCGAGAAACTTAAGGTACTTGACAGATGTGATGTTATAAGGCTTGGAATGGTGGACGATGGTAAGGCATATGTTGTCCCGGTGAATTTTGGATATAACGTGGAGAACGGACAGATATCAATATATTTTCACTGCGCAGGTGAGGGACGTAAGGCAGATGTTCTTGCTAAGAATCCAAATGTATTCTTCGAGGCTGATTATAACTTTGATGTTGTGAAAGGCGAGACAGCGTGCAGATGGACAGCCAGATATGCGAGTGTAATGGGAGAAGCGGTTGCCGGGCAGCTTATGTCTGAGGAAGAAAAAATTGCTGCATTCAGGATAATAATGAAAAAGTACGGATATGAGGGAGAGCCGCATTTTGACAGTGCGGCGCTTGCAAGGACACATCTGTACAGATTGACGGTAACAGATATTACGGCTAAGAAAAGTAAGATGTAGAAGACAGGAAGACATAAAGATAAAAAGATATTATGCCCGGCGCTTTATGGGATATGTTCACACATATTTCACAAAACACCGGGCTTTTTTTTCTTGACCTTGAGCGAACTTCAAGTGATATTATATTCGCAGATAACATGGATGATGTGAAATTGAGAAAGGGTGAAGAAGGGCTTTATGAGACATACAGCATTTACAAAGTACGCAGCAATTATTACAGCATTCTGCATTACATTGGGAATGGTAAGCGGCTGCGGACAGAGCAATGGCAGTAATCAGACAGGAGCATACGCTGTCACAGGCGAAGCAGCAGTGCAGCCGAAAGAGGAACAGACACAGCAGAGCACACAGGCTGCACAGATGGAACAGACGGCACAGATGGAACAGACGGCACAGAATTCAGACGCAGTTACACTCCCTGATACATCAGAAGCAAGACCGGTGGTGGTTTCGGGAGAGAAGACACTTGGAGACACGGGTAAGACATTTGTTAATGATTACAATCCTTCGGATCGTTCATATGCGGCATCTGACAACTACATATCTCCAAAGGGTAACAGACAGTATGGCACAACCACAACTGTTGAGTATTATTCGTCAACACTTGGCACAACGCGCAAGGCTGATGTGATTCTTCCTTATGGATATGATGCCTCGAAGAGTTATCCGGTTCTTTATATGCTTCATGGAATGGGAGGCAGCAACAAGAGCTGGAGTGATATGGGCGTTAAGTATATTGTTGAAAATGTACATTATGAGAATGGTGTTCCGGATATGATAATAGTATGTGTTGACTGCTTTGTATCAACACAGGACCAGGACAGCGTCCCTATAAGAGAGATGAGTGCTGCATATGACCTTACTGAGAGTGAGGTGATGAATGACCTCATGCCATATATAAATAACAACTATTCAACTAAGACAGGCCGCGATAATACTGCAATCGCGGGATACTCTCTCGGAGGCAGATGTGCGCTTGCAATAGGTTTTAAGCATCAGGATCGGTTTGGATATATCGGTGCTTTTTCAGCAGCATCAGGCGTAATACCTAATGGCTCGGAAAGAAGAATACTTGCTACACTCATGGATGATTTTGTGCTTGAGTACGGCGATTTCCCAATGATTCTTATAAATGTCGGCGAGACGGACGGTATATGCGGTGACTCATGCCGGTTCTATGATGATGCGCTGACACAGAGAGAAATTAAGCATATATTCTATGAGATGGAAGGTGACCATGAAGGAACCGTATGGCAGAATGGCCTTTATAACTTTGTAAAGAGAATATTTGTATAGTATAATAGAAGTTTGATAGAGTGTACTTGACTTTTAAGTTAAATCTCCCTAATATATATGTTTGAAAAAATGTATATATCAGGGAGATTTTGTTATGACAAAGGATCTGACAACGGGAAAGATAATGCCGATACTGGTTAAGTTCACAATTCCGCTTGTACTCGGTAATCTGTTCCAGCTTACATATAATGCGGTTGACAGTATAATAGTAGGACATTTTGTTGGAAAAGAGGCACTGGCGGCAGTAGGCATATGCAATCCCATAAGCACATTGATGATACTGTTTCTTAACGGTCTGTGCATGGGCGCGGGTATACTTATGGGAATGCAGTATGGTGCCAGGGATTATGATACTCTTCACAGACAGATAAGCACAACCATGATATCGGGTGTCATATTCTCGGCGCTGCTTACGTTACTGTGCGTGGTGTTTGCGGTACCGATTCTTAACCTGATGCAGGTGGATGCATCGATAATGGATATGACCAAAGAATATTTAAGAATAATATTCGTGGGCCTTGTGTTTACATTCCTTTATAATTTTTTCTCAAGTACGTTAAGAGCGCTTGGAGACAGTAACTCTCCGCTTTATTTTCTTATTATAAGCGCGGTGCTTAATATATTCGGAGATCTGTTCTTTGTTGTTGTGCTTAAGGCGGGAAGTAACGGCTGTGCCGTATCTACCGTGCTCAGTGAGGTGTTGTGCTGTCTGTTCTGTATAATCTATATACAGAAGAAAGTACCGGTACTGCGTCTTGGCAAAAAATGGCTTGTATTTGATGCAAGTCTTCTTAAGCAGACTATAGCCTATGGATGGGCTTCGGCAATGCAGCAGGCAACAGTGCAGCTTGGCAAGCTTGGAATACAGGCAATAGTCAATACTATGGGAGTATCGGTTGCAGCGGCATTTGCGGTAGTAAACAGGATTGATGATTTTGCATATACACCCGAACAGAACATAGCACATGCCATGACGGCACTTATGGCGCAGAATAAGGGCGCCGGTAAGAATGACAGGATGCGTGAAGGCTTCAGGTGTGGAATTATCCTTGAGATTATATACGGAATTGCAATATTTATAGTATGTTTTACATTTGCAAGACAGCTTATGATGATGTTTGTTAAAGATGAAGAGGTTATAGGGCATGGCGTTACATATCTGCATCTTATATCAATAATGTATCTTCTTCCTGCACTCACTAATGGCATCCAGGGATTCTTCCGGGGAATAGGAGACCTTAAGATTACTCTTATAAGCAGTTTTGTTAACATGGGGGTCAGGGTACTTGCGGCAGCGCCGCTTGTACTTATATTAGGTTTGGGAATAGAGGCACTCCCATTCTCATATCTCGCAGGCTGGATAGGAATGCTTATTGCAGAAGTTCCGCTTCTTATCAGAACTTATAAAAATTAAATAAAATTTTTCGGACAGATTCTAAACAAAGGGTCTGTCTTTATTTCTCAAAAGTTAATGCATGGACATATACAAATATGGTAAAATAATGTAAATTAGGCAGAATAATAAAAATGCCCAAATCAAAAGAAATGGAGGAAGAGATGAAAGAAAATAGTCAGGATAAAAATTTTATGTATAAACTGGCGGAATTTATTGTAGATAAGCGGAATCTGTTTTTTCTTATATACATAATAGCGCTTGTTTTCTGCATATTCTCAAGAAACTGGGTCAAAGTAGAGAATGACGTAACGAAGTATCTGCCTGATTCGACTGAGACGAGACAGGGACTTACGGTAATGAATGACCAGTTTGTAACATACGGAACAGCACAGGTACTGTTAGCCAACATATCATATGACAGAGCGCAGGAAGCTGCTGATATGATAGAGGATATCAATGGTGTTACGAGTGTTACATTTGATAATACAGAAGATCATTACAAAGGCACGTCTGCATTGCTTGATGTCACTTTCGACGGTGAGGAAGAGGATCAGATAAGTATCGATGCAATGAATGAGATAAAGGACAAACTCACGGGATATGATGTGTATTATTCAACTTCGGTTGCCAACGATGATTCTGCTAATCTTGAAAGCGAGATGCAGGTCGTTACGGCAATTGCAGCAGTAATCATAGTTGTTGTACTGCTTCTGACATCCAAGTCATATGCGGAGGTTCCTGTACTGCTTATAACATTTATTGCAGCAGCACTCCTTAACATGGGAACCAACTTTTTGCTTGGAACAATCTCATTTATATCTAATTCGGTTACAATCGTGCTTCAGCTTGCACTTGCAATTGATTATGCGATTATTCTGTGCCACAGATATACTGAGGAAAGAGAGAATCTTCCTGCAAGAGAGGCGACCATAACTGCACTCAGTAAGGCTATACCTGAGATTTCATCGAGCAGTCTTACCACAGTGTCAGGTCTTCTGGCACTGGCATTCATGCAGTTTAAGATTGGTGAAGACCTTGCGGTAGTCCTTATCAAGGCTATTATACTTTCACTTATTTCAGTATTTACACTGATGCCTGGTCTTATTATGGTATTCAGCAAATGGATGGATAAGACGGTACACAAGAATCTTATTCCTTCAATATCTGCGGTAGGTAAGTTTGCAATTAAGACAAAGTATATAATACCGCCTATATTTGCGGCCGTAATCATTGTTGCGTGTGTATTTGCCAATATGTGTCCTTACTGCTTCAGTACGGGAAGTACTTCTACTCCGAGAAAGAGTGAGTCAACAATCGCACAGGAGAAGATTGATTCAACCTTCGGAAGCAGGAATATGATTGCGCTTGTTGTACCTGCAGGTAATTATGAGGCAGAGAAGAATCTTCTTGCTGACCTTGATGCGTGCGATGAAGTTAAGTCGACACAGGGACTTGCCAATACAGAGGCTATGGACGGATATATGCTTACGGACAGTCTGACACCGAGAGAGTTCTCAGAGCTTGTAGGACTTGATTATGAGGTGGCACAGCTTCTGTACAGTGCATATGCAATTAATCAGGAGAATTATGGTGAAGTAATCAATTCAAGCAGTAAGTACAGTGTACCGCTCATTGATATGTTTGAGTTCCTGCTTGATGAGATAGACAAAGGATATGTCACTCTTGAGGGTGACCTGAAAGACCAGATGGATGACCTGTCAGGGCAGCTTGATAAGGCACTTCTTCAGTTGAAGACGGATGATTACAGCCGACTGGTTGTATATCTGAATCTTCCGGAAGAGGGTGATGAGACATTTGCCTTCCTCGACAGAGTGCATGAGATGATGGCAAAGTATTATACTGATAATTATTATGTTGTTGGTAACTCAACAAGTGATTATGACCTTTCATCATCATTTTCAAGAGATAATCTTGTAATAAGTATATTGTCGGCATTGTTCGTTATAATAATTCTGCTGTTTACATTCAAATCAGCAGGACTCCCGGTGCTTCTTATACTTGTTATACAGGGAAGTATATGGATTAACTTCTCATTCCCTTATCTGATGGATTCACCGTTGTATTTCCTTGGCTATCTGGTTGTCAACTCAATTCAGATGGGTGCCAATATCGACTATGCAATAGTTATATCAAGCAGGTATGATGACCTTAAGAAGCAGCTTCCGATTAAGGAAGCAATTATTGAGACGCTTAATCAGGCGTTCCCTACAATCATAACATCGGGTTCAATCCTTGCGGCAGCAGGCATACTGATTTCATTCCTTTCAACAAACGGAGTTATATCAGCAATCGGTACATGTCTTGGACGAGGAACAATAATTTCCATTATCCTTGTTATGGGTGTACTGCCACAGATTCTTTATCTTGGTGATGTTATTATTGAAAAGACAAGATTCTCAATCAATACCGATAATCTCATACAGAATACAGGCGGAACAATGGTTATTAACGGACGTATGAGAGGTTATGTGTCAGGTATAATTGACGCTGAGATTCATGGTGTTATCAAGGGTGAAGTCAAGGGTCAGATTGATGTCAACAATATAGATGTTATTAAAAAGGAAGAACCGGAGGATGGGGGTGACGGCAATGAAGAAGCATAACAGATTAATGAATTTATTCAAAAAATCTGCTGCGGCGTCACTTGCGCTGGTTCTTGCAGCTGTAATGATGGCAGCTTCCGGCATGGTAAGCGCAAAAGCAGATGATGATGATGGCCTGACAGAGATACATATATCTACTGTTGATGATTTAAAGGAGCTTGCAAAAAACTGCCGTCTTGATTCATGGTCACAGGATAAGAAAGTTATTCTCGATAAGAGTATCGAACTGAATGGAGAGGAATTTACCGCAATTCCTACATTCGGTGGTATATTTGAAGGAAAAGGCAATACGATTAACGGCATATCAATAACAAAGGATGGCTCATACCAGGGACTTTTCAGATATGTACAGGAGGGAGCGATAGTCCGTAACCTCACTGTCAAAGGTAATGTACTTCCGGGAGGAACCTCATCATATGTCGGAGGAATCGTAGGAAGCAACAAGGGGCTTATAACCAACTGTAAGTTCGCAGGTGTCTGCAATGGTAAAAGTAATGTCGGAGGAATAGCAGGTTCTAACGAGAGTGAAGGAACAATATATGCCTCAATTGCAGAAGGTGTTGTGTATGCAGAGCACTATGCGGGCGGTATTGCGGGAATTAATGTAGGAATAATCGACAGCAGTTCTAATTCTGCCAATATCAATACTAAGATAGAGCAGATGGATAATATAAAGATTCAGGATATTTCGCTTGATACGCTTACAACGACGGAGGATGCTGTTGATATAACGGATATCGGAGGAATAGCAGGTTATTCATCAGGAAAGCTTTATGATAATAAGAATTACGGAGATGTAGGATATCAGCATAAAGGTTATAATGTCGGTGGAATTGCCGGCCGTCAGTCAGGATACATATACGGCTGTGCCAATTACGGACATATATACGGACGTAAAGAGGTAGCGGGAATTGCAGGGCAGATGGAACCATACGTTAATCTGACATTTACAGAGTCAACAATATCACAGCTTCGTGACAAACTGGATGTCCTTCAGAATGGAATTGATAAGACTATCAATGACGCAAGAGGATATTCGGACAGTGTGTCGGACAGCCTTTCACGTATGTCGGATTATGCAGATACGGCAAGCAGTTCAGCTGACAGCCTGATTGATAAGACTGAGAGCATGATTAACGCAGATACAGATCAGGTTAATAATCTCAGTGCGGTAGTAACCAAGGCTATAGACCTTCTGGTGCCTGTTACGGATGATATCAAAGAAGCATCAGACAATCTTAAGGATTCTGCAGATATTCTACAGGATGCAGCCGATAAGGCGGGCAACAGCTCTGATGATACACAGAAAGTAATTGAAATACTTTCTGATGCACTTGGTTATATAAGTATCAATCAGGACAATATTGACAAAGCTTCAGATGCTATAGATAAAGCCATAGAAGCTCTTAATGACAGAGACTTTGACAAGGCTTCAGGATACATTAAGGATGCCAATACAGCACTTAAGGATTCGGTAAACGGCGTTAATGACGCGCTCAATAAGGCCGGGGAGGCAGAACCTTACCTTAAGAACATAGCTGATAATATTAAAGAAACCCTTGATAAGATTAACAATGGAATGAACGAGTTAAAGGATGCAGGCAGTGATCTGTCGGATGCGTCATCAGGACTCGGAGATGTTACAAGATATCTTTCCGGTAATCTTAACTTTAAGCTTGAAGCAATAGGAAGTGAGCAGATACAGGCAAGAGAGAACCTTATGTCATCGGTAGATTCAATGATTGATGAGATGGACGGACTTAATAATACGATAAGAGCCAATAATAATACTCTTGCAGATGATTTTCAGCATATATCTGATACACTTTTTGATATTACGGACATCATAATAGATGCAAGGGAAAAGTCGAATGAAAAAGCAGACAGTGATTCAGATGACAGATTTGACTATGATATATCTGCCGATGACGAAGCAGGAGAGGCTGACGGCAAGGTTGAAGGCTGCACCAACTATGCGGATATAGAAGGAGATGTCAATGTAGGCGGAATCGCAGGTGCTATGGCTGTTGAGCACGATCTTGACCCAGAAGATGATATTGATATCGAGGGTAAACTTTCAACGGATTTTGACTACAGTACCAAAGCGGTTATAAGGTCATGTACTAACAGAGGCAGGGTTACGGGCAAGAAGGACGGCACAGGCGGAATCGCCGGTGAGGTTGATCTCGGATGTATTATTGAATGTTACGGATATGGAGAGATTAAGAGTACAGGCGGTAATTATGTCGGAGGAATAGCAGGCAGCTGTAAGACACTTATTCGTGACAGTTATGCAAAATGTGTTCTTTCGGGAACCGATTACATTGGCGGTGTTGCCGGAAGCATTAAGGATGTAAAGAACTGTAATACACTGATTAAGGTTACTGATTCTGATGAATATGCAGGTACAATCGCCGGTGAGGTTACAGGAACAGCAGAGAGTAATTACTTTGTAAGCGATGATCTTGCAGGTATAGATGGAGTAAGTTATTCCGGCAAGGCAGAGCCTGTAAGCTATGATGAACTTATCCGGTCAGAGGATATCCCTGAAGAATTCAAAGATTTTAAGCTTACCTTTATAGCTAACGGAGATACCGTGCTTGTGTATGATTTTGAATACGGTGATTCAATGCCTGAAGATGCACTTCCTGTAATACCTGTAAGGGATGGATATCAGGCACATTGGGAAGATTATGATTATTCAGACCTGACATTTGATGGCACAATCAATGCCGTATATGACAAGTACGTAACTGCGCTTGAGAGCGGACAGATGAGAACAGATGACAGGGCAATGCTTCTTGTGGAAGGCAGGTTCACTACAGAAGATGCAATAACTGTAACTAAGGAGAATAATCCTGATATTAACGGCAGGAATGCATCTGAATGCTTCACGGTTAATATACCTGATGACGGACAGCAGGAACATCTTGTGCATTATATTCTGCCTGAGAAAGTTAAGAATGCAGATATAATGATTCTGCAGAACGGCACGTGGAATAAGACCGGTACTGACACAGACGGCAGATATATGACATTTACCGTAAGTGGCAGCGAGGTTACATTTGCGGCAGTTAAGACAGCATCAGTACTTCCGACTGCAATAATTGCAGGAATAATTCTCATTTCTGTGATAATACTGATAATGCGCTGCAGGAAGAGAAGAAAGAAGAAAAAAGCTATAGCAGAATAAGACAAAATGTGATAGAATTAACGAATCTTAATAATTATAAGAGGAGGATTTTATCATGTTTGAAAAGTTTTTCAAACTTAAGGAGAATGGTACGGATGTAAAGACAGAAGTCATCGCAGGTCTTACAACATTCATGACAATGGCTTACATCCTTGCTGTTAATCCTAACATCCTGTCTGTGGCAGGAATGGACAAGCAGGCACTGCTTATTGCAACAGCACTTGCAGCATTTGTAGGTACGGTACTTATGGCACTGCTGGCCAATTATCCGTTTGCACTTGCACCGGGACTTGGACTTAATGCATATTTTGCATATACAGTCTGCGGAACAATGGGATATCATTGGACTATAGCACTTGCAGCAGTATTTGTAGAAGGTATCATATTCATAATACTTTCAGTAACTAGTGTAAGAGAGGCTATTTTCAATGCCATTCCTATGACACTTAAGTCGGCAGTAAGTGTAGGCATCGGTCTTTTTGTAGCTTTCATCGGACTTCAGGATGCAAAGCTTATTGTTAACAGTGATTCTACACTTGTAACATACCAGACATTCAAAGGTGAGACATTCCATTCAGTTGGTGTTGGTGCCATACTTGCACTTGTCGGCGTTTTTATAACAGCAATACTTCTTATTAAGAATGTTAAGGGTGGTATCCTTATCGGAATTATCGCTACATGGGTTCTTGGTATGATCTGTGAAGCATTTGGAATATATGTACCTGATCCTGCGGCAGGAATGTACTCAACAATTCCGTCTTCAATCGTAAGTTTTGATTTTACTCCTTTTAAGGAGACATTTGGTGCGGTATTCAGAGCAGATTTCCATTCAATCAAGCTGGTTGATTTTATTGTTGTAATGTTTGCATTCTTATTTGTAGATATGTTTGATACAATCGGAACACTTATAGGTGTTTCATCTAAGGCAGATATGCTTGATGAGAACGGTAAGCTTCCACGCATTAAGCCGGCTCTGCTTTCAGATGCAATTGCTACATGCGTAGGTGCTGTATTTGGTACATCAACAACAACAACTTTCGTTGAGAGTGCTTCAGGTGTTACAGTAGGAGGACGTACAGGACTTACATCGATTGTAACCGCAGTATTATTCCTGCTCTCAATCGTATTCTCACCACTGTTCCTTACAATTCCATCATTTGCGATTGCACCGGCACTTATAATTGTCGGTTTCTATATGATGGGAGCTGTTGCCAAGATTAACTTTGAAGATATGTCAGATGCTATCCCTGCATTCCTTTGCATTGTTGCAATGCCACTTGCATACAGCATTTCAGAGGGTATCTCAGTAGGCGTTATCTCATGGACACTTATTAACCTTGTCACAGGTAAGGCTAAGGAGAAGAAGATAAGCATAGTTATGTACGTGCTTACGGTGCTTTTCATACTTAAGTATATACTTCTTTAATTTTCACAAATATAATCTTTCGTATATGCGCGTTTTAACCAAAAATCAGCCAAAAAGCAACGCACGGCTGACTTTTAGCTCAATATGTGCTATAATATAAGAAGGCTTGAAGGCCCATCCGTATGTATGCTGCGGATGGGTTTTTGTGTCATATCAGTACTAAAGGCATAAGAGAAATGGAGAGACATATGTTTGAAAAAGGAGATATGGTTGTATGTGGCAATAATGGGGTATGCCGCATAGAGAAGATATCAAAGCTGGACAGCATTGACAGTGAGGTGCTTTATTATATAATGCAGCCTGTATATGAAAAGAGCAGCACTGTGTATATTCCAGTTGAAGGGCATAGTACACCGATAAGAAATATTATGACAAAAGATGAGGCGATGGATTTTATAAAAAAGATACCGACGATAAGCGAGATTGAGCTGACAGGCGACAGAGAAAGGGAATCACAGTACAAGGCGTGTATGGAGCCTGCACAGACCGAGGGATGGGTGCGTATTATAAGGACTTTGTACAGACGTAATGAGGAGAGAGCGGCAGCCGGCAAGAAGACGATTAATATGGATGAACGCTATATGAAGATGGCTAAGAATTGCTTATATGGCGAATTAGCTGTATCATTAGGAATGAAGAAAGATGAGGTAGAAGCATTTATCGAGAGTATTCTTGATAAGGACGAGGAGAATGCTTAACAGATTACAAAGCATGAATCAGGAAACACAGAATAAAAGCAGATGGGAGAGATTGTCATGAAGCAGAATGGACTCATGGAGTTACTTAAGACAAGAAGAACCTACAGAAGATTTGACCAGACAAAGAAGATTCCGGATGATGCGGTGAATGATATTGTGCGTGCACAGCAGTATGCATCATGCGGTAATAACAGACAGCCGTTAAGGTATATCGTTGTAAGAGACGAGAAGCTTGTTGACGAGATATTTGGAATAACAAGATGGGCTGCCTCTCTTCCACCTGAACAGGGACAGCCAAAGGACGGGGAGCATCCGGTTATGTTTGTTGTTGTGCTTGAGGATAATAAGCTTAAGAATGCAATAACCGGAACAGATGCAGGACTTGCAATCAGCAATATGACGCTTGCAGCATGGAATCACGGAATAGGAAGCTGCATAATTGCCAATGTTAAGAAGGATGCGCTGAAAGAACTGTTGTCAATAGGTGAAGAGTACACTGTCAACTGTGTTGTTGCTTTTGGATATCCTACACATAAGAGCACAATTGTGGAGGTCGGTAATGATGAGAAGCTCTCATATTATCTTGACGATAACAGGGATTATGTAGTTCCGCGCAAGAAGATAGAAGACGTTGTAAAGTTCATGTAGAAAGATAGGAGCGGCGGATGGCATTTACATTTTACCAGCTTATATTTATTATTCTGGCATACTCATTCATCGGATGGGTAGCAGAGACTGTAGCTGCTGATCTTGTATATCACAGATTTGTTAACAGGGGATTCCTCAATGGACCTGTATGTCTGATATATGGTATATCTGCAGCACTTATGGGAATTGTATTCTGGGAGCTTAAGGATTATACACTTTATCTTTTTATAGGATGTGCAGGCCTCGCAACCATTATACAGTGGTTCCTTGGCAAAACACTTGAAAAGCTCAGGAAGCACAGATGGTGGGACTATTCAGGATACAGATTCAATATTGACGGATATGTATGTCTGAGATTTTCGGTATTATGGGGAGTACTTGGCACAGTATCCGTCAAATGGCTTAACGGTCTTCTTCTGGACTTGCTTGGGCTGTTCCCGCATTTCATTGTTAAGGTTGTTATGATTGTGCTTGTATGTATACTTGTTGTTGATATGGTTACATCCGTATCAGCGTCATTGTATGGAGAGCATAAGAATGTCGAAGACAATGATGCAGGCAATTTGATACACAGTGGAATAATCAATGTCACATACAGACTCGGGCATTTTATTGTTGACCGCGTTGAACGAAGAGTTACGGGAGCGTATCCGAAGCTTAATGAAGAAAGAATTGAGGCAGGGGCGGAAGAAGGCTTTGCAAGCGGCTGTAATTTTTATAAGCTGTTTCTTCTGTTTGTGACAGGAGCGTTCCTTGGAGATATTGTAGAGACATTATTCTGCCGTTACACGGCAGGCGTGTGGATGAGCCGCAGCAGTGTTGTCTGGGGACCGTTCAGCCTTGTCTGGGGAATAGCCATAGCTCTTGCAACTGCAATTCTTCATAAAGATAAAGACAAACCGGATTCGTACATTTTCATGATTGGAACAATACTTGGTGGTGTATATGAATATTCATGCAGCGTGTTTACGGAGATTGTATTTGGCAAAGTATTCTGGGATTACAGCCATATTCCATTTAATATAGGAGGACGTGTTAATCTGCTGTACTGCTTCTTCTGGGGAATAGCTGCTGTTGTATGGATAAAATGGCTTTATCCGCCGCTTTCGCATCTTATAGAGAGTATTCCTGATAAAATCGGGAAGATTATAACATGGGCACTTGTGGTGTTCATGGCATGTAATATAGTTGTTTCGATGATGGCACTTATAAGGTATGACCAGCGTTCTAATGGAACAGAGGCGTCATCCTCATGGCAGATTACAATGGACCGGATGTATGATGATGCTGCAATGCAGCGTATATATCCTAACGCAGTCAGCAGGTGAGATATTAATTAGTATTACGCATAACAGTGGAGCTGAATATGTATTATGTTATTGATAATGGTGAAGTAAGAGAAGCAGTAATAGCACGTATGAACGAAGATATACCAAGCTTTGGGTATATTACGCTTGATGAGCTTAAAGATAATTATGATGAACTTGGGCTTCCGTATGAGACAGTTATTGAGTGTGCGAGCAGTTCATTGAGACACAGAACAAGTATGGATACATATGATGAGGTGAGCTTTGGCATAGTAAGCATGCTTGATATGAAGAATATCAAGGGCAGACGTGACAGAATCGGATTTTATATAAAGCGGGGAATGTTCATACTCGTGCGTATTGAGGATGAAGATGACAGCGTTGGGCAGCTTTTTTCAAAAGCGGTTAAGAAGTATGAGAAAAATGTTACACTTGAGAAGATTATATGCTCGATTATGGAGCTCCTTCTTGATGGCAGTACAGAAGCGCTTGAGAAGATTGAGGAGCGTACAACATTGCTTGAGGCACGTCTTGTAAATGGTTCCGTAGATCCTGAGATTAACAGAGAGATATTCAGAATGCGTAACGAACTTACGATTCAGAAGCACTATTATGAACAGCTCATTGACATCGGAGAGGCTATACAGCAGGATGCTAATAATGTTTTTGAGGATTCTGAATTGAGATATATAGGAATATTCACTGCAAAAGCGGGCCGTCTGAGCGACAATACACAGGTGCTCAATGAGAATCTTGTGCATTTGAGGGAGGCGCTTAATGCGGCACTTGATTATAATCTTAACAGGATTATGAAGATATTTACGGTGGTTACCACAATATTCCTGCCGCTGACACTTATTGCGGGCTGGTATGGAATGAATTTTAAGAATATGCCGGAATTATACTGGGATTACGGATATCAGTGCGTTATTGCTTTAAGTATAATTGTAGTTGTGGCATGCATTATATTTTTCAAGAAGAAAAAGTTCATGTAGGTTAATAAATCTTTCTATTATTCCGATATCATATATGTAGATTAATGGCTGAAAAGGAGTTTGGCCGGATACTCAGATTAACGGGGCAGCAGTCCCGTATTACAAGGAGGAATATACATGGGTATGGTATCGGAATTTTCTAATGCTGCGAATGCAGCATCATATGCGTCAGCAGTGCAGTCAGAGAATACAGCACAGGAGACGTCATCATCTAAGAGAGCGGCTGCTAATGTAACCGGAAGAACAATCGGAACTCCAAGATTAAGTGATAAGGCAGCTAAGTATTATGAGCAGCTGCAGAAGAAGTATTCCAATATGGATTTTATTCTTGTAAGTGAGGACCAGAAGGAACAGGCAAAGTCACAGGCATCAGGCTATGCCAATGCCAGCAGAATGGTTGTCCTTATAGACGAGGATAAGATTGAGAGAATGGCAGAGGATGAGAATTACCGCGCGAAGTATGAGCAGATAATAGCCAGCTCAGCAAGCGGAATATCACAGCTTAAGAGCTCACTCTCAGCGTCAGGAGCTAATGTTAAGGGCTTCGGCATGCAGGTTAACGATAACGGAACTGCATCGTACTTTGCTGTTCTTGAGAAGTCATCAGCAGCACAGAAGGAGCGTATAGAGAAGAAGGCGGCTGAAAAGAAGGAAGCTAAGAAAGCAGCAGACAGGAAGGCCGAGGCTAAGAAGGCTGAGAAGAAGCGGAAGGATAAGCTGGAGGATGATGATGACGGGGACAGTGACACAATAACAATAACTGCATCATCAATAGAGGATCTCATCAAGAAGATTGGTGATTACACACAGATGTCGATGAGTGACAATGTGCTTACCGATAGTGAACAGAAGGTCGGTCAGCACATAGATTTTAAGGGGTAGGATATGGGGATAGCGATTAATTCAGGTAATACAGGCGCGGCACAGAATCAACAGCAGAACATGACGCAGGCTGTTAAGGAGGAGTCTAAGAGCAGGCGTCAGAAGCACAGAAGTAGTATAACACGCATGGACAAGGCTGCGGGAACGGCAGGGAAGGCTACAGGAGCGAACGGAAAGAATCTTACACTGTCTGCAGGTAATATAACAGGCAGAGGTTCACAGCTTGAGAGCCGTATACAACAGAAGAGAGATCAGGCAAGAAAGCAGGCAATGAAGCTCATCAATGATGCCTGGGATGCCGATAAGAAGGCAGCAGACGGTATAGATGCACTTAATAAGGATAAGCAGAATCAGTTAAACAGGCTCAGTGAGTACAAGCAGTCTCTTAAGGAAGCTGATGAGAGAGAGAAGCAGCTTCAGGAGGAATATAATATAGATCCGGATTCACAGGAGCAGAAGGATCTTGAACTCCTCAAAAAGTACCAGAATTACAGCAACGGTTCTGATTATGCTGATTTCTCCAAGGAAGAGGTTGAAAGACTTAAGGAGCTTCAGAATACTCCAAGAACAGAATATCAGGACAAGGCACTTATGCTGAACGGCTACAGGGGAGAGGTACGCAACCAGATATCTATGACTGAGTACAAGCTTATGGCTATAAGTGAAAGCGTGCATGATTCCAAGATAGACCGGCTCAAATCACAGGATATGCTCAAGGCAGATGATTCTGCGGACCGGATTCTTGATGCGGCAGAGAAGGATGTGCTCGGAATGGTTATAGATGACGCCAAAGAGAACATCGACAAGAAGATGGAGGAAGAGCAGAAGAAGGCAGAAGAGGCTGCCAAAAAGCGTGATGAGCAGCAGGAACGCATAGACGATTCAAAGCAGGATGCCAGGGAGCAGCGTGAGATTATCAGGAATGATGCAAAGACGGATATGCTTGACATTAATAACGGACTGTCCGGGAAGGACGTTAATAATGTTGAAGAGGTGCAGAAGCATATTCAGAAGATGCTTAATGATGAGAAGCTTATTAATGAGGATCTTAAGGGAATCAGGATCGACTTTAACTATTAGGGAGCAATAGTGTGACGGCATATAATATTTACAATAATAATTACTCGGCTTATTACAGGACACAAAGATATGGTTATGCCAATGCTGTAGCTGTTGGAGAGTCAGACATGAACTCAGGTGTGGCATCAGAGGTGTCAGCAGGTGATACTTCATATACAGCCGGTTCGGACACAGTCAGCATAACGCATGATGCATATGCAAGACAGAAGTCGGGCAGCAAAGATGTTGCAATGTCAGGCAGGGATTATCTTGGAATAAGCAGAGGTAAGGACGGCACGTTCATAATTCATTTTACAGATTCGGCATCAGTAAGCAGAACTGTGCAGAGAGGATACATAACGATTAACGGCGTCAGGCTTGACCTGTCGGATAAGGTGAAGAAGTCACTTACGGATACGGATAAGTCAGCCGAGAAGAACCGCGTGAATGCATTTATGCAGCAGATTATGCAGCATAACATGGAAGTAGCACAACAGCAGTCGGATACGATGAGTAAGGCATTCGAGGAAGAGGCAAAGGCTTATGAGACAGCCATGCGCATAGCCAAAGGCGGCAAAGTGCCTGCCAAGGATGAGAGAAAGCTTATGGAGTTCAACCCGAAGCTGTATATGATGGCGAAGCTGCAGGCAGTTCTTGCTAAGAAACACAAGAAGTACAAATCGCAGTATGATGAGGAGGATGAGAATAATCAGACTCAGACAGATAGTGATGGCAGTGAAGCTTCGATAGCACAGGCATCAGCGGGTGAGAGATATGAGACGCAGATGACAGTTTCAATTGAGAATGGAGCACTTAAGGCAGGAGAAGTGTCTGAGGCGTGTGTCGTGGCTTAGGGCGTAAGAGTTCCGGTTGGGCGTCAGATGCAATGAATAATACAAATAAGAACTCCGAGCATCCGGTACATGACCGGCTGCTCGGAGTTCTTTTATATGTAAGTTATATGCATATCATCAGATAAGCATCAGATAATTAGAGCTGTGGACCTGCAGCAACAAGTGCCTTACCAGCTTCATTACCTTCATACTTAGCGAAGTTCTTAATGAATCTTGAAGCAAGATCCTTAGCCTTCTTTTCCCACTCAGAAGCGTCAGCGTATGTGTCACGAGGATCAAGGATACCTGTGTCTACACCAGGAAGCTCTGTTGGAACCTCAAAGTCAAAGAAAGGAATCTTCTTTGTTGGAGCATTAAGAATATCACCGTTGAGGATAGCATCAATGATACCACGTGTATCCTTAATAGAGATACGCTTGCCTGTTCCGTTCCATCCTGTGTTAACAAGATAAGCCTTAGCGCCGCTCTTCTGCATCTTCTTAACAAGCTCCTCAGCATACTTTGTTGGGTGAAGCTCAAGGAATGCCTGACCGAAGCAAGCTGAGAATGTTGGTGTAGGCTCTGTAATTCCACGCTCTGTACCGGCAAGCTTAGCTGTGAATCCTGACAGGAAGTAGTACTGTGTCTGCTCCGGTGTAAGAACAGATACAGGAGGAAGTACGCCGAATGCATCTGCTGACAGGAAGATTACGTTCTTTGCTGCCGGAGCAGAAGAAATTGGGCGAACAATGTTCTTAATATGATCGATTGGGTAAGATACACGAGTATTCTCTGTAACGCTCTTATCAGCAAAATCAATCTTGCCGTCAGCATCAAGTGTTACGTTCTCAAGAAGAGCGTTGCGCTTGATAGCGTTGTAGATATCAGGCTCTGAATCCTTGTCAAGGTTGATAACCTTAGCGTAGCATCCGCCCTCAAAGTTGAATACACCGTTGTCATCCCAGCCGTGCTCGTCATCACCGATAAGGAGACGCTTAGGATCTGTTGAAAGTGTTGTCTTACCTGTACCTGAAAGACCGAAGAAAATAGCTGTATTCTCGCCGTTCATATCTGTGTTGGCTGAGCAGTGCATTGAAGCCATTCCCTTAAGTGGAAGGAAGTAGTTCATCATAGAGAACATACCCTTCTTCATCTCTCCACCGTACCATGTATTAACGATAACCTGCTCCTTGCTTGTTATGTTGAACATAACTGCTGTCTCTGAGTTAAGACCTAACTCCTTGTAGTTCTCAACCTTAGCCTTAGAAGCATTGTAAACAACAAAATCAGGCTCGAAGTTCTCAAGCTCTTCTGCTGTAGGCTTAATGAACATATTTCTTACGAAATGTGCCTGCCAAGCAACTTCTACGATGAAACGGATAGCCATACGTGTATCCTTGTTAGCACCACAGAATGCATCTACAACGAAAAGTCTCTTATTAGAAAGCTCCTTAATGGCGATATCCTTAACTGCTGCCCAGGCTTCCTGTGTAGCCGGGTGATTATCATTCTTGTATTCGTCAGATGTCCACCAAACTGTGTCCTTTGAATTGTCATCAACAACGATGAACTTATCCTTAGGTGAACGACCTGTATAGATACCTGTCATTACGTTAACAGCACCAAGCTCGCTGACCTGTCCCTTCTCGAATCCTTCAAGACCTGACTTAGTCTCTTCTTCGAATAATGTCTCGTAAGAAGGATTGTACACGATCTCTGTTGTTCCAGTAATACCATACTTGCTTAAATCAATTTTTGACATCCTGCATTAACCTCTTTCTTTAATAGTGTAAGGTCCGGCTGTCCGGACTCTCTATCCACAATTATACATAATCAACGGATAAAAGCAATAAAAAAAGTGTTATTTTTCCAAAAAAATGATAAAATTTTAACGAGAGTAAGTGTTTAATTGAGTTAGTGGGAAAAAATATGCTAATATCGTATAAAGGTAATTTATAGCAAAGGAAAAAGAAAGGGAGAGAGAACGGATGGAGAAGAAAAGATTCAACGAGAAACGCAAGGTTAACCAGACATCAATGATATGCTATGCGGTGTTGGTGTTTATATTGTTTGCAGCATATATGCTGGAGCTTGTTAAGGGCAACAGGACAGTCGGATATATAATGATATTTGACATAATACTTCTTGTTCCGCTGGCACTTGCACTGCTTACTTATAAGAAGAACAATGAATCGGCGGCACTCAGGTATATGATAACGGCCGGATATGGCGTGCTGTATGTGTTTGTACTTCTTACAAGTGTTACGAAGCTTTCTTTTGTATATATCATTCCTATGATAATAATATTGACGCTGTATCGTGACTGGAAGCTTGTGCTTGCTGCCGGTGCGGCAGCAATAGCAGCCAATGTCATATTTGTCTTTTATTATCTGGGCAGTATTTCCAATACGGCAACCGATATTACAGAGTTTGAAATACAGCTTGCAGTGCTCATACTGCTTACGGCATTTGCGGTTGCAGCAACAAGGATTCTGATAAAAATCAATGCGCAGGCAATTGCCGATATAAGCGTGCGCGAAGAGCAGCAGCGGGAGGCTTATGGGCGTATCATGGAGATAAGCCGTAAAGTAAGTGCCAATGTAGATAGAATTAATGAGCTGTCAGAGGATGTAAGAACACGTACTGATATGACCAAATCAAGTGTCAATGATATTGCTTCAGGTACGATGGAGACGGCACAGAGCATACAGGGATAGATGGAGATGACAGGCAGCATCCAGCATCTTATTGATGATATGTCAGTATTGTCGGAAAATGTTCTCGGAGAATGTAATACCTCAAAGCAGAATATTGTTGACGGAATAGACAGTATGAATGAACTGACAGATAATTCAGACAGGCTTAACGACAGAAGTTCCAAGGTAATGGTATCCATGAAGAGTTTACAGGAGAAGGCTGAGCAGGTTAGCGAAATAATTGCAATGATATCAGATATTGCGGAACAGACAAATCTTCTTTCACTTAATGCATCAATTGAGGCAGCACGTGCAGGTGAAGCAGGAAGAGGCTTTGCAGTTGTTGCCGGTGAGATTAAGAAGTTATCCGAGCAGACGGGTGAAGCATCTGCCCGCATAAGCAGGATTATTCTTGAACTTGAGCAGGAAACGGAAATCGCAGGCAGCAGTGTGGCTGATATGAATTCCGTAATAGAAAAGCAGATGGAATGCATAAATGTTGTTAATGATAAGTTCAGAACGCTTGGCAGCAGCCTTGACGCACTTGCAGATTCAATTGACGAGCAGACGCACAAGGCGGAAGAGGTACGTGATGCCAACGGTAAGATTATGCACAGTATAGAAGGTCTCTCAGCCTTCAGCGAAGAACTTACGGCTAACTCAGAGTCAACCAGGACACGGTCTGAAGAGTCATATCAGGGAACTCTTCAGATTAACAGCATCCTCGGAGAGATAGCAGCGGATATAAGCAGGCTGAACGGATAGAATCCTGTATTAAGACTGCATTTCATCATTCAAAGTAATTATATTTGTTATTTCTTATAAAATATTTCAAATGCATGCCGGCCGACAGTATGAGCGTAAGGAACTCTGCTGCCGGTATGGCAGTCCATGCACCGTTAATTCCTATAATCTGAGGCAGAATAAGCAGTGACAGCACAGTGAATACGAGTGTGCGGGCAAATGATATGACCGCAGACACACGCCCATTGGACAATGCGGTAAAAAATCCGGATGAAGCAATGTTAAAGCCACTGAATAAAAAGTTGAAGGCAAATATCCGGAAGCCTGATGAAGCCAGTGCAAATGTGCCGGCATCATGCGTGAATACGGATACGATAGGTGTGGACAGCCGTATTGCAGCCAATGTAAGCAGCAGCGATGAACACATCACAAATATAAAAGATACTCTGTATATATTCTTAAGTTCATTCTTTCTCTTTGCTCCAAACTGAAAGCCTACAACAGGGCTGATTCCTATTGTAAATCCAAGATAGAATGCATTAAAAAGGTATTGGCCGTACAGAAGGATTGTTATGGCGGCAACACCGTTTTCACCTGCAAGACGCATCATTACCATGTTAAAGAGAAATGTTACAACTGCATTGGAAAGCTGGGTTACCATTTCGGATGAACCGTTATAGCAGGCAGCCAAAAGTTCTTTTATGCGCAAGTGGAAGCGTGTGAAATGTATTGTCTTACCGATAAATGTAAAATATATAAGACCCGCAGCGGCAGGTACACACTGACCTATGCCTGTAGCGGCGGCAGCGCCGCCAATTCCAAGACCGAGCACTACGATGAATATATAATCAAGCACCGCATTAAGGATTCCCGCAATTACCGTAAGGCAAAGTCCGAGCGCAGGAAGACCGGCTGTTACAAGGTAGGACTGGAACAGTGCCTGAAGCATGCATGCTGGTGCAAATGCAATCGCAGTTGCAAGGTAGCTGCGGCAGTCATCAAGAAGAATATCGGTTGCTCCGAGAAGACGTGAGATTGGTGTAAGAAATGCAAATGTAAGAACCATAATTACAATGCTTGCAGACACCGTCACAACAACAAACATTGTCAGACATTCACTTGCCTCACGTCTGCGTCCCTCACCGAGATATTTGCTGATTATTGCATTGCCTCCTGTCGCAAGCATTGTGGAGATTGCAATTGCAATATTAATTACAGGAAATACTATATTCAGGGATGAAAGCGCATTGCTTCCGATGAATCTTGATATAAAAATGCCGTCCACAATTGTGTAGAGGGACATAAATATCATCATTATAATTGACGGCGCTGCAAAGCGGATAAGCTTTACAGGCGTAAAATGCTGGTTTATTGACATGCTCATAATAATCTCCGTTTCTGTAGCTGATTTATTGACAAATGACAGGATATACTATAGTGTAACCCTATAGTCAAGAATAAATAATAAAGAGTAATGAAACATATAAAGATATGGAACATAACATATACATGAAAACCGGAGAATTTGCAAAGTTAGTGGGAGTTCTTTAACAGAAGAAGCCCTGATACATTTCTTGAGATGTTTGTTGAAAGGGAAAAATATATAGACGAACAGATAGCAAGGCTGAGAACTCGCATATATCCAGTATGCGCATAATGTAGAAAATGAAATTTACGATAAATATAACAATTCTGCAATATAGAAGACTATGTTACATGCATAGAAGTTCTGTTAAAATAGTATTGGGATTATGCAGTCTTGGCAGATATAAATTAAATTATGGAGGGAAATGCCGCCGGACTTAGGATTACAGATTCAGTGCGCAGGGCGGCGGGACAGTACAGGTCATGGAAAAGAATCTTACATCAGGCAGTGTATTTAAGACGATTGTATTTTTCGCACTGCCATATCTTCTGTCATATTTTTTACAGACATTGTATGGAATGGCGGATTTGTTCATTATAGGACAGTTTGGCGGAGTTGACGGAATAACTGCCGTATCCAACGGAAGTCAGGTTATGCATATGCTGACGGTAATTCTTGTCGGTCTTGCAATGGGAACAACGGTAATGGTCGGACGTGCCATAGGCGGTCGGAAAAATGATAAGGCGTCAGCAGCAATCGGCAATACGATTACTTTATTTATGACAGTGGCAGTTGTGCTTACTGTAGTGCTTCTCATAGCGGTAAGACATATAGTTATTATAATAGGAACTCCGGCAGAGGCTGTCAGCGGTACAGCCGGCTATCTTACGATATGTTTTATCGGAATTCCGTTCATAACGGCGTACAATATTATAAGTGCCATATTCAGAGGGCTGGGTGACTCAAAAAGCCCGATGTATTTTATTGGGATAGCCTGCATTGCCAATATCATCCTTGATTATGTATTCATGGGTGCATTGAATACAGGTCCTGTGGGAGCGGCGCTCGGTACAGTGCTTGCGCAGACCTTAAGCGTAGTAATTGCGCTGATATCAATAAAGAGAAAGAATACGGGGATTAAGCTTACCAAATCAGACTTCATTCCCGACAGAAATATTATGGGAGACATCCTTAAGGTCGGACTTCCTGTGGCTGTTCAGGACGGATGTATTCAGGCAGCATTCATGATAATAACAGTAATAGCCAATCACAGGGGAATTACTGATGCGGCAGCAGTAGGTATTGTTGAAAAGGTTATAAGCGCCCTGTTTATCGTGCCATCCTCGATGCTTGCAGCGGTATCTGCCCTGTCGGCGCAGAATATAGGTGCCGGAAAGCCGGAAAGAGCCGAAAAGACACTTAAGTATGCCACGATGATAACAACTGTATACGGAATAATAGTTACTGTCATCATAGAGACAGCCGCTGAAGCGGTGCTTACGATGTTTACTAAGGACAGCGGCGTAATAGTTATGGGAAGCCGGTATATAAGAGGATACATATTTGACTGTATATTTGCAGGCATACATTTCAGCTTTACAGGATATTTCTGTGCTTACGGCAAATCCTACATAGGGTTTATCCACAATATGGCAGCAATAGTGCTTGTCAGAGTTCCCGGCTCGTATCTTGCGTCAAGAATGTTTGCAGATACGCTGCTTCCTATGGGACTTGCAGCACCGGCGGGGTCATTTCTGTCAGTCATAATATGTGTGGCAGCATTTATATGGCTGAAAAACAGCGGTAAGCTTGATGTGCATAATGTCTGACATACAGAGCATATGAAGTGGATAATGCAAAGCTTTTTCTTATAGGTGAAGTGGCGAAGATGTACCGCATAAGCATGGGGACACGGAGACATTATGAGCAGCCGTATTTTTATGAATTAAAAGTAGCAAAAAACAACTTTTTTAACGTAAAGTGTTGACATATGCCGCAAAGAGTAGTAATAATATAAAACATAAGTAGTAAATAAATACTTTTACGAAAGGAGATTTGAATGGAAAAGCGCAATGCGGACGGACTTACGGAGAAGGAATTCCTTGAGCAGTATTGTCCGGGTGATTATGACAGACCTTCCGTATCGGTTGATATGATGATACTTGCGATGGACAAGTCGCTCGGAAGCCTCAGGACACTGCTGGTACAAAGACGTAATCATCCGTATATTGACTGCTGGGCGCTTCCGGGAGGCTTTGTCGGAATAGACGAGTCGGCATATGAAGCTGCATGCAGGGAGCTTGAAGAGGAGACAGGGCTTAAGGATATTTATCTTGAACAGATATATACCATGAGCCAGCCGGACAGAGATCCGAGAATGCGTGTTATTGATATTGCATACATGGCACTTGTCCCACTTAAGAATGTTGAATCGATGGTAAGAGCCGGAGATGATGCCAAGGATGCGCTTTGGTTTGATATCAGGATGACAGAAAGAAGCCTCATTTTCAGCAATGAGGAAAGGGGCATACACATTGAATATTCACTTAAGAAGAAGATATTCAAAAATGGTGTCATCAAGGTGAAAAATTATGTACCCGAAGCAGTCGGAGAGGAGAAGCTTGCATTTGATCATGCACAGATAATTCTCGAGGGCCTGATGCGTCTTAGGAATAAGGCAGAGTATTCGGATGTTGTATTCAATCTTATGGCTAAGGAGTTCACACTTCCGGATCTTCAGAGGGTATATGAGATTATTCTCGGAAAGAAGCTGTATAAGGCTAATTTCAGGGATAAGATAGTTGATAAGGTAATGCTCCTTGATAAAAAGGGTATTTCAATTACAGGGAGAAAGTCATCGGCTTTGTACAGATATAATGGAGGATTAGTATGAGATTAAATCAGGTTATTGTAAGTCTTTTAGAGACAGATATGTATAAGTTCAGCATGGGTCAGGCTATTTATCATCAGTTCAGTGATTATAAGACAACATGGTCATTCAAATGCCGCAATGAGGATGTGCATTTTACGTATGAGATGGTTGATGAGATAAAGGAGCAGATTAAGGCGTACTGCTCACTCAGATTTACAGAGGAGGAGCTTGAATACCTCAATAATGTAAAATGGATTAAGGGAAGCTATATTGATTTCCTCAGATTATGGCAGCCGAGATTTGAGGATTTTGAGATTACATCGGATGCTGAGTGCGGACTTGCAATCGAGACTAAGGGTACATGGCTTAATACGTCAATGTATGAGATACCTACACTTGCAATTGTAAATGAAGTCTATTTCAGAATGCAGTACAGTTATGACGAGCTGTTTGAAAGCTTCAAGAAGAGACTTGATGACAAGGTCAATAAGCTTTTCAGCGGTGAGTATAATCTCGGTTCCTTCAGCGAATTCGGTCTCAGAAGGAGACTTTCGTCAGAAGCACAGGAGCTTGCAATACAGAAGCTTAGCGGCGTGAAGTATCCTGCATCTGCATTTGTCGGAACATCCAATGTATATCTTGCCAAAAAGTTCGGCCTTACTCCGGTAGGAACGATGGCACATGAGTGGATTATGTGTGTGGGACAGGGCAACCACAAGCATAATCCGGCATACTCGAACTGGTATGCACTTGATGCATGGGTAAGAGAATATGGAGTGCTGAATGGTATAGCGCTTACTGATGCAATCACAACAGACTGTTTCCTCAAGGACTTCCAGCTTACATATGCAACTCTGTTCTCAGGAGTAAGACATGACAGCGGGGACCCATATGAGTGGGGAGATAAGATGATTGAGCATTATAAGAGTCTTGGAATAGACCACAGAGGAAAGACACTGTTATTCAGTGACAGCCTTGATTTTGAGAGAGCTGATAAGCTTAATTCATACTTTAAGGACAGAGCGAAGGTTGCATTTGGAATAGGAACATATATTGCAAATGATACTGACGTGCCGGCACTTAACATTGTCATGAAGACAACGGCATGCAACGGTATGGATGTCGCCAAGATATCTGATACAACAGGCAAAGGAATGTGCAAGAATCCGGAGTACATCAATTACCTACAGAGATGTATTGACTGGAGAATGCAGTACGGCAGATAAAAAACAAAAAATGGTATTGTTTATTTGCATTGACCGTGGTACAATAACGCAAGAATATTGAAAAAGCGATGACAGAAACAGTAGTGTGCGTGAACCATTCAGAGAGGGCAGCAGTTGGTGTAAGCTGCTTATGGAGATTGTACATGAAGACCATTCTCGAGCTGTGCGTAGAAGGAATCAGGGCATGAACGATTTTGAAGCGTTACCGTGTAGCTGCGTTATAAGCCAAGAGTGAAATATAAGGTGGAACCGTGTGCAGGCACCCTTAGGTAGATTAGGCTAAGCAAGTCTTAGCCGGCATATCTGAGGGTGCTTTTTTCAATATGAATAATATTATTAACATATAAAGGAGAAGAACAATGGTTAATTTTAAGGAAGATGAGAATCTTAACACACTCAATCATTCATGTGCGCATCTTATGGCACAGGCTATTAAGCATCTCTACCCACAGGCTAAGTTCTGGGTTGGTCCTGTAGTTGCGGAAGGCTTTTATTATGATGTAGACCTCGGTGATGATGTAATCAGGGATGAGGACATTGCAGCAATCGAAAAAGAGATGAAGAAGATTGCCAAGACAGGCAAGAAGATTATCAGAAAAGAGATTTCCAAGGAAGAAGCCCTTGAGATGTTCAAGGATGACGAATATAAGATTGACCTGATTAATAATCTTGAGGATGGGAATATCACATGCTACGAGCAGGGAGATTTTACAGACCTCTGCCGCGGACCTCATGTTGACAATGTAAAGCTTTGCCGTAACTTTAAGCTTATAAGACATTCGGGTGCTTACTGGAAGGGTGACAGCAATAATAAGGTTCTTCAGAGAATCTACGGTGTATGTTTTCCTACACCGGAAGAACTCGAGGCACATCTTCAGCTTCTTGAGGAGGCTAAGGAGAGAGACCACAGAAAGATTGGTAAGGACATGGGACTTTTCATGGTAGATGACCTTATCGGACGCGGTCTTCCAATGTTCCTTCCAAAGGGATATGTAATATGGCAGGAGCTTGAGAATTACATTAAGGACAAGGAAAGAAAGCTTGGATACCTTCATGTTATGACACCATGTATCGGTACAGTTAACCTTTACAAGACATCAGGACACTGGGATCATTACAAGGAGAATATGTTCCCTGCAATGGATGTTGACGGTGAGTCATTTGTATTAAGACCTATGAACTGCCCTCACCATATGATGATATATGCTAACAGAATGCACTCATACAAGGATCTTCCTATCAGAATCGGTGAGATAGCACATGACTTCAGATATGAGTCAAGTGGTACTCTTAAGGGAATTGAGAGAGGCAGACATTTCTGCCAGAATGATGCACACATCTTTGTAACACCTGAGCAGATAGAGGATGAATTCAAGCGGGTAGTTGACCTTATCTTCAGCACATACAAGGATTTTGGCATTACAGATTACCGCTGCGTACTTTCACTCAGGGACCCTGCAGACAAGGTTAAGTACCATGATGATGATGAGATGTGGAACAAGGCAGAGGATGCCCTCAGAACAGTTCTTAACGATCTTGGAATTGAATATACTGAGGAGATTGGTGAGGCTGCATTCTACGGACCTAAGCTTGATGTTAATGTTAAGCCGGCAGTAGGTAACGAATATACGCTTTCAACATGCCAGCTTGATTTCTGTCTCCCTGCTAAGTTTAATCTGACATACATTGATAAGGATGGCGAGAAGAAGACACCTGTAGTTCTTCACAGAGCAATACTCGGTTCACTTGACAGATTCATGGCTTACATCCTTGAGGAGACAAAGGGCAACCTTCCTACATGGCTTGCACCTGTCCAGGTAAGAGTAATGCCTGTTAAGACAGACAACGAAGAGCTTATGGAATATGCACATGAGATCTGCAGCGCTCTTGAAGAAAAGAATGTAAGAGTTGAACTTGATGACAGAGGCGAGAAGCTTGGCTACCGTATGCGTGAGGGTCAGATCCAGAAGGTTCCGTATCTTCTTGTTATCGGCTTTAACGAGAAGGAGAACAGAACTGTATCATACAGACTTCACGGAGAGGCAGACACAACAGTACTCGGACTTGATGAGTTTGTAGAGAAGATAGACAGCGAGATTAAGAACAAGGTTCACTAATCGGTTCACTGATTCATTAATAAGATAAATCAAAAAGCACCACCATCTGAGGCACTTGCTTTGTGCCGGGATGGTGGTGCTTTTTGATTATATTTTATATCTTATAAAAATTCCGATTATTTTGAAGCCTCTTTTGAAGCCGCTGCTGCCTCCATATTCTTAGGAAGCACAAGGTTGAGAATAATAGCCACAATGAATACAACCGCAACACAGTTCTCTGCAAATACCGTCCTGATGATATGAGGGAATATGTCAAATATCTCAGGTACCTGTGTGAAGCCGATTCCGACACTCAGTGACAGGGCAGCAATGGTAATATTGCGCTGTGTATAGCCGCATTTGCTGATCATCTGCAGACCACTGATTACAATATTGCCGAACATCATTATCGTACAACCGCCAAGCACCGCGTCAGGAAGTGTGGCAAGCAGTGAACCGAGAATCGGGAATACACCGGCAAGAATCATAATTACGGCACCTGTTGCAATCGCAAAACGGTTAACTACCTTAGTCATGGCTACAAGACCTACATTCTGGCTGAATGATGTGATAGGCAGGCAGCCGAATACTGACGAGAGAGCACTTATGAATCCGTCACAGGCAATTGAGCCTGATGTCTCCTTAAGTGTAGCATCGCGTCCGAGACCTGTGGCTGCAAGAGCGGATGTATCGCCGATTGTCTCTGTTGCAGATACAAGGAATATCAGTGTTACCGACACAATGGCGTTCAGATTGAATTCAGGCTTGAAAGGCATAATTGACGGTAATGCAATAATTGCGCTTCCATGCAGTGCAGAGAAATCAACAACACCGAGGAATATGGCGATAATATAACCGACAACAAGGCCGAAGAGGACTGAAAGCTGCTTAAGGTATGATTTTGCAAATATATTAAAGAGTATACAGCAGATAAGAGTTATGCTTCCGAGAATCCAGTTGGTTGCGGAACCGAAAGCCTCACTTCCGCTGCCGCCTCCGAATGAAGAAGCACCAACAGACAGCAGTGAGAATCCGATTGCCGTAACAACACTTGCAGCCACGATAGGAGTGATGAGCTTAATCCAGTACCGGGCAAGCAGACCCAGACAGCCTTCTATCAGACCGCCGATAAGCACGGCACCTACAATTGCATTATAACCGTAGGCCGGCCCGATATAACAGAATATTGAAACAAATGTAAAGCTGATACCCATTACTATAGGAAGACCTGAGCCTAACCGGAATATAGGGAACAGCTGGATAAGAGTACCTATTCCGGCAATAAGCATTGCACTCTGGATAAGCATTGCCGACTGTTCGGTTGTCAGACCGCTGGCACCTGCTACTATAAATATAGGGGCAATATTGGCTACAAACATGGCAAGAATGTGCTGCAGTCCAAAAGGAACCGCCTGCTTTATGGATACCCTGCCGTCAAGCCTGTAGAGATTATCTATCGAAGTATTTGAAGTATTTGAATTATTAGATTTGTTTTTGATTTTATCATCCATTGAATTATTCTCCGTATGTATTAATATAATAGTGATTATTGTGCTCTGAAGCTGATTGTTCCGTCTTCTGCATTCATGCTGTCAACAATTGCAAGAGACTCAAGGTGGTATCCGAGATTGCGGATGATTCTGCCGCCTGGCTGGAAGCCTTTTTCAATTGCAATACCAATGCCTTCAACGGTTGCTCCGGATTCATTCACAATAGAGATAAGACCCTGAAGGGCGCATCCGTTGGCAAGAAAATCATCAATGATAAGCACACGGTCTTCCGGGTTTAAGAACTTCTTGGAGACAATAACATTGTTCTTACACTTGTGGGTGAATGATTCAACCTCGGCAACATATACTTCTCCTTCTATATTAATGCTCTTTGATTTCTTGGCAAATACAACAGGTACGTCAAAATGCCTGGCAGCAATGCAGGCAATGCCTATACCTGAAGCTTCGATAGTAAGAATCTTGTTAATGCCGGCATCAGCAAAACGACGCTTGAATTCAGCGCCTATCTCATCGAAAAGCCTGATGTCCATCTGATGGTTAAGGAAGCTGTCAACCTTAAGCACATTACCTTCTTTTACAATTCCGTCCCTTGCAATTCTTTCTTCTAAAAAGTTCATATCGTGTACGCTCCTGTTAATGATAAAACTGTATAAAATATAACTTACCACATACGGGGAGCGTTCGCAATAAAAAATAATTTGTAAGTTTTTCTTGCAATCCGATTATAGTGTGATAGAATATTAAAGTTACAAAAAATATTTTTATTTGACATTTAATTTAATAGGAAGCCCTCAGCCGGGCAGGAAAGGATTAAAGATGAGAACTAAGCGCGAGGACGTAAGAAACATTGCAATTATAGCCCACGTTGACCATGGTAAGACAACGCTTGTAGACCAGCTTCTTAAGCAGAGCGGTACATTCCGTGCTAATCAGGAAGTGGCAGAGCGTGTTATGGACTCTAATGATATTGAGCGTGAGAGAGGTATCACAATCTTATCTAAGAACACTGCCATTAATTATAACGGAACAAAGATTAACATTATCGATACTCCTGGACATGCTGATTTTGGTGGCGAGGTAGAGCGTGTACTCAAGATGGTTAATGGTGTTATCCTTGTAGTAGATGCATATGAAGGCGTAATGCCTCAGACAAAGTTCGTTCTTCAGAAAGCACTTGAGCTTGATCTTTCAGTTATTGTATGTATTAATAAGATAGACAGACCTGAGGCGAGACCTCAGGAAGTAATAGATGAGATTCTTGAGCTATTTATCGATCTTGATGCTAATGACGATCAGCTTGACTGTCCGTTTGTATTTGCATCAGCAAAGTCCGGATTTGCGGTACTTGATCTTGATGATGAGCGCAAGGATATGACACCTTTGTTTGAGACAATTATCAACAGTATTCCGGCACCTGAAGGTGACCCTGATGCACCTACACAGGTACTTATAAGCACGATTGATTATAACGACTATGTAGGACGTATCGGTGTTGGTAAGGTTGATAACGGTTCAATCAAGGTTAATCAGGAAGTAATGCTTGTTAACCACCATGACCCTGATTTCCGCAAGAGAGTTAAGATTAACAAGCTTTATGAGTTTGAGGGACTTAACAAGATAGAGGTTAACGAGGCTAAGATAGGTTCTATCGTAGCTATTTCAGGTATTCCTGATATACGAATCGGTGATACAATCTGCTCAGTAGATAACCCTGAGGCAATACCTTTCCAGAAGATTTCAGAGCCTACACTGTCTATGGATTTCATGGTTAATGACAGTCCGCTCGCAGGTCAGGAAGGTAAGTTTGTAACATCAAGACATATCAGAGACAGACTTTTCCGCGAGCTCAATACAGATGTCAGCCTTCGTGTTGAGGAGAATGAAGGAATGGATTCATTCAAGGTATCAGGACGTGGTGAGCTTCACCTCTCGGTACTTATCGAGAACATGCGACGTGAAGGCTTTGAATTTGCGGTAAGTAAGGCAGAGGTTCTCTATCATTATGATGAGAGAGGAAGAAAGCTTGAACCAATCGAGCTTGCGTATGTTGATGTCCCTGAAGAATTCTCAGGAAACGTAATCCAGAAGCTCAGCCAGCGTAAGGGTGAACTTCTTGGCATGACACCTATCAATGGCGGTTATACGAGACTTCAGTTCTCAATACCTTCAAGAGGACTTATAGGTTATCGTGGAGAGTTCATGACAGATACAAAGGGTAATGGTATTCTTAATACTTCATTTGAGGGCTATGAAGAATACAAGGGTGATATCCAGTACAGAAAGCAGGGTTCACTTATAGCTTATGAGTCAGGCGAAGCAATAACATATGGTCTGTTCAATGCACAGGAGCGTGGACAGCTCTTCATCGGACCTGGCGAGAAAGTATATGCCGGAATGATAGTTGGTGAGAATCCACGTGCCGAGGATATTGAGGTTAACGTATGTAAGACAAAGCATCTTACCAACACAAGATCTTCAAGTTCGGATGAGGCACTCAGACTTGTACCGCCTAAGATATTAAGCCTTGAGCAGGCACTTGACTACATTGATACGGATGAGCTTCTTGAAGTAACTCCTAAGTCACTTAGAATCCGCAAGAAGATACTTGATTCGACACAGCGTTACAGAGCTAACCGCAAGTAATTATTGTATAAACTTTAATAAGATATAACATGATAATCTCCTCACAATGGCGTGAATACTGGTGTGAGGAGATTTTTGCTTTATTAAAATTTAAAATTCTTAACCGAAAATTTACTTGTGATTATTTTGTGAAATGTTACAATATGTAGAGTGTTTGATGTATTATATCAAATATGGTCGATAAGATTTTATAGACAAAACTACTATATCTGGAATATGCTTATTAAGCGCGCAATATAGTAGAATGAGAAGAACGAAGGGAGAAATCAAAATGGTAGACAAGGTAATAGAAAATAACAAGGTATGTATTGTTGGCAGAATCGTATCTGAGTTTCAGTACAGTCATGAGGTATTTGGGGAAGGATTTTATATCGTCAATGTGTCAGTTAACAGACTGAGCAATATGGCAGACGTTATTCCTCTCATGATCTCGGAGAGACTTATTGATGTGACACAGGATTACAGAGATAAGATGATTGAAGTAATCGGCCAGTTCAGATCATATAATAAGCATGAGGGTACAAAGAACAGACTTATGCTTTCAATATTTGTCAGAGAGCTTCAGTTTGTTGATGAAGAGCCGGAAGAGCAGAATAAGTCGAATCAGATATATCTTGACGGATTCATCTGCAAGCCTCCTATTTATAGAAAGACGCCTCTCGGAAGAGAGATAGCAGATGTCCTTATAGCTGTCAACAGACCTTACGGTAAGTCGGATTACATTCCATGTATCGCATGGGGACGTAATGCACGATATGCAGCTTCTCTTGAGGTTGGAGCACATCTCCTTGTATGGGGAAGAGTCCAGAGCCGTGAATATGCCAAGAAGATCAGTGAGACTGAGGTAGAGAAGAGAGTGGCATATGAGGTATCAATCAGCAAGATAGAACTTGCGGATAAGAGTGAGCCTGATACGGTTACTGCTGCAGAAAGCCATGAAGATATAGACGAACAGTAATCGGCAGATATAAATATCACTTAATTGGATGCTGCCATGCATGAATACATCGTCCGGGAACTGTGCCCGAAGACGAAGTGACACATGCATGGCAGCATTTTTATATTGAATAAGAGAGAAGCACATATACATTATTTGTTTACCGGGAGCAGCCTTCTACACTCTTTTTCATTGCATACATGCGTTCATCAGCCTGTTTGAATAATTCGTGACGTGTTACAGAATCATCGCTACATATCGCATATCCATATGAAACATCAAGCGGAATGTCTCTATTGGAGTTGCATGAGTTTATGACAGCCGGTAATTTGTAATTGAGAAGAGCATCAATATCCCTGGCTTTGAATCCGTACAGAATGACAATCAGCTCATCGCCTCCAAAACGGTAGCATTTGCCAATGCGTCCGAATACTGCACGGATACATTCAGCCGCTGCAGCTATCAGCTCATCGCCTTCTTTGTGTCCGTAAGTGTCATTGGTGTGCTTAAGTCCGTTAAGGTCGAACATGATATATGCTGTAGGAGATGTAATCGGCTTAATGTGTTCGGTCGTGAATGAAGCTTTATTCATGAGACCGGTAAGCGAATCAATGTAAGCCAGCTGCTTGTAGGCGCTTACGTTGGCATTGTCGGTTATATAGCTGTACATCCGCTGCAAAGATGCTGTAATCATGCATGTGATGAATATGGCAAGTCCTATGGCGTATACATAAGAATAATGCGATGAGCTGCTTATATAGAATGATATAAGCGCCATAAGTGAAAACAGACACATAAATATAAATCCTGCAAGGATGCTTTTTAGTTCAGGTGTGTTATAACTTCCTGCACTACGTATGCATCTGTACAGAACATATATGATAGCGGACATAATCATTATATGGCATGCTGAGAGTGCATACGGAATCATAACAGGTGCCAGGATATAACTTATAAGATATAATGCAGTGTTGGCAAGTATTATTCCGCATAATATATAATAAGGACGCTGGCTGCCGGAAGACATCTCACTTATATACATTATCAGTACGGCAGGCATAAGCATAAATACTGTATATGAAGCAAGTGATATAAGTGCGGTCCTGTTAGTTACAAGAAGAAGCAGCTTAGAGTCGAGCAGAAGCCATGTGCCTGCAAGTAATATAAATATGCCAAGGTATGTGAATGTCAGATAACTGTTCTGTGATACACGGCGGCGCATGCTTAATGCTCCTATAAGACACAGAAGACCTGTTATTAATGCAAATATGAAGAATATAAATGCATAAATGTTGTTCATGAAAATGTATTCGTTAAAATCACCTTTGTCTGCAAGGATAATTTCTGAAATTACCTCATCATTATAATGTGTCTTTTTAGAAACGGCATGTATATACAAAGTGTGTTCACCTGTTCCTGCCGGAATACTGAACCAGCATACAGACATATCATTATTCGGGTTCTTATCATTGCCGGAGTATATGATATCGTCATCTGCATATACGGTTACAGATGTCCAAAAGCCTTTTATGTAGACAAAACGCTTGCTTTCATTATCTGATATAGTATATGAGCAGTTATATGAATCCGGTGGATAATCGCCTGCCGCAGCCGGTTCGACAGAATCTGTTATATCTGACACATTACTGCTTATAAGCCTGTCAGAATGAGGCTTTATATTATTGCACTTTAATATGGCTGGAAATAACAGAACAATTAATAACAGAAATATAATTGTAAGAATTTTATTTTTCATTAAGCTCCTTATTCATGATAATACATTTACAAAACATAGTACTATAATACTATATGATTAGTACTTTGGCAATGCGAAAATTACAAAAAAATTATAGATTTGCAGATTTATTGACATATAAGAAGCATAATGCTATAGTAAGCATATAAAAAGTAGAGGTGCGTAATTCAAGAGTAGAATGGCGGATGTAACAGATACAGAAGAAACCATTTCAAAGGGGATGACGCCGAAGTGATGAAGGTGCTGGCTTTCATTGCTGGGGGCATGGTTAACAGCCATGTCACTGTCATCTTTAGGATAGCTTTTTGACAGCAGATTCTTAAGATGGAGGGCTACTTAAAGGATGGACTTCTCACGTCCTCTTTTTGCAGCCCCGTAAGGGCTTTTTTTAATGATGCAGATCTAATAATGAAAGGAAAAAGAAGTATGGCAATATTTGAGGGCGCAGGCGTTGCAATGATTACGCCTATGAAGGCTAACAGAGAGATTAATTATGATAAGATGGCAGAGTTTATTGATTATCAGGTAGATAACGGAACAGATGCCATTATTGTGTGCGGAACAACAGGTGAGGCATCAACATTAAGCGAGAAGGAACATCTTGATGCAATTGAATTTACTGTATCACATGTTAATAAGAGAATTCCTGTAATTGCAGGAACAGGCTCTAACTGCACTGAGTCTGCAGTATTCCTCTCACAGGAAGCACAGAGTGTAGGCGTTGACGGTCTTCTTGTTGTAACACCGTATTATAACAAGGCTACACAGAAGGGACTTATTGCACATTATACAACAATTGCAAAGTCAGTAGACCTTCCTATAATCATGTATAATGTACCAAGCAGAACAGGCTGTAACATACTTCCGGAGACAGCAGTTACTCTTGCTAAGACAGTAGATAACATTGTAGGTATTAAGGAAGCAACAGGTAATATTTCACAGGCAGCAAAGCTTATGTCACTTGCAGACGGATGTATTGATATGTACTCAGGTAATGATGACCAGATAGTACCTATCCTTTCACTTGGCGGCAAGGGTGTTATATCAGTGCTTTCCAATGTTGCTCCTAAGAAGACACATGATATTGTCGCAGAGTATCTTGCAGGCAATGTTGAGGCCAGCAGAAAGCTTCAGCTTGAGGCTATTGAGCTTATAGATGCACTTTTCTGTGAGGTTAATCCAATCCCTGTAAAGCATGCGCTTAATCTTATGGGAATGGAAGTAGGACCACTCAGAATGCCTCTTTCACCAATGGAAGACAAGAATCTTGAGACTCTTAAGAATGCTCTTAAGAATTACGGACTTCTGAAGTAATAATACTTTTATAAGAACCGGTAATAGTATAACTATTCGATAAGCGGTATATGCCGCAGAAACGAGGATTATAATGACAAGAATAATAATGCACGGCTGTAATGGCAAGATGGGACAGATGATTACCAATCTGCTGGAAGGTGATGAGAATGCACAGATAGTTGCGGGAGTTGATCCATTTGATGACGGGCACAACAAATATCCTGTATTTCCGTCAATAGACAGCTGCGTAGTCAAGGCAGATGTAATAATTGATTTTACTTCAGCCAAGGCAGTAGATAAGCTCCTTGAGTTCTCTGCTAAGAATCAGGTTCCGGTTGTAGTATGTACAACAGGATTAAGCGATGAGCAGATAGAGAGAATCAATGAGACATCAAAGCAGGTAGCAGTTCTTAAGTCTGCCAATATGTCACTTGGTATCAATACTCTGTTCAAGCTCCTTGCACAGGCGGCGAAGGTGTTCAATCCTGCCGGATTTGACGTCGAGATAGTAGAGAAGCATCATAACCAGAAGCTTGACGCACCGAGCGGAACAGCACTTGCTCTTGCAGATTCAATTAAGGATGTACTTCCTGATGGATATTATTATAAGTATGACAGAAGTCAGGAGCGCAGGAAGCGTGATCCTAAGGAGATAGGAATCAGTGCGGTAAGAGGCGGAACAATCGTTGGTGAGCACGAAGTGATATTTGCCGGAGAGGATGAGGTCATAGAATTCAAGCATACTGCCTACTCTAAGGCTGTATTTGCAAAGGGTGCTATTGAAGCTGCCAAGTTTCTGGCAGGTAAGCCGGCAGGCATGTATGACATGAGTGATGTAATAGGCTGATATTAAAATAAAAACGGGATGTGAAAAGTGGTTTATTTTTCACATCCCATTTTTAATTCTGACCATGATTTATGTTATATCATTGCTTTGCATTACGATTGATGTAGCGCGGTTCATACTTGGAGTATACAATCTTCTGGCTGCTGTAAAGGCTGTAGTATCCGGAAAGAAGATAGCTTATTGCGATTGCAAGTATGCAATAATGTACCGCCCCTGTTCCAAACATCTCAACAGCCATGAGAAGAGATGTAATAGGGCAGTTCGTAACGCCGCAGAAGACGGCGACCATGCCGCATGCTGCACAAAGTGCCGGAGGAAGGCCGAATATTGATGATAAAAAGCTGCCGAGAGTTGCTCCTATAAAGAGTGATGGAACAATCTCACCGCCTTTGAAACCTCCGGACAGCGTCAATGCGGTTAATATAATTTTGAGAAGGAATACATACCATGCCTCACTGCCTGTGAAGCTTCGTGCGATGACGTCGCCGCCGGCACCCATGTAATCGGTTGTGCCGAGAAGTGTGTTAAGAAGCACAACGATACAGCCGCTTACAAGTATGCGGATATATTGATTTTTAAACAGTTTTGCAAAAATCTCTTCATTCTTATGAAGAGTAACGCAGAACAGTATGCTAGCTGCGGCAAACAGTGCAGCGAGAATAATTGTTTTGATTCCGCCTGACAGTGTCATTGCCGGAATACTGCCTATTGTAAATGCAGTTGGTGTTATATTGAAAAATCCCGCAACGCCTGCAGCAATTAAAGAGGCAAGTACGCACGGAACCAAAGCAGCATAGTGCATAAGTCCGACACTTACAACTTCCATTGAGAATACGGCAGCCGCCATCGGAGTGCCAAACAGTGCGGAGAAGCATGCGCTCATTCCGCACATAATGAGAATCTTGGTGTCACGCTCGTCAAACTTAAGCTTTTTGCCAATGTAATTGCCGAATGAACCGCCAATCTGGAGCGCAGCTCCTTCACGGCCGGCAGAACCGCCAAAAAGGTGAGTTATGAAAGTCGATACTATTATAAGGAATGACACCTTAAGAGGGACTTCTTCGTTGCTTTGTATAGCTTTAATAACAAGGTTGGTACCTGAATTCTTAAGAGAATGCAGGAGCTGATACAGGCCGATTATCAAAAGACCGCTTAACGGCAGCAGAAAATGTATATAAGCATGCTCTGTGCGGAATGTTGTAGCAGCTGATATTGCCCAATAGAACAGTGAGCCTATAAGTCCGATTAAAAGACCGATAATTACTGAGCACACAAGCCATTTTAAAAGAATTTTGGCAGAATGTTCAAAACTTGCTAAAAGTATTTTAAACTGTTTTTTTATCTTTGTGATATCCATTATAATCTCCATTCCTGTGCATACTCATATCAGAATGTGCGCATGCTCATATTACTGTTATGATATTCGGATGAGTATGATACGTCTTCCAGGAACCAGTCGGGAGGAATGAAAGCTCCGGCCTCTTCCTCTGAAGCGAATTCAACTTCGGCAAGAACCGTTCCGGCGAACTTCCCCTCAAATATATCAAGCTCTATCGTAAGAAAAGGTGCGTGGTCAGGATTGTTCCTGCATATCTCATCAGGCATATAGTAGTCATATTCTATAGGTATCTCGTATCTTCTTTTGGTGATTATGTTGCCATCAGCCTTGCCAAGAAGATGTTCATAGCTTTCCTGCGTGAGCGGAAGGTTATATTCTTCACGGGCAACAAAGCCGTTGGATTTGTATGTGAGATAATAATCATCGTTGTCACGGCGTACACGGACAACAGGATTCGTACAAAGATATGCCTGTTCAATAAATCTGCACTTATACTGTGCTATGTCGCCGGGTATCTGTGATACGAGAAATTTGCGCTCTATTTCCATGTTTACTCCAATCTGCTGATAACTGTAATTCTATAAATAGATGCCGGGGCAAAAGCTCCGGATTCTGACCCTGGTATCATAAATAATATCTATAAAAAAGGAAAAGCCAAAAGCAGCTGCTCTTGGCTTCCGGTTAAGTAATAATTAATTACTTTTTCTTCTTTGTGCTGTTAACAGTATCCTTTAAAGCCTTACCAGCCTTAAACTTAGGAGCCTTAGATGCAGGAATCTTGATAGCCTTACCTGTCTGTGGGTTCTTACCTGTTCTGGCAGCTCTCTCAGATACTTCAAATGTACCAAAGCCAACTAACTGAACCTTCTCACCCTTTGTAAGTTCCTCAGCGATTGTAGCTGTAAGTGCCTTAAGAGCAGCCTCAGCATCCTTCTTTGAAAGCTCAGCCTTCTCTGCCATAGCAGCAACTAACTCAGTCTTATTCATCTCGAACAAGTCCTCCTTCAAAATATTATAAAATATATATATCGTATTTTACAGGCTTTGTCAATAAAAATGCGCTATTCAGAGGACAGATTTTCCCATTTTTCGTACATTTGCGCAAGCTCATCGTCGAGTTTTGTACGTTCGTTATGAAGCTCAATAAGTCTGGAGGTGTTGGTACATACTTCAGGGTCGGCAGATTCTTCATCAATGGAAGCAATCCTTGCTTCGTATTCTTCAATTGAAGCCTCCAGTTTTTCAATCTCACGCTCGCGTTTGCGCCTTGCACTCTGGTCCTGCTTGGCAGCTTTCCATTCCTCCCTGGAACCGGCACTGGCTGCACCTGAAGCTGAAGCAGCGCCTGAAGAAGCGGCAGGCTGTGGGTTAAGAGCAAGATACTGCGCCATGACTGCATCATGCTTTTCCTCATAATAATCATAGTTGCCTATGTAGTTAAGAATCGTATTGTGTGTCAGTTCGAGTATTCTTGTAGCGGTTGTATTGATAAAATATCTGTCATGCGATACATAAAAGACAGTACCCGTATAGCTGTTAATCGCATTCTCAAGAATCTCCTTGGATACCATGTCAAGATGGTTGGTAGGCTCATCGAGAATAAGAAAGTTAGCCTCTGACAGCATAAGCTTGGCAAGTGATACGCGTGCCTTCTCACCACCGCTTAAGTCACGGATACGTTTGAATACATCATCGTTGGTGAAAAGAAATGCAGCAAGCGTGTTTCTTATCTTAGTGTTATTAAGATCGGGATAAGCAGTTGCAATCTCATCAAAGAGAGTCTTGTCCGGATCAAGGACATGATGCTCCTGGTCATAGTAGCCTATTGTGACCTTAGAGCCAAGCCTGAATTCACCGCTGTCAGGACCGAATATTCCGTTGATAATCTTAAGTATTGTTGTCTTGCCGGTTCCGTTGCTTCCGATAAGTGCAACATGTTCACCGCGCTTTATGTCAAAATTGACATCATGGAAAAGAGTTCTTCCGTCAAAGCCTTTGGTAAGCCCTGTTACGGTAAGAACATCATTACCGCTCTCAATCTTAGGCTCAAGCATTATGTGCATTTTGTCATTGACTTCTGTAGGCTTCTCAACAAGCTCAATCTTATCAAGAGCCTTTTCACGGCTCTCGGCGCGCTTAATGGACTTTTCACGGTTGAACTGCTTAAGCTTGGTTATTACGGCTTCCTGATGCTTAATCTCACGCTGCTGGTTAAGATATTCCTTAAGCTTCATATTGCGCACGATTGCACGCTTCTCGGAATACTGTGTGTAATTGCCCTGATACACGGTACATACACCGTTATCGAGTTCAACAATCTTAGTAACGATACGGTCAAGAAAATATCTGTCATGCGCAACGATGAGCACGCTTCCCGGATAATTGAGAAGAAAAGTTTCAAGCCACTTGATGGATTCAAGGTCAAGATGGTTGGTAGGCTCATCAAGCAGGATAATGTCAGGCTTTGTAAGCAGCAGGCGTCCGAGCGCAACTCTTGTCTTCTGTCCGCCGGAGAGAGTATTAACCTTCTTGGTAAAATCTTCCTCTGTAAAGCCAAGTCCCTTAAGAACACCGGTAATCTCGCTCTTGTAGGCGTAACCGTTCATCTGCTCAAAGGAATGTGTAAGTCTTGAATAACGTTCAAGCATATCCTCAAGCTCAGCACCCTCTACATTCTTCATGTCCGCCTCAAGCCGGCGCATAGTGCTTTCCATATTAAGTATGTCAGCCTTGATGCTTAAGAGCTCATCAAAAATGGTATTGTCAGTATCAAGGTTCTGATGCTGCGCGAGATATCCCATTGTAGCGCCGTGGGCAAGTATGACCTGTCCTGTGTCAGGCGTGCTGTCCCCGGCAATTATCTTCATTAATGTAGACTTGCCGGCACCGTTTATTCCGACTATGGCAGCCTTTTCACGGTCTTCGATGTGAAAGGAAACATGCTTAAGAATCTCGTCTGTGCCGAATGCCTTACATATATCATTACATGATAAAATCATAAAAACATTTCTCCGTTTCTGGTAAATACCAAGAGTTAGTATACACTATTTTTTATTTAAAGTATAGCTGTGCAATTATAATAAATATATTGAAATTATGTAAATGTAGTGATAATATCCTAATCTGTACCGCAATGATTATTTATATGGAAAGATAAGATCGGAAAATAATATGGCAGATTATAAAGATAAGAAAAAAATAGATATTACACAAGGCTCTTTGTGGAAGAATATAATTATATTCAGCATTCCGCTGATGTGTTCACAGGTACTCGAGATACTTTTCAATATGACTGATGTGGCTGTTGTCGGAAGATTTGCAAGCTATGAGGCACTTGGTTCGGTAGGCTCGACAACACTGCTGGTTACATTATTTACCGGACTTCTTATAGGTATGGGAAGCGGAATTAATGTAAGAGCTGCACAGCAGCTTGGTGCGGGAGATGATAAGAAGACAGCCCGCACGGTTCATACATCGCTGCTGCTGTGTATAATAATAGGAGTTATATTAAGTGCTATATGTGTCGGATTTGCGAGAACGATGCTTACGATGCTCAATACCAAGGAGGAACTCATAGACGGAGCAGTTCTGTATTTCAGAATATACGGGCTTGGAATGCCGGCTCTTGCAGTATTCAACTTCGGTAATGGTGTGCTCAGTGCAAAAGGTGAGACCAACAGACCTCTTATTTACCTGTCCTGTGGCGGTGTGGTTAATATCATTCTTAATCTTGTATTTGTAATAGGATGCGGAATGGCTGCTGAGGGTGTTGCAATAGCAAGTATTATTGCGCAGTACATATCAGCGGGCCTTACTGTTAAGCATATGTTTGGAAGAAATGACAGCTGCCGCCTTCGCATGGACGAGCTTAAGATAGACCCTGTGCTTGCAAAGGCAGTTCTGGTGCTGGGACTTCCGGCAGGACTTCAGAATTCAATATTTGCACTTGCCAATCTGTTTATACAGACCGGTGTCAATTCATTCGATGCGGTTATGGTGTCCGGTAATTCAGCGGCTGCCAATGCGGATGCGCTTATGTTCAATGTAATGGCTGCAATCTACACAGGATGCGCGACATTCATGGGACAGAATCTCGGTGCAGGCAGACATGAACGTGTGCTAAAGAGTTATTTTATAAGTCTGTTCTATTCGGCACTTGTAGGTCTTATTGGCGGAGGACTTCTTATTATATTCGGACGTCAGTTCCTGTCGGTATTTACAACAGAGACTGCAGTAGTTGACGCAGGACTGCAGAGACTTCATGTTATGGGATTTTCATTCTTTATAAGTGCATTCATGGACTGTACAATAGCAGCGTGCCGTGGAATAGGCAAAAGTATTGTTCCTACATTTATAGTGATAATGGGTTCGTGCATATTCCGTATCATCTGGGTGTACACGATATTTGCATACTTCCACACGGTTCCTTCACTTTATCTTGTATACAGCTGTTCCTGGACTATAACTGCAATAGCGGAGATAGCATACTTTACAGTAAGCTACAGAAAGCTTATGCACGCACAGAGAGCTGCATAGCGGAACCATAGCGGAACAGGATGAAAAAATAATTGACATGAAAATGCCTAGGATGTACTATTAAAAGGCTGACGTCATGACGGCGCAGCTTTGTGTCAGTATTAATTATTGCCCGGAACGCATATGCGCAGGGCGTGGAAATGAGGAAAATTTGAAGTTCGAAGAATTAAATGTTGATGAGAAGATTTTAAAGGCGATTGGCGACATGGGTTTTGAGGAGGCATCTCCGATACAGGCTAAGGCTATTCCTGTAGTGCTTGAGGGAAAGGATATTGTAGGTCAGGCACAGACAGGAACAGGTAAGACAGCAGCATACGGCATTCCTATGCTCCAGTCAATTGACCCCAAGTTAAAATGTGTACAGGCTGTTGTACTCTGCCCTACAAGAGAGCTTGCAATACAGGTGGCTGATGAGATCAGGAAGCTTGCCAAGTACATGAGCTCAATCAAGGTGCTTCCGGTATACGGCGGCCAGGAGATAGTAAGACAGATAAAGTCGCTTAAGACAGGTGTGCAGATAGTTGTCGGAACTCCGGGACGTGTCATGGATCATATGCGCCGCAAGACAGTCAAGTTTGACAAGGTTAAGATGGTAATTCTTGATGAAGCGGATGAGATGCTTGATATGGGCTTCCGTGAGGATATGGAGACTATCCTTACGCAGATGCCGGAGGAGAGACAGACTGTAATGTTCTCAGCAACAATGCCTAAGGCAATTATGGATATAGCAAGAACATTCCAGAATGACGCCGAAGTCATTAAGGTAGTACGCAAGGAGCTTACTGTGGAGAATATTGAGCAGTACTACTTTGAAGTCCGTTCCAAGAATAAGGATGAGATTCTTTCAAGACTTATAGATATATATAATCCTAAGCTCTCGGTTGTATTCTGTAACACTAAGAAGCAGGTTGATGACCTTATATCAGAACTTAAGGGAAGAGGATATTTTGCTGACGGAATTCATGGCGATATGAAGCAGGCACAGCGTGACAGGGTTATGAATGACTTCCGTAAGGGCAAGACTGAGATTCTTATTGCAACAGATGTGGCTGCAAGAGGTATTGATGTTGATGATGTTGACATCGTATTCAACTATGACCTTCCTCAGGACGAGGAGTATTACGTACACAGAATCGGCCGTACCGGCCGTGCAGGACGTGCGGGCCTTGCATTTTCATTTGTGACAGGCAAGGAAATCTACAAGCTTAAGGATATCGAAAGATATTGCAAGACTAAGATTATGGCACGTCAGATTCCGTCACTGGATGATGTTAAGAATACAAGAATAGACAATCTCTTTGAACAGGTGCGTAAGACGCTTGAGGCAGGCGGACTTGCAGATATGCGTGCTATCGTTGAAGAGAAGATAAATGACGAGGATTATACATCAATAGATCTTGCAGCAGCGCTTCTTAAGATGGTTCTCGGTGATGACCATGACAGAGAAGACGATGTACTTCCTGTACATTTTGATGACAATGACGGCAACGGAAGCAAGATGGTGCGTCTTTTCATTAATATAGGTAAGAAGGACAAGGTTAAGCCGTCTAATATTCTCGGGGCAATTGCCGGTGAATCGGGAATGCCGGGCAAGCTTGTGGGCTCTATTGATATGTATGACGCGTATACATTTGTTGAAGTTCCTAGAAAGTATGCCGATATTGTTCTTAAGGCAATGTCTAACAATGTACAGATAAAGGGACGAACTGTCAACATAGAGAAGGCCGGCAAGAAAAAAGGCAGAAAACGTCATTAATCTCATTTGAACAGGCAGATGAAGTACAGCAGAGGCAGACATGATAAAGATTGCAATTTGTGATGATGAGCAGTGTTTTTATGATTCTATACACAGATATATTAATGGTTATATGTCACACAGACGGGAAGAGTGTGAAGTGAACATATTCAGCTCCGGCGAGGAACTCCTTGGTAAAATGGAAGCCCTCAGGGAGTATACCATTATTTTCATGGATATCAACATGCAGGGAATGAGTGGATATGATGCCGCACTTGAGATAAGGAAATATAACAAAGATGCATTTATAGTATTTGTTACGGCATATCTCGACTATTCGACGGAAGGCTATAAAGTAGGAGCAATCAGATATCTGATAAAAGATGCACTGCTTGAGGACAGGATTACCGAGTGCATGAATGCCATATTTGACAAAATCGGTGAGATGGATGCCAAGATGGCTGTTGAATTCAGTGAGGGTTTTAAGATATTTCTTCCGGATGATGTCGTATATGTAGAAAGCCGCCGGCATTATATGATGTTTCATTTCTGCGGGAATTGTGAAAATGCCACATACAAAGTAAGAGGAGCTTTCAGTGATTATATAGAAAGGCTGGGAGGCAGGTTTATAAGGATACACAGGAGCTACCTTATTAATGCAAGACATGTAAGTGTAGTAAAGCCTGATGGTGTCAGGATGAGCAATGGTGATGTGCTTCCGATATCGAGGACAAAGTATAACGATATCAAAAATGCTATTTTCAGACTTATGGATTAAAATTCACAAATATAACAATAATGCCCTGAGCAGTATCACAGATTGATATGAACTGCTTCAGGGCATTATTACATTATGATTATATGCAGATCAGATTACAGGCATCGTGCACACATAATTAAACATCAGTATAAAATGACACAGACTTCCGGCCATTACAAAAAGATGAAATATCTCATGTGAACCGAACTGCTTATGCTTTGCGTTGAATATCGGAAGCTTGAGGGCGTATATAATACCACCGACGGTATAAATAATGCCTCCGGCAAGAAGCCACCCAAAAGCAGCAGGTGAGAGGGAATTGAGTATCTGTGTGAATGCAAGCACGCATACCCATCCCATTGCAATATAGAGTATTGATGAGAACCACTTTGGACATGTTACCCAGAGTGCTTTGATAACAATTCCGGCGATTGCAATTCCCCATACTGTAGCAAGCAGAATATAGCCTGTTCTTCCGTGGAGGACAATAAGGCACATCGGGGTGTATGTTCCGGCGATAAGGACGAATATCATCATATGGTCAATCTTCTTAAGTATAAGATTGGCTCTGGCAGAAAGGTTAAATGAATGATATGCCGTGCTTGCTGCATACAGAAGTATCATGCTTACGATAAATACGGCCAGTGATACGACATGTATTGTATCAGGTTCGTGGGTGGCACGGATAAGCAGTGGTGTTGCTGCAAACAGAGCCATAATCATTCCTATAAAGTGCGTTATTGCGCTACCGGGATCTTTTAATTTTTTAATGTTTTTCATAACAGCCTCCATTCCGCAGGTACAAAGTGCTGGAGCACTTACCTGATTATATATATTATATCTTGTAGTATTTAAAAATATTCAATGTAGTTTTGAATACTACATCATCTATATATGAATAATAGCACATGAAGAAATGAAATGCAATACCCGCAGCTAAATATTTATTTATTTGCGGATAAGCACAAATTATGAATAATATAATAAGTATTGATTGTAATTATGGATTGATATGTGTTAATATAAAGATGTTATTGGTTTGTCAATGACAATTATATGTGCACGGAGGACATAGATATATGGTAAAAGCAATCGTAGGAGCTAACTGGGGCGACGAAGGTAAGGGCAAGATTACCGATATGCTCGCAGAAGAGTCAGATATCATTGTAAGATTTCAGGGTGGAAGCAATGCAGGACATACTATAATTAATGATTACGGTAAGTTTGCACTTCATCTTCTTCCATCAGGAGTATTTTATAATCATACAACAAGTGTAATCGGCAATGGTGTTGCCCTTAATATTCCTTATCTTATCAACGAGCTGAAGAGTATTACGGACCGCAATGTTCCAATGCCTAAGATTCTCGTTTCTGACAGAGCCCAGATTCTTATGCCTTACCATGTTGATTTTGATACATATGAAGAGGCGAGACTTGCCGGTAAGTCATTCGGTTCTACAAAGTCAGGCATTGCACCTTTTTATTCAGATAAGTATGCGAAGATTGGTTTCCAGGTAAGTGAACTGTTTGAGGATGAGGCAGTTCTTAAGGAGAAGGTTGAAAGAGTAGTTGATTATAAGAATATTCTTCTTGAGCATCTCTATCATAAGCCGACTATGAAGGCTGACGATATATTTAAGCTTCTTCTTTCATACAGAGATATGATTGCACCTTATGTAACGGATACATCAGCATTTCTTCATAAGGCAATTAAGGAAGGCAAGAATATCCTTCTTGAAGGACAGCTCGGAGCACTTAAGGATCCTGATCATGGAATATATCCTATGGTTACATCATCTTCAACACTTTCAGCATATGGTGCTATCGGGGCAGGTATTCCTGCAAGTGAGATTAAGGATGTTGTTACTGTAGTTAAGGCTTATTCATCAGCAGTAGGTGCAGGAGCATTTGTAAGTGAGATATTCGGTGAAGAGGCAGATGAACTTCGCAAGCGCGGCGGTGACGGCGGCGAATTCGGTGCTACAACAGGAAGACCTAGAAGAATGGGATGGTTCGATGCCGTTGCAACACGCTACGGTGTCCGTATGCAGGGAACATCAGAAGTAGCACTTACTGTAATCGATGTACTTGGATATCTTGATGAGATTCCAATGTGTGTAGGTTATGAGATAGATGGCACGGTAACAAAGGAATTCCCTACAACATACCAGCTTGAGAAGGCTAAGCCTGTTCTTAAGAAGTTCCCGGGATGGAAGTGTGATATCAGGGGAATCAGGAATTATGAAGACCTCCCTGTTGAATGCCGCAATTATATTGAGGCAATTGAGCAGGAGATTGAAGCTCCTATCACAATGGTATCTAACGGTCCGGGAAGACATGAGATAATTCATCGTGTAAGCAGCTACACAAAGTAATACAGCAGATGCAGATATAAAGAAAAAGGCGTAATCATTACGCCTTTTTTATTTGTTTTTGTTGGTTTTATTTTTTGCCGGACATGAATTTGTACGCAAGCATCATTGCGTACAGAACAACCGGAAGACCTACGGTTGCAATCGCACAGCCCTGGAAGAAAAACTTTGCTTCGGGACTTTGCATAAATGAAAGGATAAGTGTGGTAATATACAGCGCAATCAGAATAACAACAATTACAATAGCTCCTATACGTTTTAATTTATCCATATCAAATAATCCTTTCATAAAAATTCATAATATGATAATATTATATATTATTGATTTGCTATGCGCAATAGGAGGATGTAATGGCGATTAATGTATTGGAATTCCTTGAAGAATCTGTGGCAAGGAATGGGGCAAAGACAGCATGTGCTGATGAGAAAGAAGCGTACAGTTATGACGAACTTGCAGACCGTGCCAGAAGGGCAGGTTCGGCACTTATTGAGGTTACAGGCGTAAGAAGACCTGTGCCCGTATTCATGGACAAAGGCTGCAAAGCACTTGCCGTATTCATGGGTGCGGTATATGCAGGCTGTTTTTATGTCATGCTTGACCCTTCACAGCCACCGGCAAGACTTGATACAATAATTAAGACACTTGAACCTGATGTAATGATTGTGGATGAGAAGTCCAGGGCTAAGGTAGAGAAACTCGATTTTAACGGTAAGGTTCTGCCGGCTGATGAACTTATGGATCATATAATTGATGAGGACGAGCTTGGAAAGGTACGTGAGCAGGCACTTGATATCGATCCGCTCTATTCAATATTTACATCCGGCTCAACGGGAGTGCCGAAGGGTGTTATCGTAAGCCATCGTTCAGTTATAGATTTTATTGGATATTTTACAAAGATATTTAACATTACAGAGGATGATGTTATAGGCAATCAGGCACCGTTTGACTTTGATGTATCTGTTAAGGACATATATTCAGCTCTTTATACAGGTGCAACATTGCAGATTATCCCGAAGAAGTTTTTCTCATTTCCTACGAAGCTTCTTGATTACCTTGAAGACCGCAAGGTTACAACGCTTGTGTGGGCTGTTTCCGCACTCTGCATAGTTACGACGCTTAACGGATTTGAGTATAAGAGACCATCATGCATTAATAAGGTAATATTCAGTGGTGAGGTGATGCCAATCAAGCATCTTAATGCATGGAGAGAGCAGTATCCGGACGCAATGTTTGTTAATGTTTATGGTCCTACTGAGATTACATGCAACTGTACATATTATATTGTAGACAGAGAATTCGGGCTTGATGAGAAGCTTCCTATGGGTAAGGCATTCCCTAATGAAAAGGTATTTCTGCTCGATGATGATGACAGGCTTGTAGACGTGACAATGCCGGGAAGGCTCGGTGAGATATGTGTATCCGGAACAGCACTTTCACTTGGATATTACAGGAACAAAGAAAAGACTGATTCGGCATTTGTACAGAACCCTCTTAATGACAGATATATTGAGATGATATACCGTACAGGAGACCTTGGCTATTACAATGATAACGGCGAGATGTGTTTCTCATCACGTAAAGATTTCCAGATTAAGCATATGGGACACAGAATAGAGCTTGGTGAGATTGAAGCTGCAATGGGAGCAGTTGATAATGTTGTAAGAACATGCTGCATATTCGATAAGGATGACAATAAGATAATCGGCTTCTATGAAGGTGATACAGACAAGAAGACAATTGTGCATGAATTGTCTGCCAAGCTTCCGAAGTTCATGATACCAAGCGTGTTCAGTCAGGTGACTTCAATGCCTATAACTAAGAATGGTAAGATAGACCGTAACAAACTTATGGAGGACTACAAGAGTGAATGCTGATATATTAAAAAATATTGCACATACATATGGAACACCTTCATATATATTCAATGTAGATGAGCTTGAATCAAGACTTAACACAATTAAACAGATTCTGGGTGAGGGAATAGATGTGCTTTATGCAATGAAAGCTAATCCGTTTCTTGTACCGGTCATGAGCAGACTTGGAATGAGATTTGAGGTGTGTTCACCGGGAGAATTTGCAATATGTGAGAATGAACATGTGAATATGCAGGATATAGTTCTCTCCGGTGTTAATAAGGAACGTGCAGATATTGAACATGTAATGGATGACTGTGGCGGCGTAGGAATATATACCATTGAATCAGTAAGACATTTCCAGCTTCTTGCATCAATGGCAGAGAAGAGAAGTACAGTAATACACGTTCTTCTCAGAGTTACAAGCGGCAACCAGTTTGGACTTGATGAGGAAGATATTGAGAATATCATCAGCAAAAGAGATGAATTCAAATATGTTGATATCAGGGGAATCCAGTGTTATACAGGAACACAGAAGAAGAAATCAGACCACATAGACAAAGAGATTGACTGGCTCGATTCATTGTGCGACAGGCTTTATGAAAAGTATGGCTACAAGGCAGAAGAATTTGAGTATGGTCCGGGATTATTTGTGTCATATTTCGAGCCGGGTGTGGATAATAATAACTATGACATGCTGAGGGCACTTGCAGCTAAGCTTGACACAATAAGAGACAAGTATCATATATCTCTTGAGATGGGAAGGTATATTGCTGCAACATGCGGATTATTCCTTACAAGAGTGGAGGACATTAAGTATAATAAGGAGCAGCATTACTGTATAGTGGATGGTGGAATTAACCATATTAATTACTATGGACAGACTATGGCAATGAAACTGCCTGTAACGGAACATATTCCGATGGATGTGGATGCGTCAAAGACATTTGCAATGAGTGACGCATGTGCCCTCCTTGGCAATGAACTTGTGCAGAAGTCAGAAGGAACGGTTCATTGGAATGTATGCGGTTCACTCTGTACAGTCGGAGATGTTATTGTGAAGAATCTTGAACTTACAGACCTTAAGATTGGTGATATGCTTGTTTTCCATAACATAGGAGCTTATTCTGTGACGGAGGGAATATATCTGTTCCTTAGCAGAAATCTGCCTAACATTATTGAATACAGCAGCAAAAACGGCGCAAGACTTCTTCGCGGACAGAATCCTACATATGTGATAAACAGCCAAATTCATAATTAATTATTAATTATGATAAAAAAGGCTTGACTATATACATAAAACACAATATTATTGATTTGTTATTTTTTTATAAGGATGGTATTTGAAATGGACGAATTAATTGACATTCTTTCTGAGATTAAGCCGGATGTAGATTTTGAGACATGTGACACACTTATTGATGATGAGATGCTTGATTCATTTGACATTGTTACAATCGTAGGCGAGCTTAATGATGCATTTGATATCGAGATTACACCGGCAGATATCGTACCGGAGAACTTTAACTCAGCTGAGTCTATGTGGGAGATGATTCAGAGGCTTCAGGACTAATTTCAAGAGAATAATCCGGCCGGGATAATAAAGCTGCCGCATAAGTATGTTGATATTCCTTTAACACGGAATGCTGATGTACTTATGTGGCAGCTTTATTTTGGTTATAAATATAATAGAGGCAATGGCAGATACATGATAAAATCAGTATGTGCGGCATTTATCGAGAGCATTTTCGATTGCTTTGAGAATCATAACTGACGTATATTTATTTTCGGAAGAATATGTAACACCTTCAACACCGCCGTTGGCAATTACAGAGCTCTTAATCTCTTCAAAAGAATTCTGTATAAGCGGATACATGGTTGTAACGGAATCGGAAATGTTCACCATCTCAATATTATTAATATTGTCTTCGTCTACAGTTACGCGGATGTCGACGGGATTGCCGTTGAGTATAACGGAAGAAGAGTAGACGCCTGCCGTATAACGTCCGGAGGGTGGTGTTGTATCATGTGTATTGCGATTCATCAGAGAAACCACAATAAGGGCAAGTATGGCAAGAGCAATCACGGACAGAATAATTCCTGCAATCAGCTCCTTACATCTTATGACAACGATCTTGGTTTTTGAACCCATGGTGCTATCCTTTCTATCCCTTAAGGGATAATTTGATAATATCATTTTATTCCTTTCATACTTATGATATGATAAAAAAGCGGGAAGTATATTGTTATTTTCAGGCGCGCTTGCGCTTGATGCAGCACGCAGCGGTACTAGGTGGCTAAAAGACAGCCACCAAGTGCCGGCGGCTGCATAATGCCTGAAAATAACAATATACTTCCCGTTGAGGGACGGGCTGACGGGCTGCGCGGGGGAACCCCGCGGCAGCCCTGCGCATAACGTCCGGCATAGAAGAGATTTATACCAGCCCAGCACGCCAGTGCGAAGGCGTCCCTTAACCACAACATAGTGGGGCAGCGGCCCCCTTTAGGTGGCAGAAGGTGTTGTGCCAAAGGCTTATGCAGCCGCCGGCACTTAGCGGCTGTCTTTTAGCCGCTTAGTACCGTTGCGAGCTGCATGCAGCGGAAGCGGCTTTGCCACAACACCTTCTGCCACCACCTTGGAGGTATACACATGTCACTACATTTTATTCTCGGCTCTTCCGGAAGCGGAAAGTCGGAGCTGTTATATAAAAGCATAATAAAGGCTTCAGGAGAACAGAAAGATAGGAATTTTCTTGTCATTGTACCTGAGCAGTATACGATGGCTACACAGAAGAAGCTTGTGCAGCTTCATCCGGGACATTCGATAATCAGAACGGATATATTGAGCTTTCAGAGACTTGCGAGCCGTGTATTTGCGGAGCTTGGACTTGAAGGGCAGACCATACTTGATGATACCGGCAAGAATCTGATAATACGCAAGGTTATGGAGAACCACCGGAAGGAACTCAGAGCATTTGCAGGTAATCTTGATAAGACGGGTTTTGTATCAGAAGTGAAGTCTGTTATATCGGAACTTCTGCAGTATGCAATTGCACCGGATGATATGCCGCAGATAATCACGGCAGTTGCAGGCAATGGAGCACTGGCAGACAAGCTTACTGATATAGAGGTCGTATACCATGCATTTATGGAGTACACAGAGCGTGATTACATAACGTCTGAGAGCCTTCTTTCATTACTTGCGCAGCATGTGCATGAATCGGAGCTCATCAAAGGCAGTGTGATAGCGATAGACGGTTTTACAGGATTTACACCCGTGCAGTATGGTCTTCTTGCAAGGCTGCTTGAGACAGCAGCGGAAGTCTACGTTACAGTGACGATAGACAGCAATGAGCATATTAACGTTCAGGATGGCCCGGAATCGTTATTTGCGATGAGTAAGGAGACGATATCGTCACTGTTAAGAATAGCTGATGAGAGTCATGTAGAAGTTGCACCATATACACTGTGTGAACATACATACAGATTTGACAGGGCACCGGAGCTGGCATTTCTTGAGCAGAATATGTTCAGGTATAATGGCCGTGTATACAGGGATGAACCTGAGAATATAGAGATATACTGCGGAATAACGCCTAAGGAGGAGCTTCAGTTCATCGCGGCTGAGATCCTCAGGCTTACAAGGGAACAGGGCATAAGATACAGAGATATTGCTGTGGTATCTGCTGATATAGAGACATATGGCATGCTTGCTGCCAACATATTTGAACAGAATGATATTCCTGCATTTGTTGACTATAAGAGAAATATCATGAATAACCCGATGATAGAGTTTATGAGAAGCGGAATAGCAGTAATAGAGAGCGGATATTCGTATGAGAGCATGTTCAGGTTCTTAAGAAGCGGCATAACTGTAATTACACCAAATGAGACGGATTTGCTTGAGAATTACTGCCTTGCACTCGGTATACGCGGCAGAAAACGCTGGTACAGCCAGTGGGACCGCAATTATATAAAGAAAAACAGGGAAAAGGCAGATCTTACGCAGCTTAATGAATTGCGTTACAGGACTGTTAAGATACTTGAACCGCTTGACAGGGCATATACGGCGGCATCAGGAACGACAGTAAGTGTTGGTGAGCTTCTGGAAGCTCTGTATGAGTTCGTAGCCGCATCAGATATTGAGCATAAGATGAATGAACTGGCTGACCGGCTTGAGCTTAATGAAGAAAATGCACTTGCATCACAGTACAGGCAGATATATCCTAAGGTAATGGCATTATTTGACGAGATATACAGCCTGCTGGGTGAAGAAAAGATTAAGAGAAAAGAGTTCGCCAGACTTCTTGACTCAGGGCTTGAAGAGATTAAGGTAGGGCTTATTCCTCCGACGGCTGACTGTGTTCTTATCGGTGATATGCAAAGAACAAGACTCGACAATATAAAGGTTCTTTTCTTTGCGGGAGTTAATGACGGCATAGTCCCAAAGAAGAGTGAGAATAAAGGGATATTGTCGGAGCTTGACAGGTATATTCTCGAGAATGCTTCCGTAACGCTGTCACCGGATGCCAGGAAGAAAGCATTTATTGAGAGATTTTATCTTTATATGAATCTTACCAAGCCTTCATGGAAGCTGTATCTTACATATGCGGCGAGGGGAATTGATGCAAGAGAGCGCCGCCCGTCCTATTTTGTAAGAACAATGTATAAGCTTTATCCCAAGCTTTCAATGCGCACATGTGATGATATGAATAATGATATGTGGCTTACAATTCCAAAGGCTGATAAGGAATGGAATATAAAAGATTCACAGATTAATCTTGTGCAGGCGGCAGCTGATGCGCTATATGGAACTGATGTAAGGGAGAGTGTTACAAGACTTGAACAGTTCGCTTCGTGTGAGTTCGCACATTTTCTGAGGTATGGACTCGGTCTTGATGAACGTGACGTATATACGATAAGTGCAAGCGATACGGGTTCAATTCTGCACAAGTCGATGGAATGCATATCATCAGAAGTGATAAGGAGCGGTATGAGCTTCGCGGATATGAAAGATGAACAGCGCCATGAGATAGTCGGCAGAGTGGTTGACACGGTTGCTGCAGAATACGGCAATGCGGTATTTAAGGACAGCAGCCGCAATGAGTATATGATTGAGAAGGTCAAGGAGCTTACACAGAGGACTGTATGGGCAATCGGCAGACAGCTTGAACAGGAGCAGTTTGTTCCGGAGAGCTTTGAGGTCAGATTCTCACTTCCGATGAATGAGTCTGTCAGCAAAAGAAAAGTTGAGCTGGTCGGAAGCATTGACAGGATAGATGTCTGCGAGGACGGCGACAACATATACATAAAGATAATTGACTACAAGACGGGAAATGAAAAGTTCTCGCTTTATAAGACATACTATGGACTCAGGATACAGCTGATGACATATATGATTGCGGCGATGGAACATGAAAAAAAGCTGCATCCGGGAAAGAATATAGTGCCGGCAGGAGCATTCTACTATGTGGTTGACGATCCGATAGTAGACAGGCAGGACAGCCAGGAGAAGGTAGAAAAGAAGATTCTTGCACAGCTTTCATATGATGGCATCGTCAACGGACAGATGCCGCAGGAACTGATGGGAAGCAGTGCGGATTCGATAAAAGGTGATAAGAATATTACGGCAGGACAGTTTGCAAGACTGTCGGAGCACATTACGGATACTATGGACCTGATGACGGATAATATGCTTAATGGAAATGCATATATTAATCCTGTCGCAGACAGCGGAAAGGATTCCTGCGAGTATTGTCCGTACAGGTCTGTGTGTGGATTTTACAGTGATATTCCGGGTAATTCATACAGAAGAGTAAGGCATCTTAAGGATAATGAAGTATGGGAACGCCTTTATATGGATCGTGAACAGGAGGAGATGGCTGATGGCAAGGAATTGGACAGCACAACAGAAGAGGGCAATTGAACTCCATAATAAAAATATTCTTGTCTCAGCAGCAGCAGGCTCCGGCAAGACGGCAGTCCTTGTTGAGAGAATAATACGCATGATAACGGATCCTGATAACCATGTGGATATAGAGCGGCTGGTGGTCGTAACATTTACCAACGCAGCTGCGGCACAGATGCGCGAGCGTATAGGAGCTGCACTTGAGAGTATGATTGAGGAGAATCCGTCTGACAGGAATCTCCAGAGACAGCTTGCGATGATACATATGGCGCAGATAACAACAATAGACAGCTTCTGCCTTAACATACTGCGTAATAATTATATGAATCTCGATATTGACCCGGGATTCAGGATAGCAGACCAAGGTGAGCTTGAACTTATTAAGGCCGATGTTATGGGTGAGCTGCTTGAAAAATATTATGCCGGCGGCAACGAGGATTTTTACGCACTTATCAATTCGTATTCGGGGAAAAAGAGCGACAAGGCAATAGAAGACCTTATTAACAAAATATATAATTATGCCAGAAGCTACCCATGGCCGCACGAATGGCTGCAAAGCTGCATCGACACGGGAAGTGCATCAACTGTGGATGAGTTCAATGAATCGCTTCCGGCACAGTATCTGTTTGATTATGTCACAAAATATATTCAGGGAAGCCGTGAAAAGTTCAGACGGCTTCTTGACATATGTAAAGATGTTGCAGGGCCTGATATGTACATTGATAATATATTGTCAGACCTTGCAGGCATGGATATGCTGCTTAATACAGAGAACATCTCACAGTGGATGGAGACTGCCGCAAGAATACAGTTCACGGATCTTAGCAGAAAGCGTGGAAGCGGCGTTGATCCTGATATGAAGGAGCTTGTCAGGAATTCAAGGACAAAGTACCGTGATTCATTCAGAAAGCTTCGTGACAGGCTGTGTTCAATGAGCGTTGAGGAGTATCTGCGTGAGCTTTCGGCTAACGGGGCACCTCTGAGAATGCTTATTACGCTTGCATCCGAATATATTGATGCGGTGGATGCCGCCAAAAAAGAAAAGAATATTATAGATTTTAACGATATAGAACACATGGCGTGCAGTCTGCTTGTAAAGCATGAGAAGGGCACTGATGAATATACGCAGCTTGCTGATGATCTTGCATCATATTACGGGGAGATTCTGATTGATGAATATCAGGACAGCAATATGCTTCAGGAGATGATATTGACAGCGGTATCACGCGGAAGGCTTGACAGCAGCCGCAACAATCTTTTTATGGTAGGTGATGTCAAGCAGAGTATTTACAAGTTCAGGCTTGCAAGACCGGAGCTGTTTCTTGATAAGTATGTGAAGTATCCTGATGCTGACGGCTGTGAAGTAATAGAACTGCGCAACAACTTCCGCAGCAGAAGCCAGGTATTGTATTCTGTCAATTCGGTTTTTGAGAAGATTATGCACAGAGAATGCGGTGGAATTGAATATACAGAGGATGTCAGACTTAATCCGGGACTTGAATTTGCACAGAGGACAGACTCAGGAATGATGGATAACAGAACATCAATAAGACTGGCAGACCTGAATATTCAATATGATGAAGATGACGTTAATACTCCAAGGGAATGTGAAGGGCGGCTTATCGCATCAATAATAAAAGAGGTTATTGATGAAGATACGGGAATGCCGGTGTATGATGAGAGTCTTGGCACATACAGAAAAGCTGAATATGGAGATATAGTTGTGCTGACAAGGTCGCTTGACGGATGGGCTGATGTGTTCGCTGACGAGCTTATGAATGCGGGAATACCGGCTGTTGCACAGAGCTCAAGCGGTTATTACGATACATACGAGATTGAGCAGGTACTTAATCTACTTGCGGTTACAGACAACCCGGCACAGGATATTCCTCTTGCGGCTGTTGCACTGTCTTATTTTGGCACACTTGATGTAAATGACATTGCGTTAGTTAAGAGTGCATATCCGGATGCCAGGCTTTATGAATCGATGAACAGATATCTCAATTCACATGCGGATAATCAGGATGAGATATGTGCCAAAATCAATAATCTGCTCACAATGATTGATGATTACAGGACCAAATCAGTATATCTTACAATTAATGAACTTATATGGAAAATAATATATGACACAGGATTTTATGATTATGTGGGGATGATGCCGGCGGGAAGCATGCGGCAGCAGAATCTTGACATGCTTTGTGATAAGGCAGAAAGTTATGCCCGGACAAGTTATCACGGTTTATTTAATTTTCTCAGGTATATTGAGAAGATAAGAAAGTATAATCTTGACTCGCAATCAGGGGCATCGGATATGTCTGACAATAATGCTGTACAGATAATGAGTATCCATAAGAGCAAAGGTCTTGAGTTCCCGATAGTAATAGTTGCCGGAATTGCCAAAAAGTTCAATAATATGGATGCGAGAGGCCGCGTTGTTGTAGATTCCGATATAGGCGTAGGTGCGGATATAATAGACACAGTGATGCGTACGAAAGTTTCTACACCGGTGAAAAGCGCTGTAGAGATGAAGCTTGTTGACGATAATCTGGCAGAAGAGATGCGTATTCTCTATGTTGCGATGACAAGAGCCAAGGAAAAGCTTATAATGACCGGTACGCTGAAAAATTATGATAAGATGTGTGCAAAGTGGAAGACGACTGACGTATCAACATTTGACGGAATTCAGGGCTGCTCAAGCTATATGGATATGATTATGCCTGTAGCATGCGGTGACGCAGTGAATTTTGATATTAGTGTTACCGAAATTAATAAGGAGCCGGATGAGGATGAGTATAATGGGGATAAGCATGATATAATGGCTCACAATGCAGCTGATATTCATGAAGCAGCTAAGAAAGGGGCTGTCAGCATTGAACCTTACCGGTACGGATATGCGGTTACAATGAAGACAAAGCTGTCAGTATCTGAGATTAAGCTGCATGAATATGAGGAACAGGAAGAGTTCACAAGAGATGTCCTGCCGGAACTTAATGCGGCAAATAATGGGAAGAGCGGCAGTGAGAGCGGTATAGAAGGTGTACAGCCTGCTTACGAGCCGTGTGTGCCACAGTTCATAAGCAAAAAAGAGGATGTGGCACCGGCTGAGCGCGGAACCGCATTTCACAGGGTTATGGAGTGTCTTGATTACAACCGTTGCGGCAGTGTCGATGATATAAGAGGATATATTGATGAGCTTGTCGATAGGAATATGATGACGCGGCGGCAGGCGGATGCTGTGAATCCACAGAAGGTATATGATTTCTGTAACAGCAGTATAGGTGCAAGGACTGCGGAAGCATTCAGGGCAGGAAGATTATACAGGGAGCAGCCGTTTGTAATGGGTATACCGGCGGGCAGTATAAAGATATATCAGGAACTTGCTGACAGATATAATGTGTCTTACTCACTGCTTGATGAAGAGACAGTACTGATTCAGGGTGTAATTGATATGTATTTTGAAGAGAATGGCAAAGTTATTCTTGTTGATTACAAGACAGACAGAGTATCAGGAAGTAACGCTGAAAAGATACTGAGAGACCATTATACAATACAGCTTGAATTATATTCGGAAGCACTTGAACGTGCATTAGGCATGGAAGTCAGTGAGAAACTTATATATTCATTTACGTTAGACAAGGCGGTTAATGTCTGACATATGACAAGCAGCCGGTTCATAATAATATACCAAGTCCGTTGATTCGGGAGATATATATGAACCAGCTTATGCGCTATGCGTCAGATGGAATCAAAAAGACATGGTATAAGATGCCGCAGGGGGTTCGCGCAACGTGGATAATGTTTGCAGTCACTGCGGTATCTTTGCAATGGTGTCTTGGAGGTGGAGGCAGCAATGAAAAGATGGTATCGTCGGCTAATGTGATAAGCGATGCAAAGAACAGTACGATTAATGGAAAAGACCTGCCGATATATTGTGTAGACAGGCAGAATGACGCATCAAAGCAGGTTTCATTAAGCTTTGATGCAGCATGGGGAGCAGATGATACAATAAGGATACTTGATACGCTTGATAAATATAATGTCAAAGTGACATTTTTCATGACAGGTGGATGGGTTAATGACTATCCCGATATGGTTAAGGAGATATATGCAAGAGGGCATGACCTCGGTAATCACAGTGAAAATCACAAACAGATGAGCAAGCTTTCTGAGGCACAGAATCAGGAAGAGATTATGAAAGTTCACGATAAAGTAAAAGAGCTTACCGGATATGACATGTTTTTATTCAGACCTCCGTACGGAGACTATGATTCTGAACTTATCAAAACCGTATACGGAATGAATTACTATCCGATACAATGGTCAATTGACAGTCTTGACTGGAAAGACTACGGGGTGGATTCAATTATAAAAAGGGTTGTAGAAAGCAAATATCTTGATAACGGAGCTATAATATTGTGCCATAATGGTGCCAAATATACGGCAGAAGCGCTTGGCAGCCTGATAGGAGGCATTCAGGCGAAGGGCTATGAGCTTGTTCCGATATCACAGTTAATAATAAGAGATGATTTTCATATGGACACGACAGGAAAGCAGATAGCTGACTGAGAGTGATATATTTTAAAGGAAAGAGAGAAAAATACAGATGAATCTTGCATTAATTACAGCAAAACAGGTTGTAGTCCTGTTTATTCTTATTATGTCAGGCTTTGTGTGCGTTAAGACTAAGGCGGTTAAGATTGAAGGGAAAAAAGCGTTCTCAGATCTGCTTTTATACCTTGTTGTTCCGGCAATGATAATACATTCATATATAATGGATTTTAATGAGGAGATACTTACAAATCTTGTAAGGTCGCTTGTGCTGAGTACTATACTTATGATAATAGGCATAGTTGTCACGCTTGTAATAACAATGAAAGTTACAAGTAAGGATTTGCCGATATTAAGATTTGCATGTATGTTTTCTAATGCTGCATATATGGGATTCCCGCTGATTCAGGCACTGTTTGGGTCAGAGGGACTTCTCTATGCCAGCGTATACGTTACGATATTTAATATCTTATTGTGGACCGTCGGATATGCGATGGTAAGCAGGAAAGTTAATGCAAAAGAGGTATTACATACAATACTTACGACACCGGTAATAATATCTGTTGTTATAGGCCTCATAATATATCTCTGCCGTATTCCTGTGCCATCAGTTATTGAGCAGCCGCTTAATATCATAGGTAACATGAATACGCCGTTATCAATGTTCATAACAGGAATGCTTATAGCATCAGGTGACGTCAGGTCAATGCTTAAAAACAGGGAAATTATGATGGTAATAGCAATAAGGATGTTCCTTATACCGGCGATAAGCTTTGCTGTATTTGCATTACTCGGTGTTAAGGGAATGGTTCCGGAGGTAGTGCTTTTGCTTCAGGCATGTCCGAGTGCCGCAATAACTTCGGTATTTGCAGTACAGTTTGAATATAATGAAGAGACAGCAGCCGGCTCTGTTGTCCTGACAACGCTGCTAAGTATAATTACACTTCCGGCGTGTGCAATGCTGTTGACAATGATGATGCGGTAGCATCGGAATTTTTAGAAAATGTAATAAAAATATTGACATATAAATTACCAATGCTATAATATATTTAAACATATGAATGATTGTTCATATGTTTATAAAAACAAAGAATAATATGATATTAATGTTAAAGCATGAGCTTTAGAAACGGAGGATTTTATGAAGAAGAGTTATAAGATTGAGGTTGACTGTGCCAACTGCGCTAACAAGATGGAAGAGGCTGCTAAGAATACAGCGGGAGTTAAGGATGCAGTTGTTAATTTTATGACACTGAAGATGAATGTTGAGTTTGAGGAAGGACAGGACCCTAAGACTGTTATGCAGGAGGTTCTTAAGAACTGCAGGAAGGTAGAGGATGATTGCGAGATTTACCTGTAATCCTGCGGAATGGAGATAGTGTGAAACATCAGCCTGATACCTGATTTTTCACACAGCCATTTGTGTCGCAGGCGCCACAAATGGCATCTATCGCAGAGCCAAATTCTATATTTGGCCCGCGATTCCTCCGGCACTTTGTGCCTGCGGAATGGAGAGTAATATGAATAAGAAGCAGAAAAAGGTTTTAATAAGAATAATAGCCGCTTCGGTAACGATGATTCTGTTTGCTTTTATTCCGGTGGAGGGATGGCTTGAGTTTGTGCTTTTTATGATTCCGTATCTTATCATCGGATATGATATACTGCTCAAGGCGTTCAAGGGAATTAAGAACAAACAGGTATTTGACGAGAATTTCCTTATGGCGGTTGCAACTGTAGGTGCTATTGCACTTGGCGATTACAAAGAAGGCGTTGCCGTTATGCTGTTCTATCAGATTGGTGAGCTGTTCCAGAGCTATGCTGTCGGCAGGAGCCGCAGGAATATCAGCGAGCTTATGGATATCAGACCTGATTATGCCAATATTGAGCGTGACGGAAAGCTTGAGAGAGTTGATCCGGACGAGGTTGGGATTGGCTCTGTAATAGTTGTGCAGCCAGGCGAAAAAGTTCCTATTGATGGTGTTATCATTGAAGGCAGTACTACACTTAACACAAGCGCACTTACAGGAGAGAGCGTGCCAAGAGAAGCTAAGGCAGGCGATGATGTAATAAGCGGCTGCATTAATATGACAGGAGTTCTTAAGATAAAGACAACAAAGGAATTTGGCGAATCCACAGTATCAAGAATACTTGACCTTGTTGAGAATTCAAGCTCCAAGAAGTCAAGATCTGAGAATTTTATCTCCAAATTTGCCCGCTACTATACACCGGCAGTATGTTATGGTGCACTTGCGCTTGCAATACTTCCTCCTGTAGTGAGTATGTTCCTTGGATTTGATGCAATGTGGGGAGAATGGATATACAGGGCACTTACATTCCTTGTAATAAGCTGCCCGTGCGCACTTGTGATAAGTATACCACTAAGTTTCTTTGCGGGAATTGGCGGAGCAAGTAATGCCGGTGTACTTGTTAAGGGATCTAATTATCTTGAGACACTTTCAAAGACAAAATATGTTGTGTTTGATAAGACGGGAACACTTACACAGGGTGTGTTTGAAGTTGTGGGAGTACATCACAGCAAGCTCGAGGAAGCCAGGATTCTTGAGTATGCTGCGCTTGCGGAGAGTTTTTCGTCACATCCTATAAGTAAGAGCCTTCAGCGTGCTTATGGAAAAGAGATAGATCAGTCAAGAGTTACAGATGTCAAAGAGATAAGCGGCGAAGGTGTGACTGCTGTGGTTGACGGTGTCAGTGTGGCAGCCGGTAACACTAAGCTTATGAAACGTCTCGGTATAGAATATTCAGACTGCCACAGCGTAGGAACGATAGTCCATATGGCTGTTAACGGAAGATATGAAGGACATATTCTTATAGCGGACAGAGAGAAACCTAATTCTAAGGAGGCAATAGCACAGCTGTACAGAATGGGAATCAAAGAGACTGTAATGCTTACGGGAGATACCGGGAAGGTAGCTGATCAGGTTGCCGGAGACCTCGGAATAAGCACAGTATACAGTGAACTTCTTCCGGGAGATAAGGTTGCCAAGGTAGAAGAACTTCTCTCAAAGAAACACAGTAAGGAGGCTCTTGCATTCGTAGGAGACGGAATCAATGATGCGCCTGTACTTTCAAGGGCAGATATAGGTATCGCAATGGGGGCACTCGGTTCTGATGCGGCAATTGAAGCTGCAGATATTGTGCTTATGGATGATGATCCTCTTAAGATTGCCAAGGCAATAAAGATTGCTAAGAAGTGCCTGCGAATAGTATATGAGAACATTTATTTTGCAATAGGTGTAAAGATAGTATGTCTTATACTTGGTGCACTTGGCATAGCCAATATGTGGGTGGCTATATTTGCAGATGTAGGAGTTATGGTTATTGCAGTAATCAATGCAATCAGGGCGCTTTTTGTAAAGAAACTGTAGAAGGAATAAAGGTTTAATATGACTGAAAAAAAGATAGTTTTAAAAGGCACTAACGACAATGAAAATGACTGCTCAGAATGTTGCGAATCAGTTGAAGTGCATGAAGACCTCCTTAAGATAGTAAATGATACGATACCTGAGGAGACAGAGCTTTATGATCTGGCGGAACTGTTCAAAGTGTTCGGAGATTCGACCAGAATAAGAATACTGTTTGTGCTTTTTGAAGCAGAGGTATGCGTGTGTGATCTTGCGCAGGCACTTAACATGACTCAGTCGGCAATCTCTCACCAGCTGAGAATATTGAAGCAGAATAAGCTGGTTAAGAGCCGCAGGGATGGCAAGTCAATATTCTATTCGCTTGCAGATGATCATGTAAGGGCAATTATAGATCAGGGACGTGAGCATATAGAGGAATAATTTAATGCTGGAAATATAATCCGGCATATAGTAAAATAGCAGTGTAGGTGTTAATTTGCAATTATAATACATAATATGCACTTACGCTGCTGTTTTTGCGTCATGACAGACGTGGCGCAATGTCTTATGATAATGCCATGAGAGACTGGGAATGAAACAATGATATTAGTCATATTATGGCATGGTCATATCTGTTGAATGGAGATTACTATGGTTGATAAAGATTTGGGCGGTGTACTTAAGAGTTTTTCGGCAAGGGAGATTGCAGCGATGCTTCCTAAGCTCCTATATGAGGATGAATATTATTCAGTTGCATTGATTGATATAAGCAGTGGGGTACTTACAAGATGCAGAATGATATTCAGCAATGACGAAGATGTTATAGACAGAAGTGATGAATATGATAGCGTGCGCAGAACTATTACTGATAAGTGGATTTCTGACGAGGAACGTGAGGATTATGAAGGAGCCGTAGATCTTACGACAATAATTAAGAATCTGGATGATAATGGCACATATGAGTTTACTACACATCACGTGATGGGTGGTGAGGTTCTTCTTTTCAGATATCGATATATATATTTTGATAAAGAACATACAGTTATACTTACTACAATGAAGGATATAACAAGTCTTGAAGAGACTGATATGGTAACGGGAGGAGCTAACCGTAAGGGCTTCAAGAGACTTGCGGACAGGATTTTTAAGGGTGAGACTGCAACGGACAGATATGCGTTATTGTATATAGACCTTAAGAACTTTAAGTCAGTTAATGAGATTATAGGCTTCAAGGGCGGAGATGCATTACTCAGATATTTTTTAAAATACATAAATAATTCACCCCTCAACCCGGTGCTTACCGCACGTAACAGTGCAGACCACTTTGCTTGCCTTGTTGAGTGTAAGAATCTGGATTACGACAGGCTTGCGGATATATTTCAATTTGAGTTCATATATGATGGTAAGAGTATTAATGTATATGCAAGGTGCGGAATCTGTAAGGTTGACAGGTTCCCGGCCGATGTAGATGCAATGTATGATATGGCAAAGCTTGCCTGTAATAATTTAACTAACGAATATATGCAGCCGTATATCGTATTTAATAATGATATGAGCGACCTGTATATAAAGCAGTGCATGATACACAGCAATCTTCCGTACGCACTTGAGAGAAATGAGCTTCAGGTATTCTATCAGCCGATATATGATCCTTATACAGAGAAGATTGTTGAGGCTGAGGCACTTATAAGATGGATTATGCCCAATGGGGATGTGATATCTCCGGGACTGTTTCTTCCTACGCTTGAGAAGAATGGGCATATTGCCAAAGTCGATTATTTTGTATCACACACAGTGAATAAGTTTATCGAAGACCGCCTTAACAGCGGCAGGCATGTGGTACCGGTAACAGTCAACCTCTCAAGAATGGATTTTTATGATGCCAAGACTCCGTCAGCAATTATAGATGAGATAATAGCGAAGAGCAGTCTCAGACCTTACAGAATGTTTGAGATTACTGAGTCGGCTTATATGTCTCTTAATGACAGGGCAGAAGAGATGATTGGCAGGATGCGTTCGCTCGGAGTAGGACTGCTGCTTGATGATTTTGGAAGCGGTTTCTCTTCATATGGAACGATAGCCAATTATGATTTTGATATTATAAAGCTTGATATGCAGTTTATAAGGATGCTCGGAAAGAATAAGAAGAGCGGGAAGATTATCCGCTCAATTATAAGCATGGCACATGAGCTTGGAGTAAAGATAGTCGCCGAAGGAGCGGAGACCAGGGAACAGGTAGAGTTTCTTAAGGAATGCGGAAGTGATTATATTCAGGGATATTATTTCTCCAGACCGATTCCACAGAGTGAATTTGAAAAGCTGCTTGATGAATGCTGATATACAAATAATAATCGCAGATGGCGAATACGGGAATCATCACCCGTAACGCTCATCTGCGATTTTTATTGTGATCAAATTGTAAGCAGAGTATTAGTTGCTTTTTGCGGCTTTTGAAGTCTGCGTTTTTGATGCGGCGTCTGCATCATCAGAAGGCATCATCTGTACCTCACCGGTCCATAAATCACCGAATACCTGCTGTGCAAGATTCTGGCAGAAACTGAGTGAGAAATCCGCGCCGTTCTCGTCACGCCTTATTGCATTCTGTGATGCAAGAGTCTGTGTGTAATCAGAAAGCTTATAAGTCGTTATCTGGCCTTTGCCGAAGAGCTTCTGTGTTACAAGAGGCACTACACTGTAGCTCTTAACGTATGCACCGGAATCATCCTTAACCATTGTAACCTTGGCCATTGCACCAAGCATTCGCGGAGAGTGATCCTGATTAGACACAAAATTACCAAGTGAATAGTATACAAGCATCTGATGTCCGTCATCGCGTGTCTTAACCTCTACAGGTTCGATAACATGAGGATGTGCACCGATTACTACATCAACACCGAGCTCAAGGAAGAGGTTTGTCCATTTTTTCTGCCATGAGTCAGGAGTGTAGACATATTCCGTACCCCAGTGAGGGCATACAATTACAAGGTCTGAAAGCTCCTTCGCCTTGGCAACATCGGTTCTTATCTTATCTTCATCAAGAAGATTAACAACGTATGGATTAGAGGATGGAAGTGGTATTCCGTTCGTTCCGTATGTATAGTTAAGGATTGATATCTTGAAATCATCTTTTTCGTATACATAAATGCTGTTGTACTGTTCTTCATTTTCATTTATTCCCAATACTTTTATATCAGGGAAATTGTTCTTCCAGTAGTTAATGTCATTGTTTACGCCTTTAAGCCCTTTGTCAAGTGTGTGGTTGGTGGCATGGAGAACCACATTAAAACCTGCCTTGCTTATTGCATCCGCAATCTCATAAGGACTGTTGAAGGCCGGATATCCGCTGAGTCCCAGCTCTGTTCCTCCGAGTATTGTCTCCTGATTGACAATTGATATGTCGGCAGCCTTGACATCAGGAAGGATATTCTTGAAGAGATGGTCAAAATTATATGTGCCATCATCCTGAAGTCCGCTCTTATACACTCCCTCATGTATAAGCATGTCGCCAATCATCATAAGACTGACTTCGGTGCTCTTGGGTGCCGGTGTGGTAGTCTCGGCTTCGGTAACAGCCTGTGCCACTGTCTCCGATGTGTTTCCAATAGTGGCATCAACTGCGGTTGCTGCGTTACTTCCGCATCCTGACACAAGTAAGGATGACATAACAAGCAACATCGCCAGAAGACGAGTTGTTTTTTGTCTGATGAAATTCATGATTAACCCTTTCTTTTCTTATTAATATCAGACTTAATTATATATGGGGATGTCGAAATTTGCAATATTGGAAATATGACAAAATATTATGTCACAGTCTGCCTGTGAAAAGCGCATGAAAATACTGATTTTATTGACAAGAGATTAAATGGATTTTATAATCATAGTGGCACTTTTGCCATACACTATTTTTGGGAGGATTTATGCGATATGCATGATTATTCTAAGGAAGATATTTTCAGGATTGTAGAGGAAGAGGACGTAGAGTTCATAAGACTTCAGTTTACTGATATTTTTGGCGTTCTTAAGAATGTCGCAATTACTTCAAGCCAGCTTCAGAAGGCACTTGATAACAAGTGTATGTTTGACGGCTCGGCACTTGAGGGAATCGTTCGTTTTGAGGAATCAGATATGTATCTGCATCCTGATCTGAATACATTTGAGATATTCCCATGGAGGCCGCAGCAGGGAAGAGTTGCAAGATTTATCTGCGACGTATATAAGACAGACGGAACACCTTTTGAGGGTGACCCGAGATATATCCTTAAGAAAGTGCTTAAGGAAGCTGATGAGATGGGATATACATTCAATGTGGGCCCTGAATGTGAGTTCTTCCTGTTCCATACGGATGATGACGGACTTCCGACAACAATAACACATGAGAAGGCAGGATATTTTGACCTTGGACCATCTGACAGGGCTGAGAATGTACGCCGTGACATGATTCTTACTCTTGAGGATATGGGATTTGAGATTGAGTCTTCACATCATGAGACAGCTCCTGCACAGCATGAGATAGATTTCAAATATGACGAGGCACTTGCAACGGCAGATAACCTTATGACATTCAAGCTCACGGTTAAGACTATTGCGCAGAGACACGGACTTCATGCAACATTCATGCCAAAGCCTACAATGAATTCATGTGGTTCGGGTATGCATGTAAATATGTCACTTGCAGATAAGGATACAGGCAGGGATATATTCGACAGAACAGATGGCAAGCTCGGATTAAGTGAGGATGCATATCACTTTATAGCGGGACTTATGAAGCATATGAAGGCTATAACAGCTATTGCCAATCCGCTTGTTAACTCATATAAGAGAATGGTTCCGGGCTTTGAGGCACCGCTTTATATTGCATGGTCAGCAACTAACAGAAGCCCGCTTATCAGAATACCGGCATCAAGAGGACAGAGCACAAGAATCGAGCTCAGAAGCCCGGATCCTACAGCTAATCCGTATCTTACACTTGCTGTATGCCTTGCAGCAGGACTTGACGGAATTAAGAATAAGCTTGCAGCACCTTCAGGAATCGACTGCAATATATTTGACATGACAGATGACGAGAGAAAGTTTGTCGGAATCGACAGTCTTCCAGTAGACCTCTATGAGGCACTCCAGTGCTTAAGAGAAGATAAGTTTATCATGAATGTACTCGGACCTCATGTTTCAAAGAAGTACCTTGAGGCTAAGGAGCAGGAGTGGAACTCATACCGCAGACAGGTTACACAGTGGGAATTAGATGAGTACCTTAACAAATATTAATTGCAGGGAATTTTAATATGGCAACGATAGTAGTAGCATTTCCAAAGATTGAGGACGCCAAGGCAATAAAAGGTCTGCTTGTCCGCAACGGCTATACTGTTGCACCACCATGCACTACAGGAGCGCAGGCAATTAACATTGCGGATAATCTGTCGGATGGAATTATAATATGCGGATATAAGCTGAGCGACATGCTTTATACAGACCTTTATGAGTATAAGCCAAGGAGTTTTCAGCTTCTGCTGGTTGCATCTAAGAGTCTTTGGAGTGATTGTGAATATAATGACATAGTATGTGCAGCCATGCCAATCAAGGTTAATGACCTTTTAAGTACTCTGCAGATGATGATGCAGTCACAGCTCAGGAGAAGGCGTAAGGCACGCATACAGCCGAGACAGAGATCGGAAGAAGAACAGAAGATAATAGATCAGGCTAAGATTCTCCTTATGGAGAAGAATAACCTCACCGAGCCTGAGGCACATCGCTACATCCAGAAGTGCAGCATGGACAGTGGTAACAGTTTTGTTGAATCTGCACAGATGGTAATTGGAATTTATTCGTAGAATGAGGTATTTTATGAGATTTACAAAAATGCATGGTGCAGGCAACGATTATGTCTATGTTGACTGTACGAAGACATCGATTGAGAATGCCGGGGCAGTTGCAAAGTTTGTGAGTGACAGACATTTTGGAATAGGTTCAGACGGACTTATCCTCATAAAGCCGTCTGATAAGGCGGACTTCTTTATGGAGATGTATAATTCTGACGGAAGCCGTGCGCAGATGTGCGGCAACGGAATCAGATGTGTGGCTAAGTATGTATATGATTACAGACTTACAGATAAAAAAGAGATTGCGATAGATACGCTTGCAGGAATTAAGTACATACAGCTTAAGGTTGACCCTGCTACAGATAAGGTAGTAAGTGCAAGAGTTAATATGGGAAGCCCGGTACTCAGAGCTTCAGAGGTTCCTGTCAGACTTGCAGGAAAAGACATAGAGGGAATTACTAGTCACAGGATAGAAGATGCAGTTGTAAGCCAGACACTTAATGTGGCAGGCAGGGATTATCAGGTGACATGTGTATCTATGGGTAATCCTCATTGCGTAGTATTCATGGATGATGATTTTGATATGGATAATTTCAGGATAGAGGAGATAGGACCACTCTTTGAAAATCATGAAGTATTCCCGGAGAGAACCAATACAGAGTTCGTTAAGGTTATTGATAAAAATAATATTTTGATGCGTGTGTGGGAGCGCGGAGCAGGAGAGACACTTGCCTGTGGAACGGGATGCTGTGCCAGTCTTGTAGCTGCTGTACTCAACGGATTTACTGAGGATGAGGCAGTTCTGCATGTGCTTGGAGGAAAGCTTAATATCAGCTGGAACCGCAAAGAGAATACAGTATATATGGAAGGACCTGCGGTTACAGTGTTCGATGGCGATATTGATATATCAGGGATAAAGTGATAAGATAGCAATGATGTATTGCAGATAAACATTTCATAATAAACGGAGGTCAGTATTAATGTTTAAGATTAATGACAATTACCTTAAGCTGCCGGGAAGTTACCTCTTCTCAACAATCGGCAAGAAGGTTGCAGCATTTCAGGAGGCTAATCCTGATAAGAATATTATAAGACTTGGTATTGGTGATGTTACACAGCCGCTTGCACCGGCAATTATCGAAGCACTTCACAAGTCAGTTGATGAGATGGGCAAGGCTGAGACATTCAGAGGTTATGCACCGGATCTGGGATATGAGTTCCTTCGTTCAACTATAGCTGAGAACGATTATAAGAAGCGTGGTGCAGATATCAGCGCAGATGAGATTTTTGTCAGTGACGGAGCTAAGAGTGATTCGGGTAACATCGGAGACATTTTCTCAGTAGACAATAAGATTGCAGTATGTGACCCTGTATATCCTGTATATGTTGATACTAATGCAATGGCAGGCAGAACAGGTGATTATATCGCTGATGAGCAGAGATGGAGCAATGTTATCTACATGCCATGTACAGCGGCAACTAACTTTGCACCTGAGCTTCCTAAGGAAACTCCTGATATTATCTACCTCTGCTTCCCTAATAATCCTACAGGTTCTACAATCAATAAGGATGAGCTTCAGAAGTGGGTGGATTACGCTAACAAGGTCGGCGCAGTTATCATCTATGATGCAGCTTATGAAGCATATGTCTCAGAGCCTGATGTGCCTCATACGATCTATGAGTGCGAGGGCGCAAGAACATGTGCAATCGAGCTTAGAAGCTTCTCTAAGAATGCAGGCTTTACAGGACTTCGTCTTGGATTTACAGTTATTCCTAAGGACCTTAAGAGCAATGGTGTTATGCTTCACAGCCTCTGGGCAAGAAGACATGGAACCAAGTTCAATGGCGCTCCTTATATTGTACAGCGTGCAGGCGAGGCTGTATATTCAGAGGCAGGCAGAAAGCAGACAGCAGAGCAGATCGCTTACTATATGAATAATGCAAAGGTTATCCGTGAGGGACTTGCATCAGCAGGCTACACTGTATCAGGTGGTGTTAATGCACCATATATCTGGCTTAAGACACCTGACAACATGACTTCATGGGAGTTCTTTGATTATCTTCTTGAGAAAGCTAATGTTGTTGGTACTCCTGGTTCAGGCTTCGGTCCAAGCGGCGAGGGCTACTTCCGTCTGACAGCATTTGGTTCATATGAGAATACAGTTAAGGCTATCGACAGAATTAAAGCACTGTAATATATACAATAGCGATAATGTATAATAAAAAGTCTTCCATAATCTGGTTTTGAACCTCATATGATTATGGAAGGCTTTTTTAATGCGCATGCATCAGGATGAAACGTGTAACAGAAGCCGGCTATAAATGCTTTGCATTGGACTTGTTATTATCTTCATTCTTACGTATTCTGCCGATAATTCCGCCAATTCTTCCGGCTTCACGCGCACTTAACTGCTTCCAGCCCGAATCAATTACTTTATCAAGAAGACCAAGCTCATCAGCAACTTCGTATTTGAGAGTTTCGTCAGGTTCACATTCGACGATGCGGCCGTGAATTTCATATTTTATAAGCTCCTTTTTCCTGCCAGTCATAGTAACCTCCGATTCATTTCTGACCTGTTTTTATTATAATGTGCATTACATGCAAAAATATGTAAATGCTGCGTGGAAAATTAAAGTTGATTACATAGAAAGTCTGGCTTATAATATTACTGACATAAGACTTTTGCTACATGCAATACGAACTGGATTGGAGAATTTATGGAAGACATCAGTGTTGAACAGATTATAAAGGTTAATCCGCCGAAGATGGCGTTATTTTACAAGATTGGACTTGGAATACTTACACTCGTCTCGGTATTCCTTATAAGATATCTTGTTGGATTCGGAGTTATCCTGACAGCGTGCTTCGGGCTTTTTCTTATACTCCTGTGGCGTTATTATGATGCGGAATATGAGTATGAGCTGGTTGACGGGGAACTTTCAATTGACAGAATAATGGCTAAGTCTTCAAGAAAGCATTGCGGAACATATAATGTTGCGAGAATGGACATAATGGCTCCGACAGGCTCAGAGAAGGTTGAATACAGAAAGCATCAGAAGCTTAAGACCTCCGATTATTCTTCCAATAAGGGAGATGATGGTTGCTATGTATTATACCTTCCGTCCAATAACGAGATGGTGAGGATTATCATACAGCCGGATGAGAGAATGCTTGCGGCAATTAAGGCAGTTGCACAGGGTAAGGTATATGACAGATAATTAGTATTGACTTTACAAAATGAATCTGCTACACTTGTACAAATACATTAAAGCGGCAATGACGCCACACCATGAATATCCGACGTACTCGGATATTTTTGGCATTATGGTGTTTGCATAAAAGAATACAGAGAAAGAGAGGAAAAAAGTAAAATGGGTAAGATTATTGGTGAAGGCATTACATTTGATGATGTACTGTTAGTGCCTCAATACTCAGAAGTCACACCAAACATGGTGGATTTGTCCACGCATTTAACTAAGAAGATCAAGTTGAATATTCCTTTGATGAGTGCCGGCATGGATACCGTAACTGAGCACAGAATGGCAATTGCGATGGCAAGACAGGGTGGTATAGGTATCATCCACAAGAATATGTCAATCGAGCAGCAGGCAGAGGAAGTTGATAAGGTTAAGCGTTCAGAGAACGGGGTTATCACTGATCCATTTTATTTGAGTCCTGATAATACACTTGAAGATGCCAATAATCTTATGGCTAAGTTCAGAATTTCAGGTGTTCCTATTACAGAGAACGGCAAGCTTGTTGGTATCATTACTAACAGAGACCTTAAGTTTGAAGAGGATTTCTCAAGACCAATCAAGGAGTGCATGACTTCAGAGAATCTTGTTACTGCTCCTGTTGGAATTACACTTGATGAGGCTAAGAAGATTCTTGCTAAGGCAAGAAAGGAAAAGCTTCCTATTGTTGATGAGAATTTCAATCTTAAGGGACTTATCACAATTAAGGATATTGAGAAGCAGATTAAGTATCCTCTTTCAGCTAAGGATGCACAGGGAAGACTTCTCTGCGGTGCGGCAGTAGGAATTACTAAGAATGTACTTGAGCGTGTTGATGCACTTGTTAAGGCAAGAGTAGATGTTATTGTAATTGATTCGGCACACGGACATTCAAAGAATATTATTAAGACCCTTAAGGAGATTAAGGCTGCTTATCCTGATCTTCAGGTAATTGCAGGTAATATCGCTACAGGTGAGGCTGCCAAGGCTCTTATTGAGGCCGGCGTAGATGCAGTCAAGGTTGGTATCGGACCTGGTTCTATCTGTACAACACGAGTTGTTGCAGGTATCGGTGTACCACAGATTACAGCAGTTATGGATGTTTACAATGTTACTAAGGAATACGGAATCCCACTTATCGCAGATGGTGGTATCAAGTATTCAGGTGATGTCGTTAAGGCTATCGCAGCAGGCGGTTCTGTATGTATGCTCGGAAGCATATTTGCAGGATGTGACGAGAGCCCGGGAACATTCGAGCTCTTCCAGGGAAGAAAGTATAAGGTATACAGAGGCATGGGTTCTATCGCAGCCATGGAGAATGGAAGCAAGGACCGTTACTTCCAGACAGATGCCAAGAAGCTTGTTCCTGAAGGCGTTGAAGGACGTGTTGCATACAAGGGACTTGTTGAAGATACAATATTCCAGCTTATGGGCGGTTTACGTTCAGGCATGGGTTACTGCGGCGCTCCTGATATCCCAACACTTCAGGAGAACGGCAGATTCGTCAAGATTACATCAGCAGCATTAAGAGAGAGCCATCCACATGATATTCATATCACAAAGGAAGCTCCTAACTACAGCGTTGGCGATAAGGATTGATTCTGACAGTTTTTGACACGGTTCATTTAAGAATTTAATATCTGGTTTATTTTATTAAGAGGATACTTCATTAAGACCTGTAAGGCCGGTGGAGTATCCTTTTTTATTACTATGGTGTATTATAGGAAAATATGATAATATATAATACAAATGTATAAAAATACACAAATATAAGACGCTATATACAAAAAGCAGTAAAGAGCAGCATTAATATGGGGATAAAAGTATGAGGATTGCAGTGTGCGATGATGAGGAAAACGCTCTGCGGCAGGTACGCAGTGTTATCAATAAGCTGAGCGTAGTTGATGAGGCAGAATACTACAGTGATATGGATGTATTTATGGAAAGGATAAATACAGGTATTTATTACGATATTGTCATGATGGATATCGACTGAAATTCCGGACGGACGGTGGGTTTCAGGCAACAATGCAGATGCTTGTACCGAAGCAGGTGAAAGCGTATGAATGAGAATGTGATATTTGCGATTAATTATATATTGTATACAATCGGAAGTTTGATGGTTTTCGGTTATGAAATCAAAACGCTTACACCAAAGGCTTCGGCAGGCACAATATTATCCCTGTGGATGATAGTTATAATTTGCGGAACAATTAAGTTCTTTATGCCGGTATATGGAGGCTGGGATTTCCTGCTGGCTATAATAAATAATCTGATAGCCCTTTTAACATTTAAAATATTTTATCTGGATAAATATTTTAAATGCCTGTTTGTGCATGCAATGTATGTGTCAGCTAATATATTGAACAGTATGATATGGATGTATCTGCCGGATGGTGATGCAGCTAATAATGAGATAGGTACAACAATAGGATATCTGTGTACGATTCCTATATTGTATGTCCAGATGGAAATTATATCAGGGCTATTCAGGAGAATGCAGAAAAAGAAGATAGGGCTTGAGTGGAATATAGCATTACTTACAATGGCATTTGCAGCATATACGCTGGCGTTGTCAGCACTGTTGCAGATAAGTTCAGTGTTTGCATACAAATCCTCCGGGTATACTGTGGTAATTGCAATAATAACCGCCGGCATGCTGATTTTTATTACGGTTGCTGTTGTGCTTGCGTATATGAAGAATGCCGAACTTGAACTAAAATCCCGCCTTACCCGTCTGGAGACGGCTCGAAGCCTTGAGGAGGAGAGCTACCGCCGGACACTTGAGCGAATAGAAGCGATGGCAAAGCTGCGCCATGATTTCTATGGGCAGCTACAGGCTGCAAGATATCTGCTGGAGGCAGACCCGGAGGAAGGGCGTAAGATGCTTGAGGATATGATGATAGCCTTGCCAAAGCAGAAATAGGTAGTGTATAATAGCATTTGATTCTTTATGATAAACAATAAGCAAAATATAATTGCTTCAGACATCATTGATAAGTCAGATTTGCTGACACGGGAATGGAGAGATATGTATAATTACAGGATGACGCTTGAATATGACGGCGGAAGATATGCAGGCTGGCAGAGAATGGGAAGAGATGATAATTCCAATACGGTATCTGCCAGGATAACAGAAGTACTTAAAAAGATGACCGGTAGTGATGTGGAGATATTCTGCGGCTCAAGAACAGAGACGGGAGTGCATGCATACGGGCAGGTGGCTAACTTTAAGCTTGACCGTGAATACAGGGCGAGGGAGATTCAGAATTACCTTAACAGATATCTGCCTCAGGATATAGCGGTTCTTGAGCTGGAAGAGACTCAGGAGCGGTTTCACAGCCAGCTTAACGCAAAGTCAAGAACTTATGTATACAGAGTTGACACTAAGAATATAGCCAACGTATTTGAACGAAGATACATGTATCATACATTCCACAAGCCGGATGTTGATGCAATGAATAAAGCGGCGCAGTATTTCCTTGGGGAGCATGATTACAAGGTGTTCTCGACAGTCAAAAAGAACAAGTCTACAGTAAGGAATGTCGAGAGTGTAGATATATATGATGACGGAGATACTCTTGAGATTACAATAAAGGCAGATGATTTCCTGCATAATATGGCAAGGCTTATGATAGGAATACTTCTTGATATCGGCAGCGGAGAGCGCAGGCCGGAGGATGTCAGGAAGCTTCTTGACGGAGTAAAGGGAGTAGAGATAAGCAAGCCGGCGGAGAGCTATGGCCTGTATCTGCTTGAGGTAGAATATTAACAGTACTTATATATGTTGCTTATAATGCGAACTAACATGATAAATTCAGTGAAATGAGGTCGAATTAATGAAAACAGTAGTTGAACTTTTAACGGACGAGCTTAAGAAAGCATTTGCGGAATGCGGCTATGACGAGCAGTATGCGAAAGTAACCGTATCTAACCGTCCGGATCTGTGCGAGTACCAGTGTAACGGAGCGATGGCAGCAGCCAAGGCATATAAGAAGGCTCCGTTTATGATAGCGGATGATGTAGCTGCAAAGCTTGAAGGCAGTGAAGTATTTGAGAAGGTTGAGAGTGTTAAGCCGGGCTTTATCAATCTGTCACTTGGTGGGGAATTTCTTAAGAATTATCTTGCTGATATGGCAAAGGATGACAAATACGGCTATTCCAATACAGGTAAAGAGAAGACGGTTATCGTTGATTACGGCGGAGCCAATGCGGCCAAGCCTCTTCATGTAGGGCATCTGCGTTCGGCAGTAATCGGTGAGAGTATTAAGAGAATACAGCGCTTTGCAGGTAATAAGGTAATCGGCGATGTCCACCTTGGAGACTGGGGACTTCAGATGGGCCTTATTATAGAAGAGCTTCGCGACAGAAAGCCGGAGCTTGTATATTTTGATGAGAATTACAAGGGCGAATATCCGAAGGAGGCACCATTTACAATATCAGAACTTGAGGAGATATATCCTGCAGCCAGTGCCAAATCCAAGGAAGACCCTGCATTCATGGAGAGAGCACATCTTGCAACGGCAAAGCTGCAGAATGGTGACCCTGCATGTACTGCAATATGGAATCACATAATGGCTGTTTCCAAGGCAGACCTTAAGAAGAATTACGATAATCTTGATGTTACATTTGACCTCTGGAAAGGAGAGAGTGATGCGCAGCCATATATTCCGGATATGATTCAGAAGATGATTGATGATGGCATTGCACATGAGAGCCAGGGAGCAATTGTTGTAGATATTCAGGAGGAGACTGATACGAAGGAGCTTCCTCCATGTATCGTCCGTAAGTCAGACGGTGCGGCACTTTATGCGACCTCAGACCTTGCAACACTTGTTGAGAGAGAGAAGCTTTACAGCCCTGATGCATACATTTATCTTGCTGATAAGAGACAGGAGCTTCATTTTACACAGGTATTCAGAACTGCAAAGAAGGCAGGAATAGTACCACAGGATGCAGATATGACGTTCCTTGGCTTCGGTACAATGAACGGCAAGGATGGCAAGCCTTTCAAGACAAGATCCGGCGGTGTTATGCGCCTGCAGTATCTTATTGAGGATATTAACAGGGCTGTATATGAAAAGTCATCAGAGAACCGCTCAATGAGCGAGGAGGAAGCTGAAAAGACAGCCAGAATAGTAGGACTTGCAGCGCTTAAGTATGGCGATCTGTCTAATCAGGCATCTAAGGATTATGTATTTGATATTGACAGATTTACTTCATTTGAGGGTAATACAGGTCCATATATCCTCTACACAGTTGTAAGAATCAAGTCAATCTTCAACAAATATGCCGAGAATGGCGGCAGACCTGAGGAGTGCAGCATTGATACGGCCAAGAATGCAAGTGAGAAAAAGCTTATGCTTTCACTTGTTAAGTTTAATGAGGTATTTGAAAGCGCATATAAGGACAATGCACCACATAAGCTCTGCCAGTTCATCTATGAGGTAGCGGATGCATTTGGCGGGTTCTATCATGATACGATGATTCTTGCAGAGACTGACGAAAAGAAGAAGCAGGGCTACATTGCACTTCTCGGACTTACACGTAATGTCCTTGAATGCTGCCTTGACCTCCTTGGAATCAGGACTCCTGAGAGAATGTAATTAATTTATGTATTAATTTTTAATCTGTTTTTAATCTTTTTCACATTTTTATCTTAATCTTATGAATTTATTATATAGATACATTCAGAAGAACCAATAAGACATGGATGCAGAAATGATTAAAAATATGCAGGCGGACATAATGTCAGGCTGGAAGATTGAGAGAAACTTCCGGAACTCTGACACCTGCGGAATGGAGATTAATATGGATGACATGGAAAGAATGGACAAAGTTGAAAAACTCAGGGAAAAGACCGGAGTAACCTATGAGGATGCAAAAGCGGCGCTGGATGCCTGCGGGTGGGATATGCTTGATGCAGTTGTTTATCTTGAAAAGCTTGGTAAGGTTAAGGCTCCGGAGGAAACGCATTACTCTACACAGGCACCTAACCCGCCGATGACACAGTATGCGCAGCAGTACAGAGATTACCAGAATACGCAGTCATCAGCTGATAAGAAGACATTTTCCGACTATATAAATGCTTTCTTCAGATGGTGCGCCGATACGCTGCGCAAGGGCAATGAGAACTATTTATGTGCCGAAAAGACAGGATCACAGATGATAAGACTCCCGATAACGGTATTTGTCATTCTGCTTGTAGTAGGCTTCTGGCCGGTTGTCATTGTTATGCTTATAGGTCTTTTCATGGGTTTCAGATATTCGATTCAGGGCAAGGATATCAAGGACAGCACTGTTGACAGCGTGAATGACTTTATGGACAAAGCAGCGGATAAGGCTGACGATATAAGGGAGGATATATTCAATGGCGGCAACAATTCTGATCGTTGAGGATGAGGAACAGATTGCAAGATTTCTGGAATTGGAGCTGATGCATGAGGGATATACGACATGCAAGGCAGATAACGGAAGAAGCGGTCTTGAGACAGCACAGTCCGGAGAATGTGATCTTGTACTGCTTGATGTCATGCTGCCTGAACTTAATGGATTGGAGGTCCTGCGCAGATTGCGCAGAACCTCCAATTTGCCTGTTATAATGCTTACAGCAAGGGATGCGGTCATGGACAAGGTATCGGGACTTGATGCCGGGGCAGATGATTATATTACAAAACCATTTGCAATAGAGGAATTGCTTGCGAGAATCAGGCGTGCACTTAAGAAGAGCAGCATGGCTGACGGTGCGGGAACTGACGGCAGGAGTGCTGATGATGTAAAAGAAGCTGCGGTTCTTGCTAATGGTGACGGACGCGTGAAGCTTGATAAGAAACAGCATATTGTAACTGTTGACTGCAATAATGTTGAACTGACGCAGAGAGAATTTGCAATGCTGCAGACACTTCTTGAGAATATGGATATAGTCCTGTCGAGAGAGACACTCCTTGATAAGGTGTGCGGTTATGATTATGTAGGAGAGACTAACATCGTAGACGTATATGTCAGATATCTGAGAAGCAAGATTGATGATGCGTTTGGAATTAAGCTGATACAGACTGTAAGAGGTGTGGGTTATGTTATAAGGTCACACTGACTGAAGATGTCATAAGAATGGGGCTTGGCTATGAAGGGTGACAGAAAATCAAAAAAACTCGGTTCGACAGCGCGCAATCTGCATATTATGTGGATTGTGAAGCTTGTGGGAAGAATTGCAGGGTTTAACATTATATTTGCGGTTACGCTTGTTGTGCTGTCAGTCATATATATGAACAGGACTGCATGGGGACGTGGGCTGCCTGAAGCAATGTATGTGTATGCACCTGTGGGAGTGCCTGCTGTGACACGTAATGTATCATATGATAAGCAGCAGTATACATTAGTATACGAAGCGAGGCTTAACAGGGATGCGGGGGCAGCATATAACATGCCTGCAGACGGATATCTGCTGCGCGTTAACCTGCGCGACAGAACGGCTGAGTATGAACTGTATTCGGGGAGTCTGACAAAAACAACGGATATTACGTTTGTTGCGAGAATGTTCATATGGATGTGGACTGTACTCAATATATGGCAGCTTATCGGACTTGCTGTATATGCTGTTACGGGAATACGTCCTATAAGAAAAAGGCTGAAGCCGCTTAATGAGATATCAGAAGATGCATTCAAGATAAGTACTATGCCATTTGATGAGACGAGAATACATGATCTGGAGAATGCCATATCGCGCATAACGCCTGACGGACCGCAGGGGAAGCTTGTGACAAATGACAGCGAGTTAAAGGGACTTGAGGCTGCCATCAATTCAATGATTGACAGGCTGAGGGATTCATACAGGCAGCAGGTACGTTTTGTATCGGATGCATCACATGAACTGAGAACACCTATAGCAGTAATAAAGGGCTATGCTGACATGCTTGACAGATGGGGAAAGGATGACCCTAAGATTCTTGAGGAGTCAATAACGGCGATACGTAAGGAATCGTCACATATGAACGAACTTGTTGAGCAGCTTCTGTTCCTTGCGAGAGGAGATAGCGGAAGGCAGCCGGTCAATATAGAGCATATCAGCATTAATGAGGTTATGAAGGAAGTGTATGAGGAATCTCTTATGATAGACGGGAATCATACATATGAATTCAAAAGCAGCGGGAATATTGAGGCTGATGCTGATGAGGCTATGCTTAAACAGGCTGTAAGAATACTTGTTGATAATGCTGCAAAGTATACTGACAAGGGTGACGGGATTACACTGGGATGCGGATATAATGATGACGGCAGACCGATGCTTTATGTTCAGGATAACGGAATCGGAATGAGCAGCGAGGATGTAAAGCATGTGTTTGAAAGGTTTTACAGGGCTGATAATGCAAGATACAGCAAAGCCCAGGGAAGCGGGCTGGGGCTGTCAATCGCCAAATGGATTATTGACAGGCACGGCGGATATTTTGATGTGCTGAGCCGCAAAGATATAGGAACGAGAATAACGGTAATTATGCGCGGTTGACTGTTAATGTGACAGGAAGTATAATAAAAGACATGTGTGATAATAAAAGGAAAAATACGGTCTGGGTATGGGAAGCATTATTCCCGTATATTATATATCTGATTGTTATGGAATTTGTTACGGCGATAGTGCCGTATGTTACAGGAAGAACAGACAGCAGCTCTGTTACGGCAGGGCTTGCCGGACAGATAATAATGATTCCGGTGCTGATTTTTATGCTGCACAGGGAATGCATGCTTAAGTTTGTATTTGAATGGAAAAAAGATGCGGTCAGGGATTTGATAATTCCGTTTGCAGCAGGCGCAATAATAGGTGCGGCTGCAACGTGGGCAGCAGGAATGCTTGCATCGGCAGATCCCGGATTTGAAGGAATACAGACTGTGTACAGACAGAATATTGCTGTTACAATAGTCTCATCTGTAATATTTGCACCGGTGGTTGAAGAACTTTTATTCAGGGCGCTGATGTACAGAAGGATGAAGTGTGTATTCAGGGGACACACTGCGATAATAGTATCAGCACTGTTTTTTGCGGTGGGGCATGCAAGCGTACTACAGCTTGTGTATGGATTTATTATGGGAATTGTATTTGCGGTATTGTATGACAGGCGTAATACAATATTGGCACCGGTTGCGATGCATATGGCTGCCAATCTTATAACTATTTTAATAAAGTTATAATAGCGGAAGGGAACGGTAATTGGAATGAAGATTTTATCAGTGGCGATACCATGCTACAATTCAGCAGCTTACATGGACAAATGCATCAAATCACTTCTTGCGGGAGGTGATGATGTCGAGATTATAATTGTTGATGATGGTTCTGTGAAGGATAATACAGCACAGATTGCAGATGATTACGCTGCAAAGTATCCCGGCATCATCAAGGCCGTACATCAGGAGAACGGCGGTCATGGTGAGGCTGTTAATACCGGCCTTAAGAATTCAACCGGCAAGTTCTTCAAGGTTGTTGACAGCGATGACTGGGTTGATGCAAAGAGCTATAAGAGAGTGCTTGCAACGCTTAAGGAGCTTGACAGGAAGGCATCTGAGGGGGATGATGAGCTTGATATGCTTGTATGCAATTATGTTTATGACAAGGTTGGTGCAAAGCATAAGAAGGTTATAAGATACGAGAATGTATTTCCTAAGGACAGAATGTTCACATGGGATGAGATAGGACATTTTAAGCTTGACCAGTATATACTTATGCATTCGGTAATATACAGGACACAGCTTCTTAAAGATTGTGGATTACAGCTCCCGAAGCATACATTTTATGTGGATAACATATTTGTGTTTGAGCCGCTTCCGAGCGTTAAGAATATGTATTATCTTGATACGAATTTTTACAGATATTTTATCGGGAGAGAGGATCAGTCCGTTAATGAGCAGATAATGATAAAGCGTATAGACCAGCAGATAAGGGTCACTAAGATTATGCTGGATTATTTCTCATTTGACATAACAGACAATGACAAATGCCTTAATTATATGATAAAGTATTTAAGAATAATGATGGAAGTGTCTTCGATAATGCTTATCATATCTAAGGATGATAAGCTTCTTGCCAAGAAGGAAGAGCTGTGGCAGTATGCCAGAAGGAAGGATGAGAAACTGTACAGAAAGCTGCGTTACAGCATTCTCGGGTGGACAGTCAACCTTCCGGGCAAGGTCGGACGTGCAGTATCTTCAAGAGGATACAGAATCATGAACAGAATAATAGGATTCAATTAATGCTGCGTAAACAGCATTGAATCACATAGATATCATTAGACAATCAAAAGGGAGGAGAATAATGATGATACTTGATATGTTTAATCTCAAAGGAAAAGTTGCCGTTGTAACAGGTGCCAACACAGGACTTGGACAGGGAATGGCTGTAGCACTCGGACAGGCAGGGGCTAAGGTAGTTGGCGTTGCAAGACGTTCATGTGAAGATACTAAGAAGAAGATAGAAGAATTTGGCGGTGAATTTACAGAGGTTATAGCAGACCTTTCTACAACAGAGCCTGTACAGAGAATCCTTGATGAGGCACTCGCTGCATATGGCAGGGTTGATATCCTTGTTAACAATGCAGGGCTTATCAAGAGAATAGATGCCATAGAGTATGATGAGGAGAGCTGGGATCAGGTTGTGAGTGTTAACCAGAAGGTTGTGTTCTTCCTTTCACAGGCATTTGCAAAGCAGTATGTTAAGCAGGGTCAGGGCGGCAAGATTATAAATGTTGCATCAATGCTTTCATATCAGGGAGGTATCCGCGTTCCTGCATATACGGCAAGTAAGAGTGCGATACTTGGACTTACAAGAGCACTTGCTAATGAATGGGCTAAGTACAATATTAATGTTAACGGAATTGCACCGGGATACATGGCTACTAACAATACAGCACAGCTTCGCAATGATGAGGATAGAAGCGAAGAGATTCTTGGCAGAATTCCTGCCGGACGCTGGGGAACTCCGGAGGATATGCAGGGAACTGTAGTATGGCTTGCTTCAGCTGCTTCTGATTATGTTAACGGATTTACAATAGCTGTTGATGGAGGATGGCTTGCAAGATAGTAATGCCGGAGCTTTAAGTACATAAAAGCGTATATAAAAAGGCTGACAGCCTGAAACGGGATTGATGCAATCACCGGTCGGGCTGTCAGCCTTTTTGCAGGTATTCAATTGATATTAGCGTCTCAGACCGCTTAAGCGCGCCTGAACGAAAGCCGGCGTTCTTCTGCAGGTACATAAATAAAGTAATATATTATCGTCATAAGTACGCATGCCCCAAGTACATCGATAAATGAATGCTGCTTAAGAAAGAGAGTTGACATACATATGAGTATGCATGTAACAAGGGAGAGAGCTTTAAGTCCCTTGTTGTTCTCGAGCGCTTTGGAACGTACAAGACCTATATGTGTTGCGAGTGAATTATATACATGGATGCTTGGAAATACATTCGTTGACGTATCTGTCGCCCACAGCAGCTTGATTATCCTTGCACATATATTGTTGTGTTCAAGCGAAGCGGGACGCATGTCAACTCCGTTCGGATATATGAGACATATAATCATGCATGTGGACATTCCGATTATAAGCGACCATGCAAAGCGCCGGTATTCTTCATCGGTTCCTTTGAAGTACATGAAGAAGCATGATACAGCTATGTACACAAACCATATGCCATAAGGAATAATAAAATATTCACAGAATGGAATCATATCATCAACAAAAGAGTGCATAATATGAAGGTTGGGAGTTGCATCTGTTACAAGATGCTCCATGGCAAAGAACCATGGCAGATATATAAAAATATATGATACATACCAAATCCGCCAGTGCTTTCGGGCAAAATCCTTAAATCTCATAAATAACCTCATTTCCACAAATATTGTTAATTATATCACACATTATGAGTGATTATCAATATAATGAACAAGATTTCATGTTTACAAAGCTGTTTGTATTATACTATAATAAAATGATACAAATATTACAAAGATGAATGTAAATATTATAAATAACAGATGTACGAGGGATTGCTGTGTTACAGATAACTAATTTGAAAAAAGTATTCAATAAAATCGAGATGATTGTTGATGCGAATTACACATTTGACAAGGGCGGCGTATATCCGGTAATAGGAGCGCATGGCTCAGGCAAGACGCTTCTGTGTGAGTGTATTGCCGGATTGTGCAGGCCTGATGGCGGAGAGATATACATATCCGGTGACGGAAGTGCAATTATGGTGCATGAAGATTCGACACTGCCGCCGTATCTTACGGTGAGGGAATATCTCGGATATATGTGCAGCAGTGAAGAGGCGGATGTGGCATGTGAAGAGGCGGGAGTACCGCAGGAAGTGTATGACCATCTGATCGGTGCGTGTGACAAGGAGACGAGAAAACGCCTGCAGATGGCGGTTGTGCTGATAAAGAAGCCGTATGTAATAGCACTCGATGCACCATTTGATTATTGCAGTGAGGAATTCTTTAATGATATGATGCCTATTATCGATGAACTTAAAGATAAGCATATCATAATTGTGACAAGCGGTAATGTGGATGTTGCAAGGTCATTGTCAGGAGATGTTATTGTCCTTAATAATGGTGAACTCAATGCAGTAACTGATGAGAGTTTTGAGATACCTGAGATAAGACAGGCTGTTATTGACTTGCTTGCCGGAGGAGAAGATGATGATGAGATTAATTAGAGATTTGTTTCCGGACAGGGTGATAAAGCTTCAGGAAGGCAGCAATATGCTGATACACATGCTGCTGAGAATTGATTTTATAAAGCAGCATATGAAGGATGAACCTTATGCGCACAAGGACAATGTACTTAAGACGGTACTTGAAGTGTTCGTCCAGCTTGCGCTTCTTGTATGGGAGCTTGCCAAAAAGACTGCGTTTGTGTTTGCGGTGGCATGGCTTCCGTGGAAGATACTTGCAATGTCATGTCCGCTTATAGCGCGCCAGCAGGGATTGACAATAGTGTATATATTCTTTATCCTGTCAACGGTATGCGGAACGATAACCAACACGACGATATTTACAATGACTCCGGATGATTCATTTCTGCTTAATACGGCAGGTGTTAATGCAGCCAGATACTATTTTGGAAGAATTGTCTACAGAATGGTTATGGATGCGGTATTTGGAGGAATTGCACTTGTGCTTGCGGGAGTGGGAGCCGGACAGGCATTTATGCTGTCAGTGATTACGGCACTTTTCAGACCTGTTGGTGAGGTCTTTGGGCTTACTGTGTATATGTATCTTAAGAGGATTCATAATAAGAAGGCTCTGTATGACGGAGTTGTCATATCGGTTGCCATAATAATTGCGTATGCCTGTCCGTATGCATACCGCAGGATTGCTGAGTCGTGGAATGGTGTTACAAGTGTTCCTGTGCTTGTTACGGCGGCAGTACTGGCGTCAGCTTCTTTGTACATAATATGGAATTACAAGGGATATCAGGCTATCGTAAGAGAACTTGTATTTGCAAGGAGAGAAGACTTTAACTAAGTATTATTTGATTACACGTTTTGAATGGAGAGATGAAGCTTATGAAAGGATTCATTAGCAGATATGGAATCAGAATACTGGCGGCAGCCGGCTTTATAGCTGTTGTTGCATTGATTACATATTATGAATATGGAAGGATTCATCAGAATGATACGCAGATAAAGTCACAATATACATTTGGAATAAGAATAGATAAGGATCTTAATGTTATAGATGATGCCGGCGGCAGCGATGTGCAGCCGGGTGCTGTTGCGGCAAAAGAAAGTGATGACTGGATAGATTCGCTGTCGCTGCTTGATGTGTCACGTATATGGATGACGGCATATCTTAACCAGATGCAGGGCAGGTTTGTTCCAAGTGTCAAGGCTGTAAAAAATGCTTCTGTTAATGATATTAATGTAATTAACAGTAATGATAATACTGTAATTATTGGATTCACGGCGGAGGCTTACAATAAGGAAAGCGACTACTTTGACTCGTGGAAAGGCTATGTCTCTAACGGCAGGATGATATGTGAGTGGGTCGTGCGCCTGAATATAGAAGATATGTATGACGGAACTGCAAGAATATCTGCGGCATCAGTACAGATGCCTGAAGAATATGGAATTAAGACATATGTTACGGACCAGGCGGCATTGCAGCAGAGTACAAAGGACAGCTCTAATCTTTACAGGTATCAGCTTGTTGACGATAAGGTGCAGGTAACATTCGACGGCGGGGAAAAGTGGACAACGGTTCCTGCTGAGTCGGCATATCTTCTTCACAGTTATTCTAATAAGGATGACAGCAGCGAGGCTTCCAAAAAGGCGGTTGATGAGGGGATATATGTGATTGATTCGCAGAATGCAGCGTTCCTGTATGGTGGTGTGGCAATAGGAGGAAAATCAGTTCCGCTTACGGTTATATTTACAAAGGATAAGGGAGAGCACTGGACAAGTTCACAGGTGGCAGAACTTACAGATGTCAGCTTTGCGTATATTAATATGCTGTCAGATAATGACGGTGTGATTGTTGCAGGTTATTCAAAGAGCCAGAATATGCAGGGCTCACAGATATACAAGACGACAGATGGCGGTGAGAACTGGAGGCTTGTCGGCACGACACCTATTGCAAAAGCAATAGTGGGTGCAAAGTTCATTAGTACATCAACGGGATTCATCACTTACAAGTATGATTCTGATATGGCAACGACACTGTATGCAACATTTGATGGCGGCGGAACATTCTCGGCAGTAATGCTTGAGGAACAGCAGCTCAGCGACAATGTGGGCGGCACGTATCAGTGGAACAGAGTATTTGTACAGGCTAATACGCCGGTACAGGATTCTTCGGGCAAGCTGTCGCTGCTTGTTACACAGGCGGCCGGAAGCACATACAATAATCCGACGCTTGCGGCAAGATATGTATCTGATGATGGCGGCGTAACCTGGAAGTACATTGAGCAGATTGATACAAAAACATCCAAATAACAGTATGGCAATTGCTGATAATTTTAATATGTTTTATAAAGGCAGGCTGGAGCGTGTGCATAATGCGCCCCAGCCTGTTGCTGCATTGGGGACTTCTTTGTAGCCGGGGAGAGGTTTTGCACCGTTTATCAGGTATGCTTTAAGCTTTTCTCCGTATAGGAATGGGTCATTACCTCTGACTATTCCCCATTCCATCATAATTGCGGCGCTGCCGGTTACAAAAGGCGTTGCGAAAGATGTACCTGTGAATGTGCGCCCGCCTGCATTGATTGAGACTCCGGGGGCACATATGTCGGGCTTTGCCAGCGCAAATCCTGCCCCGGTAAGTGAATAACCGCGGCCGGAGAATGCAGCGTATGAGTTATTGGAACTGTTATATGCACCTACTGATATGGCACGGGATGCGGTTGACGGTATTGTAAATGTTTTCTCGCTGTTAGGCGCAAGAAAGCCTGTCGCATTATTAAGCGCAGCGGATGCGGGGAGCCAGATATTATATTCACCTGATATTATCTTCTGTGGAGTGAGGATAAAACGCCATATTCCTGAGCCTATATATTCGGAGTCGGGAATAAAATCAAAATATATCTCCTGCATAATTGCGAATGGAGACGGAAGCCCATTGTATATAAGCAGTGTTGTGTTGTCGGTATGTATTCGTATAACGCTGTCAGTTACATCAGGAAGGTCGAATAGTCTGCCTGCCGGTGACAGTATTGAAATACTGATACGGTCCCAGTATTGTTTCCATATCTGCATGTTAAGGTTACGTTCATAGGCGGATATTGCAAGGTCTACATTTTCCGGACGTGTCTTAAGAATGCCCGAGGTGTGTGTTGCAGCATCGGCTTCGTTGCCGGTTCCTATACAGATACTGTTTTTCCAGGCATATGATACAGAATTGATATATGTTTCTATCAGGGATGTACCTGTGTGGTCTCCATAGTTGCTGCCAAAACTTATGTTTATTGCAACAGGCATAAGATAACTGACTGCTTTGCGTATTATATAGTCAATTGCACACATAAGCTGTGTAGTCCGCGGAAAAGAATCTTCTCTCGCAAGTCCCATCTTAACGAATATGATGCTGCTTTCCGGCGCAACACCATCATTGCCTGCGGCAATTCTTGCAACAGCCGTGCCGTGCCCTGATACATCGGTTACGCTGAAGGTACCATCGGAAGAACCTGCAGTCCCGGACAGATTAAGGGAATTATTTATGTCATCTTCAGAATATTCCGTGCCAAATCCGTAATCGGGAACTTTTCCGACAGAAGATACAGCTGTCTGGTCCCATATGGACAGAATTCGGGTGCTTCCGTCGGAATTGCGGAATGCAGGAGCGGCGTAGTCAATGCCTGTATCTATAATTCCTGTTATTACGCCTTTTCCACGCAGATTGATGCTATTATCGGCCTGAATTGCGGATATGCATGATGCGGTATTACCGGCTGCATCTTCAAAATACAGCCGTTTGGGTTTTTCTATAAATTCTACAAGAGGTTCTCCCGCAAGCAATTCAATATTTTCCTGAATGGTATTAATAATTGCAAATCTTCCCAGAAGCCATATGACGGACAGATTGTCATACCCGGCAAGAACTCCGGCAAATGCTTCTTTGGTGGAGCTGTACATGACTATTATTTCCCATATTCTTGTTGAGGGATTATATCCGGTTTCGAGATTGACGGATTTGGCACGTTCGTCGGATGTCACAGAAAGACTTGCATTAAGAAGATTCTCTATTTTCTGGTCATTCATGGGCTTATGTCCCTTTGAGTGGTTTTATTGTATGTTTATATAATATTTATGTAAATTTTTTCGTATATTGTACTAATTTTTGAAATAATTTGTTATAATGTATGTAAATTTAAGCGAGGGAGGCGGATGATATGAGATTAACATTTTTAGGCGCTGATCATGAAGTAACGGGCAGCTGCCATTACCTGCAGGCGTGCGGTAAAAATATCCTTGTAGACTGTGGTATGGAGCAGGGGAATGATGTGTATGAGAATCAGGAGCTGCCGATTCCGGCTGCGGATGTTGATTATCTTTTGCTTACACATGCGCATATCGATCACTCGGGACTTATACCGCTTTTGTATGCAAAGGGGTTCCGCGGACGCATATTTACAACCAATGCAACGAAGCAGCTCTGTGACATAATGCTCCGCGACAGTGCGCATATCCAGATGTTTGAGGCTGAGTGGCGTAACCGTAAGGCTGAACGTTCGGCAACTCTTAAGAAGTTTGTTCCTCTGTATGACATGGAGGATGCACAGAATGTAATGAGGCAGTTTGAAGGATATGATTATGGTTGCATAATTGAAATCTGTGACGGAATTAATATAAGATTTACAGATGCCGGTCATCTGCTTGGTTCGGCGAGCATTGAAGTGTGGGTTGAGGAGAACGGAGTAAGTAAAAAGTTTGTATTCTCCGGGGACATCGGCAATGTTAATAAGCCGCTTATTAAAGACCCGGCATATATCAAAGATGCAGACATTGTTGTAATGGAATCGACTTACGGAGACAGAAGCCATGGCGGAACGCCGGACTATGTCGGGGAACTTAAGCAGATATTCAAAAGAACATTTGCAAGAGGAGGCAATGTTGTAATTCCGTCATTTGCGGTAGGGCGTACACAGGAGCTTCTGTATTTTATCAGGAAGATTAAGGAGGATAATGAAAAGGACAATTATCTTCCAGAATTTGATGTATATGTCGACAGTCCGCTTGCTATTGAAGCAACAAGCATATTTAATAAGAATTATGAGGGATATTTTGATGATGATGCAATGGAACTCATCAACAAAGGCATCAATCCTATCATGTTCAAAGGACTTAAGCTTGCAATCACAAGTGATGAATCAAGACAGATTAACTTCGACAGGACGCCTAAGGTAATAATATCAGCATCGGGAATGTGCGAAGCGGGCCGTATAAGGCATCATCTCAAGCATAATCTGTGGCGGCCGGAATGTACAATCCTGTTTGTCGGTTATCAGGCAGTAGGCACGATGGGAAGGGCACTGATTGAAGGTGCTAAGGAGCTGAAGCTCTTTGGAGAGCCTATCGAGGTGAGAGCTGAGATTGCACAGCTTGGGGGAGCAAGCAGCCATGCTGACAAGGAAGGGCTTATACGGTGGATTAATGCCTTTGAGAAGAAGCCTGAGAGAGTATATGTTGTCCACGGTGAGGATTCGGTATGTGATTCATTCACACAGTGCTTGAGGGATGAGTATGGTTTTGATGCGATAGCTCCATATAATGGTGCGGTGTATGATGCTGCTACTGGCGAATGTCTTAAAGAGGGCAACAAAGAGAAGAAGACAAGAAGAACTGTTGCAGGTGCGAGAAGCCAGAGCATATACGACAGGCTTGTTTCTGCCGGCAAACGTCTTCTTACTGTTATTACCCATAATCAGGGCGGTTCTAACAAAGACCTTGCTAAGTTCACAGACCAGATTAATGCACTCTGTGATAAATGGGACCGCTGATTGGAATATGAAAGGAATTAACAGATATGCCGAAGATGCTTTTTGTATTTAACCCTAATTCGGGTAAAGCAAGAATAAAATATGTTCTGCTTGATATAATTAAGATACTGTCACGCGGAGGATATGACCTTACGGTATACCCGACAAAGGCGCCGAGAGACGGATATAAGTATGTTGTCAGCAATGGCGCGGCGTATGATGTTATTGCGTGCAGCGGCGGTGACGGCACTCTTAATGAGACTGTTGATGCACTGCTTACAATGGAGCCTCAGGACAGACCTCCTATTGGATATATACCAAGCGGAAGCACGAATGATTTTGCTAATACTCTTGGGATACCTAAGAGCATGAAGGATGCTGCGAGATGTATTGTCAAAGGTACTCCGCACCCGTGTGATGTAGGTGATTTTAATGGCAGGACATTTAATTATGTTGCTGCGTTTGGAGCATTTACGGATGTGTCTTATGCAACTCCGCAGGATATGAAGAATGTCCTGGGACATCAGGCCTATCTGATAGAGGCTATGAAGAGAGTTACTGACATACGTCCGATACCGCTTACGATTCATGTGAATGGCAATATTATACGTGATGAATTTATCTATGGGATGATAAGTAACACAACATCGGTCGGAGGCATGAAGAATCTTATAGGAACGGGCGTGGGGCTTAACGATGGGCTGTTTGAGCTTACTTTCATAAGAAAGCCTAAGAATCCTATAGATCTGCAGCAGTTGCTTAATGGATTTATGACACAGTCAATGCAGGATAAGACACAGGTGCTGAGCTGCAAATGCAGCAGAGTGGAGATAGAATCACCACAGGAAGTCGAATGGGTGCTTGACGGAGAGTATGGCGGAAAGCACACAAAGATGGTAATTGAGGTTAAAAGGTCGGCGGTACGGCTTATAACAACACAGGATATTTAATAATATTAAATCAGAGAAGGGCAATCGGAAAATATTCCGGCTGCTCTTCTTTATTTTTTTAGTTTTTGCTTCTGATGGCATATTTTTTGCAATAAAAACCGAGACAACTTTGACACAATTCGCTGTTTCAAGTGAAAATATGTAAAATATATAACACCGGAAATCAGAATATAAGCACGTATAACAATGATAATTGTTTTTATAATGATAAAATACAAAAATAATTTGCTATATTATCAGACTATTTATACAAAAATAAGAAATATACGAATTATCAGACAATATAAGAATATTTTCTATTTACAAGATCCGCCTGCGGGTGTATATTAAGTACAAGTTTTGAGACTTTGAGACATTTTCGCAGAAAGGATGACACAAACGTATGGAAAACGAGATGAAAAATCAAGGCCTTTATGATTCAAGCTTTGAACATGATAACTGTGGTATCGGTGCCATAGTTAATATTAAGGGCATTAAGTCACACCAGACAGTATCAGATGCACTTAAGATTGTAGAGAATCTTGAGCATAGGGCAGGTAAGGATGCTGAAGGCAAGACAGGTGACGGTGTCGGTATTCTTTTACAGATTCCTCACAAGTTCTTTAAGAAGGCAGTTAAGCCTCTTGGAATTGAGCTTGGTGATGAGAGAGATTATGGTGTCGGAATGTTTTTCTTCCCACAGGATCAGCTTAAGATGAAGCAGGCAATGAAGATGTTTGAGATTATTGTCGAGAAGGAGAATCTTAAGTTCCTTGGCTGGAGAAAGGTTCCTACAGCTCCTGATGTTCTCGGACATAAGGCTGTTGCATGTATGCCGAATATATATCAGGCGTTCGTTAAGAGACCTAAGGATGTTGAAAAGGGACTTCCGTTTGACAGAAGACTCTATGTTGCGAGAAGAGTATTTGAGCAGACATGTGATAATACATACGTTGTGTCAATGTCCAGCAGAACTATAGTATATAAAGGTATGTTCCTTGTAGGACAGCTCCGTTCATTCTTTGAGGATCTCAGGGATGATGACTGTGAATCAGCGATTGCCATGGTACATTCAAGATTCTCAACTAATACAGAGCCAAGCTGGGAACGTGCCCATCCGAACAGATTTATCGTACATAACGGTGAGATTAATACAATCAAGGGTAATGTCGACAGAATGCTGTCAAGAGAAGAGTCGATGGTATCAGAGTATCTTAAGGATGATATGACAAAGATAATTCCTGTTGTTAATCCTAACGGTTCTGACTCAGCAAGACTTGATAACACGCTTGAGTTCCTTGTTATGAACGGAATGCCTCTCCCACTTGCGGTTATGATCACAATACCTGAGCCATGGGTACATAATCATGCAATGTCACAGGAGAAGAAGGATTTTTACCAGTATTATTCAACAATGATGGAGCCATGGGACGGACCTGCATCAATCCTTTTCTCAGACGGTGATATGATGGGGGCGGTGCTTGACCGTAACGGACTTCGTCCATCACGTTACTACATAACTAATGACGGATATGTAATTCTTTCATCAGAGGTTGGTGTGCTTGATCTTGATCCTACAAGAATTAAGGTTAAGGAAAGACTTCGTCCGGGCAAGATGCTTCTTGTTGATACGACTAAGGGCGAGATTATTGATGATGAAGAGCTTAAGAGCTATTATGCAGGCAAGCAGCCATATGGTGAATGGCTTGACAGCAATCTTGTACATCTTCATGACCTCAAGATTCCTAATAAGAGAGTACCTGAGTACACTAAGGAAGAGAGAGCAAGGCTCCAGAAGGCATTTGGCTATACATATGAGGATTTCAGGGAGTCAATTCTTCCTATGGCGCAGAACGGCTCAGAGCAGATAGGTGCCATGGGTATTGATACTCCGCTTGCAGTATTGTCTAACCGTCATCAGCCGTTATTCAACTATTTTAAGCAGTTGTTTGCACAGGTAACTAACCCGCCTATAGATGCAATCCGTGAGGCAGTTGTTACTTCAACGACGGTATTCCTCGGTAAGTCGGGCAACCTGCTTGAGGAGAAGGCTGAGAACTGTAAGATGCTTCGTGTTAATAATCCTATTCTTACAAGCACAGACCTTCTTAAGATTAAGAATATGAATGTAGAGGGATTCAAGGTTGCAGTAATTCCTACTACATATTATAAAGGAACATCACTTCCTAAGGCTATCGACCATGTATGCCTTGAGGCAGACAGAGCACATCTTGACGGTGCTAACATCCTCATCCTTTCAGACAGGGGTGTTGATGAGAACAGAGTTGCAATTCCTTCACTTCTTGCAGTATCAGCTCTTCAGCAGTATCTTGTAAGAACTAAGAAGAGAACAAGCGTATCAATAATCCTTGAGACGGGTGAACCAAGAGATGTTCATCACTTTGCAACACTTCTCGGATATGGTGCAAGTGCAATCAACCCATATCTTGCGCAGGAGAGTATCAAGGAGCTTATTGATATGAAGATGCTTGATAAGGATTATTATGCAGCGGTTGATGATTACAACCATGCTATAATAAGCGGAATTGTCAAGATTGCATCTAAGATGGGTATCTCAACAATCCAGTCATATCAGGGTGCTAAGATATTCGAGGCGATTGGTATTGATTCAGAGGTTGTTGATAAGTATTTTACAGGTACGGTAAGCAGAATCGAAGGAATCAGTATCAAGGATATAGAGGATGATATAGAGAACCTTCATAATAAGGCGTTTGATCCTCTTGACCTTACTGTTGACACAACACTTGACAGCTCAGGTGACCACAAGATGAGAAGCGGCAAGGAGGAACACCTTTACAATCCTCAGACGATACATCTTCTCCAGCTTGCAACAAGAACCGGAGATTATGATACATTCAAGGAGTATTCGGCACTGCTTGACAAGGAGCAGGGAGCTATGAACCTGAGAGGACTTATTGATTTCAAATATCCTAAGAAATCAATCCCTATTGAGCAGGTTGAGAGTGTTGAGTCCATTGTTAAGAGATTCAAGACAGGTGCAATGTCTTACGGCTCTATCTCACAGGAAGCACATGAGACACTTGCAATCGCAATGAATATGCTTCATGGAAAGTCTAATTCAGGTGAGGGCGGTGAGAGCATAGAGCGTCTTACTGTAGGACCTGACGGACGTAACAGATGTTCAGCCATTAAGCAGGTTGCTTCAGGACGTTTTGGTGTTACATCACGTTACCTTGTAAGTGCAAAAGAGATTCAGATTAAGATGGCACAGGGTGCTAAGCCGGGTGAAGGCGGACATCTTCCGGGCAAGAAGGTATATCCGTGGATTGCCAAGACAAGACTTTCAACACCGGGTGTAAGCCTTATATCACCTCCGCCACATCATGACATTTATTCAATCGAGGATCTTGCGCAGCTTATATATGACCTCAAGAATGCCAATAAGGATGCAAGAATCTCTGTAAAGCTTGTTTCTGAGGCCGGTGTAGGTACTGTAGCGGCAGGTGTTGCCAAGGCAGGTGCGCAGGTAATTCTTGTGTCAGGATATGACGGCGGTACGGGAGCTGCTCCTGTAGGTTCTATCCACAATGCGGGACTTCCGTGGGAGCTTGGACTTGCTGAGACACATCAGACACTTATTATGAACGGACTTCGTAATAAGGTTGTAATAGAGACAGACGGTAAGCTTATGACAGGCCGTGACGTTGCAATAGCAGCAATGCTTGGTGCCGAGGAGTTCGGATTTGCAACAGCTCCGCTTGTAACAATGGGCTGTGTAATGATGAGAGTCTGCAACAAGGATACATGCCCTGTCGGTATAGCAACACAGAATCCTGAACTCCGTAAGAGATTCACAGGCAAGCCGGAGTACGTTGTTAACTTCATGAAGTTCATTGCCGAGGAACTCAGAGAGTACATGGCAAAGCTTGGTGTTAAGACGGTTGATGAGCTTGTCGGCAGGACGGACCTTCTTACAAGACGTGACGTACCGGGTTCGGGAAGAGCATCACGTATTGATATGTCAAGAATCCTTGATAATCCATATATCAGGGAAGGCGGCAAGATGGATTACAACCACAAGAAGGTATATGACTTTGAGCTTGAGAAGACAATAGATGAGAAGATTCTCCTCAAGAAGCTCGGACCGGCACTTGAGAGCGGACAGAAGAGAAGTATTGAGATTGATGTCCACAATACAGACCGTGCCGTAGGTACACTGTTTGGTGCTGAGATTACAAGAAGATATGCTGATAACCTTGATGAAGATACATTTACAGTAAAATGTAACGGCTCAGGCGGACAGAGCTTCGGCGCATTTATCCCTAAGGGACTTACACTTGAGCTTGTCGGTGACAGCAATGATTACTTCGGTAAGGGACTTTCAGGCGGTAAGCTTGTTGTATATCCTCCGACAGGTACACAGTTCAAGGAAGATGAGAATATTATCATCGGTAATGTTGCACTTTATGGTGCTACAAGCGGTAAAGCATTTGTAAACGGTGTTGCCGGCGAGAGATTCTGTGTCCGTAACTCGGGCGCTACGGCAGTTGTTGAAGGCGTTGGCGACCATGGCTGTGAATACATGACAGGCGGACGCGTGGTTGTAATCGGCAAGACAGGCAAGAACTTCGCTGCAGGTATGAGCGGCGGTATAGCTTATGTACTTGATGAAGATTCAAAGCTTTACACAAAGCTTAACAAGCAGCTCGTTTCTTCGGAAACTGTAACTGATAAGTATGATGTTCAGGAATTAAAAGAGATAATCACAGAGCATGTTGCTTACACTAATTCAAAGAAGGGCAAGGAAATCCTTGATAACTTCGGCGAGTATCTTCCTAAGTTCAAGAAGATTGTTCCTAACGATTATAAGAAGATGATGAACAAGATTGTACAGATGGAAGAAAAAGGTCTTAGCAGTGAGCAGGCTCAGATTGAAGCATTCTATGCAATACAGAGCAAGGCGTGATTACATGACAGCGTGAAAGGAGAGACGAGATGGGAAAAGCAACCGGATTTATGGAATACGAGCGCGAAGAAAGCGCAGCTATAAAACCAAAGGAGCGTATTAAGAATTTTGATGAATTTCATACTCCGCTTTCTTTGGAGAAGCAGAGAACTCAGGCAGCACGCTGCATGGATTGTGGTGTACCGTTCTGTCAGGCAGGAATGATGATTAAGGAAATGGCATCGGGATGTCCTCTTAACAATCTGATTCCTGAGTGGAATGACCTTTTGTATAACGGCAACTGGCAGCAGGCGTATAACCGCCTGCACAAGACCAGCAATTTCCCTGAATTCACAAGCAGGGTATGTCCGGCACTCTGCGAGAAGGCATGTACATGCGGGCTTAACGGCGAAGCTGTATGTACCAAGGAGAATGAGAAGGCAATCATCGAGAAGGCTTATGAGGAAGGCTGGGCTGCACCTAAGCCTCCTAAGGTAAGAACTGACAAGAGGATTGCGGTTGTAGGCTCAGGTCCTTCGGGACTTGCGGTTGCAGACCAGCTTAACAGGAGAGGTCATCTTGTAACTGTTTATGAGCGTTCAGACCGTGTCGGAGGACTCCTTCGTTACGGAATCCCTAACATGAAGCTTGAGAAGCATATAATTGACCGTAAGATTGAGGTCATGAAGGCAGAGGGAGTAACATTTATCACAGATGCCAATATCGGTGAGAATGTGAAGGCTAAGAAGCTTCTTGAGGAATATGACAGTGTTGTTCTTGCATGCGGCGCATCTAACCCGAGAGATATCAAGGCACCCGGAAGAGATGCCAACGGAATATATTTTGCAGTTGATTTCCTTAAGTCTACAACAAAGAGCCTGCTTGATTCAGGACTTACAGACGGTAAGTATATATCAGCAAAGGGTAAGAATGTTATAGTTATAGGCGGTGGTGATACAGGCAATGACTGCGTCGGAACATCAATCCGTCATGGCTGTAAGTCAATAATGCAGCTTGAGATGATGCCTAAGCCACCTGTAGACAGACTTCCTAACAACCCATGGCCACAGTGGCCTAAGGTGCTTAAGACTGATTACGGTCAGGAAGAGGCAATTGCGGTATTTGGTGAGGATCCTCGTGTATACCAGACAACTGTTAAGGAATTCATCAAGGACAAGAAGGGTAACCTGTGCAAGGTTAAGCTTGTAAAGCTTGAGCCTAAGAAGGATGAAAAAACAGGCAGAATGATGATGTCTGAGGTTGCAGGAAGTGAGTACGAGGTTGACTGTGAGCTTGTTCTTATCGCTGCCGGCTTCCTTGGTACACAGAAGTACGTATCCGATGCATTCGGCGTGGAGCTTAATGAGAGAACTAACGTAAAGACCGCTCCAGGCAAGTTCGCAACCAATGTCGACAAGGTATTTACGGCAGGAGATATGCACCGTGGACAGTCACTTGTCGTATGGGCTATAAGAGAAGGCCGTGATGCGGCAAGAGAGGTTGACGAATACCTGATGGGATATACGAATCTGTAAGGTAATCCGGTCAGTTAGTTCGGAAACAGGATATATCTATGATAATATATCTATGATTATATATCTATGATACGTGTGACGCCGCACAGGCTTACCGGTTCAACGCAGGGGGCGCTTGCGCTTGTTAGAGCTGGCAGCGGTACATAAGGCACCGAAAGACGGTGCCTAAGTACCGGCCGTTCTAAATCCCCTGCTTATTAACCGGTAAGCCTGTGCGGCTGTGTATCTATATATATGATGATGTTACATATTATATTATAAACAAAGCTCTTAGCTGTGGGGAAAACTCTGATATGTGTCCAGGATTCTGGGTACATATCATCATGGCTGAGGGCTTTTTGTTGTATTGATTTTTGGACAGATTCATCAGTTCCGTTTTTGTCTGATATTACATGATAATGTTCCTTGTTTTCTTTTAGGGCAATAGCACGAATATTATGTTTTTAAAGGATTCTGACTTTTGATTCCGGTATCATAATAAATAGTACTTGTACATATTATCATAGTATGCTAACATATTAGATGATATTTGGTAAACTTATAGAAATATAAGGACACAAAGCCAGAGTCTAAGGTTAATGAAGGTGGAATTGGTATAACTATGACAGTTCGGTTGCATTAGAGCAGGTGAGAGTCTGCTTGGTGCAGCCTTTTTTATATATAAAATATGTGGGAGGGAATATGAAACAATGACGAGAGAAGAGAAAAAGTATTTTGCAAAACTGGAGAAGGCTTCAAAAAATAATCCAATGGTAAGGGTTGAAGCTGCTGCGGATTTTATTAACAGATTTTTGACACAGGCATTTACAACGCCAAGAGGAATTAATGGTGATGGGCTGTGTTACCTTCTGTCTGCACTTACAGGGGTAGCTGTTGCAGATATATCAAAGAAAATGTCACTTGCGGATATGCTTAACGGTTCTTTTTCTTCACAAATGGAATTAGACACAGAAGGATAATCTTCCTGACCTTGAAAATATGATAAAAGAAAACGCAGATAATTTTGGCAATCCGGACTATAGAGTGTGGGATGGAAATAAAAATCCATATATGGAGGTTAAGAATGCCCATACAACATATCAGAATCTTGTAAATAAGCTGGCGCCTTACAAACTGTCTAATGAGGAAATTGTAAGTGTATTTGCTATGGCATTGGGACAAACAATAGTTAATGTAGCCAGAGTGTTTCCAAGAGAGATGAATTGTTTAAATATGTCACTTAAGACAGTAATGTTCTATGCACATATGGATGTCTGAAAATAATAAAAAGAGGGAAGGTGAACTCATGATTATAACCAAAGACGTGTTAAAAAATCTAAAATTAAAAAAGGGTAAGATAAGCGAAAAACGATGTCAGGAAATAAATGCTATGAAAATAAAGAATCCTTATTACCCAACGAAATATTTTTCGTGTAAAGAAGAATATTTTACTGTTACATCTAATTATTTTGCTCATTCAGAAGATGAACGTATAGTGTATACGGATGCTTTTTTTCCACTAATGATTTGGGAGAGGGAGTCGCCAGAGAGTTTTCAACATATATATGTGCTGATTATTGATGATGAATGGTTTAAGCTTAAGTTCGATTATATTGATCAGAAGAATACATATGTGGATAACATATGTATAGAAGATATGACTGATAAATTAATAACAGATGCCAAATTTGACAATCGGCCGGATAAGGATGAAATAGTATATCTGATAGAAGAAATAGATATGTTTGCCTATGGCGGTATAGCTTATAAAAATATGGAGAGACGATTAAATCTGGAATACAAAGGGGAGTTATATAAATGGAAGCATTGGAACGAATAAAAGGTATATTTCAATATAGAGGGAAGGTGAACTCATAGATAATTAAAGAAGGAAGGTGAACTCATGATTATAACCAAGGATGTGTTGAAAAATCTAAAATTAAAATATTGTAAGATAAGCGAAAAACGGTGTCAGGAAATAAATGCTATGAAAATAAAGAATCCTTATTATCCGTGTTCATATTTTTCATGTACAGAAGAGCATTTTACTATTCGGGATAGGTATCTGGTTCATTCAGAAGATGAACGTATAGTGTATATTAATGCATTTCATCCATTACCGATTCTGAGGAGAGATTCATCCGAGGATTATGATAACATATTTATAATGGTAATAGATAATGAATATGTTAGTGTCGTAATTAATTATATTGATCACAAAAAGATAAATATGGAAGATATGTGCGTAGAAGAGGTTACTGGTAAATTAAAGGATGACGTTAGGTTGGACAAGCGGCAGGATAAAGAGAATATTACATATCTGATAGAAGAGATGAGTATCTTTGGATATGGTGGAATAATTTATGGAAATGAAGAGAAACATTTAAATCTGGAATACAAAGGGGAGCTATATAAATGGAAGCATTGGAACGAATAAAAGGTATATTTCAATATAGATAATTAAATGAAGGTGAACTCATGATTATAACCAAGGATGTGTTAAAAAATCTAAAATTAAAGTATGGTAAGATAAGTGAAAAACGATGCCGGGAAATAAATGCTATGAAAATAAAGAATCCATATTATCCAATGGAATATTTTTCATGTAAAGGAGAATATTTTACAACTTGGTATAATTACTATGTCCACTCAGAAGATGAACGGATAGTGTATATTAAGGCGTTTGAACCGTTGCCGGTTCTAAGAAGAGAATCAGCGGAAGATTATGATGATATTTTTATACTTGTAATCGATGATCAATATTTTAGGGTTGTAATAGATTTTACAGACCGCAAAAAGGTTTATGTAGAAAATAAATATATAGACGAAGTTACTGGTAAATTAATGGATGATGTAGGGTTGGATAAGCGCTCTGATAGAGATGAAATTATATATCTCATAGGAGAGATGCAAATGTATGGACATGGTGGAATTGATTATAAAAATGGGAGAAAAATATTAAACTTAGAATACAAAGGGGAGTTATATAAATGGAAGCATTGGAACGAATAAAAGAAGCAATCAATAGTGGAAATACAACAAAGGCAATGCAGGATTAAAAATAAAATAATTATTGAAAAAGAGAGAAAGAAGGATGGAACGATGACGAGAGAAGAAAAAATGTTTTTTGATGAAATTGAAAAGAAATCTAAGAATAATCCAATCATAAAGGTTGAGATAACTGCAGAAGAGATATCAGATTATCTGATTAATAAGTGTACTGACAGCCAAAAAAGGGTAAATGCCGATTCGCTCTTATATATCACTTCTGTTTTAGCAGGAATATCGTGTGTAAAAGCAAGCATGTCTGATATAAGGTATTCAGATGCAATGGAGAGATTTGAGATGCCTTTATTACCTGTGGAAACAGAAATGGGAACATTCTTGGTTGGAGATGTAATAAATGAATATCTTGCAAATGGGAAACTATCGATTCTTAATATCTTTTATTCATTATATAAAAATAAACAAAAAGATGTTGTTCTGCCTGATATTCAAAAAGTTGTTGAGAAGAATAGTGCCAATATGGGGAAGGCAAAGTATAGATTATGGAATGATAAGCACAATCCATATGCGGAAAAAGAAAAATTTTCTATTATCTACGATGGAGTAATAAAACATATAGAACCATTTAATGTAGATGCTAAAATGATGCCGGCTGTATTCGGTTTTGTATTGAATGAAATAACAGGAAAAGTAGCAGGTGTTTTTCCTGAAAATATTAATTGTTATGAAATGGTATTAGAGACAGTAGTATTTAATGCACATATGGCTTATTAAAGGAGATGCAGAGTATGGGATTCGTTAATAGAGAATTAGGCTGATAAATATGAAGTAACGCGCAATAGACTTAATGGAGGTGATGATTGTAAGGGTGAACTAATAGTTGTTGTTACAATGTTAGGTCTCCCTTTTTATTTTATGATGATGACATTTATTACCGGTTTTGAGGAGAAAGGCATCTGAAGATTACGATTATATCTTTATAATGGTAATGAATATGGAAGCATTGGAACGAATAAAAGGTATATTTCAATATAGATAATTAAAGAGGGAAGGTGAACTCATGCTTATAACCAAGGATGTGTTAAAAAATCTAAAATTAAAAAAGGGTAAGATAAGCGAAAAACGATGTCAGGAAATAAATGCTATGAAAATAAAGAATCCTTATTACCCAACGAAATATTTTTCGTGTAAAGAAGAATATTTTACTGTTACATCTAATTATTTTGCTCATTCAGAAGATGAACGTATAGTGTATACGGATGCTTTTTTTCCACTAATGATTTGGGAGAGGGAGTCGCCAGAGAGTTTTCAACATATATATGTGCTGATTATTGATGATGAATGGTTTAAGCTTAAGTTCGATTATATTGATCAGAAGAATACATATGTGGATAACATATGTATAGAAGATATGACTGATAAATTAATAACAGATGCCAAATTTGACAATCGGCCGGATAAGGATGAAATAGTATATCTGATAGAAGAAATAGATATGTTTGCCTATGGCGGTATAGCTTATAAAAATATGGAGAGACGATTAAATCTGGAATACAAAGGGGAGTTATATAAATGGAAGCATTGGAACGAATAAAAGGTATATTTCAATATAGAGGGAAGGTGAACTCATAGATAATTAAAGAAGGAAGGTGAACTCATGATTATAACCAAGGATGTGTTGAAAAATCTAAAATTAAAATATTGTAAGATAAGCGAAAAACGGTGTCAGGAAATAAATGCTATGAAAATAAAGAATCCTTATTATCCGTGTTCATATTTTTCATGTACAGAAGAGCATTTTACTATTCGGGATAGGTATCTGGTTCATTCAGAAGATGAACGTATAGTGTATATTAATGCATTTCATCCATTACCGATTCTGAGGAGAGATTCATCCGAGGATTATGATAACATATTTATAATGGTAATAGATAATGAATATGTTAGTGTCGTAATTAATTATATTGATCACAAAAAGATAAATATGGAAGATATGTGCGTAGAAGAGGTTACTGGTAAATTAAAGGATGACGTTAGGTTGGACAAGCGGCAGGATAAAGAGAATATTACATATCTGATAGAAGAGATGAGTATCTTTGGATATGGTGGAATAATTTATGGAAATGAAGAGAAACATTTAAATCTGGAATACAAAGGGGAGCTATATAAATGGAAGCATTGGAACGAATAAAAGGTATATTTCAATATAGATAATTAAATGAAGGTGAACTCATGATTATAACCAAGGATGTGTTAAAAAATCTAAAATTAAAGTATGGTAAGATAAGTGAAAAACGATGCCGGGAAATAAATGCTATGAAAATAAAGAATCCATATTATCCAATGGAATATTTTTCATGTAAAGGAGAATATTTTACAACTTGGTATAATTACTATGTCCACTCAGAAGATGAACGGATAGTGTATATTAAGGCGTTTGAACCGTTGCCGGTTCTAAGAAGAGAATCAGCGGAAGATTATGATGATATTTTTATACTTGTAATCGATGATCAATATTTTAGGGTTGTAATAGATTTTACAGACCGCAAAAAGGTTTATGTAGAAAATAAATATATAGACGAAGTTACTGGTAAATTAATGGATGATGTAGGGTTGGATAAGCGCTCTGATAGAGATGAAATTATATATCTCATAGGAGAGATGCAAATGTATGGACATGGTGGAATTGATTATAAAAATGGGAGAAAAATATTAAACTTAGAATACAAAGGGGAGTTATATAAATGGAAGCATTGGAACGAATAAAAGAAGCAATCAATAGTGGAAATACAACAGAATTAGATGATTGGGCAGAGGTAGCTCGTAATTATAAACTTTCAGGCAGTGATAATGCAGAAACAATAAAAAATATAGAAAGGTTTATTGCGGATAATTTCTCATTTGAAACAACTGCTGAAAGTGCATATGTGTATTTTGGAAGTGATGGAAATATTAATATGTGGCAGTGTGTTGATCTTATATGTAAAGATGCTACCAAAAGTTCAGGATATATATCGTCCACACAGGCAGCTATCGCCAATGGAGGAAAGTAGAAGATAACCGCAAATATATGTATTTCACAACATGCAGGATATGTACAGGCTGAACAAAACTGCATGAATTGACTTCACTCAAATATGACACAGCTCTGATCATGGAGAAAAATCTGCAAATATATCCTCTGTTTCGGATACTGCCGGACGGATATGCAACACCGTCTCCCGATTATTAATCGCAGATGAATTTGACAACCCCGAAAAACTTCGTGCAAAGTCGTCTGTGTGGGCTTGCTTTTATTCGGATATTCGTACATAATGTATTATATTGAGTATTATCCATGCGGAGGTGCGGTATGAACGGGATCAAGGGCTATATCTCCATTCGGGAGGCGTCCTACCGTTGGGGCGTATCGGAGCGGCGGGTCAATCAGTATTGCGCCGAGGGGCGGATTCCCGGCGCGTCCCGGTTCGGACGTTCATGGGCGATTCCGGAAAACGCGGAAAAGCCGTCCGACCCGCGCTTTCAGGAACAGCACCGCGATCCCGGCAGGACAAGCACCTGACGGATTCCCTCCGCATTGGAATTGGAAGCATCCGCAAAAAGGAAGTGAACGCTATGAACTGTGACGAGGCTTTATACCGCCAATATCTGAGCGGCGATGACGAAGGGCTCAATGCCCTGATGAAAAAATACGGCGACCCCCTGACCCTGTATATCGACGGCTATCTGCACGACGTTCACGAGGCGGAGGAGCTGATGCTGGATGTTTTCGCCTATCTGTTCACCAAAAAGCCCCGCATCCGGGACGGCGGCCTCAAGGCGTATCTCTATAAGGCGGCGCGGCACATGGCGCTGCGCCACAAGAGCAAACGAAAGCTGCTGTTCAGCCTTGATGCGCTGACCGATGAGCCGGACGGACGGCTGCTGACGGAGGAGGTCATCCGGACGGAGGAGCGAAACCGCATTCTGCATTTCTGCATGAGCGAAATGAACCCGGACTATCGGGAAGTCCTGTATCTCACCTATTTTGAGGATATGAGCTACGCACAGGCGGCGGAGGTCACGGGAAAAACGGTAAAACAGATCACCAACATGGTGTA
>OHOI01000009.1_pt1 | contig 199440 bp, 121 predicted proteins | sample 1569781 | NCBI WGS metagenome assembly OHOI01 (sample SAMEA3879587, study PRJEB24766) | human gut metagenome | biome: human-associated habitat; feature: feces | place: USA | collected 1985/1987 | reverse complement strand
CCGCAAAGAAACGAATTCTATCTGGAAATTCCTATGAATGAGCGCTTTTTATTATTTTAAATGGATTTTGAAGACTAAGCCACCGGAAAAGTACTTGCAACGGTTCAGTTCTACTATGGCGTTGATGTAGTCTTTCCAGAAGCTGTACTCCATACCAAGATTTACCTGGTACTTCGCCCCGTCAGGGTCAAAAGTCAAATCCTCCTTCACATCCGTATAACCGGGAACCACTTCTGCCATTAAATTAACACCATTAATGGCTTTATGCACCCAAGAATCACTGTCCTTCAAATGAAACCGGAAATTCGCACCCATAGCCGGATTATTCAACTTATTATCAAAACGGTTACTGTATATCCATGACAGATGTGCACCCAATGTACCCACATTCTCAAAATAAAAATGTTTGGTTATGGCCAGATAATAGCGGTTAAGAAAACCATTACCATAATTTAATTCTGAAGGTTTGGACAGCGATCCTCCATTCCATGAATCACCTATCACATCATTCGCCCCGAGAACTATCTGGGGGGTCCATTCTTTCCACCAGCCTTCTTTCCACACTCTAAGCCGAAAATGAAAGGAACGGTCCTGATTAATAAATTTACCATACGTAGAAGGAACCCAATAGCCCGAACGATTACCATAGTCCGTGGGTACTGCCTTATGCCCCATACATAAGTACCCGGCTTCCAACCAAGGGAAAATAGTTATGTTTATGTAGTAATTCCATGTATCATACCACCAACGGGGAACGGTAGCGTGATGGTTCAGCCAGTTACCACCTGCCATAAAGGTTTTGTCACGCTGCATGTCAGCAGTGGGCATATTCATCAGACCTGTGGTGCCGTAGTTGATTTGCGCATCTGCATATACTGTCCCGATGAATATAAACAGGCTTAATAAGAATCCACTTTTAATCATTGTTTTTATCATCATAATTCTTGATACACTTTTTCCATAGCATCCACCATATGTCCTATTAAAAAATTTTCTGCAACACGCTTATGTGCAGCCCTAGAATATTCTTTTTGCAAACTTGTATCTCTAACCAATTTATCTAGAGCTTCCGCATAAACTTGATTCAAGTTCCCCTTTTGCGAAACTTCTATACCAGTAATTCCATTAAGATTAACCCAATTTACGCCACTCCCCTCAATTGTAAAAGTAACAGCTGGAGTATAACAATACATAGCCTCGGCCAATGCTACACCAAATGCTTCATTCTTTGTGACAGAAGGAAAAGCAAACACACTGGCCGCATACAGATAACAACGCAAATCATCCTCAGACAACCTACCAACAAAATGAATACGTGCCGAGTTACGTTTCTTAGCTAATGCTTTCAATCCCTTTGTCAAAGGACCTTTACCACCGATAACAATGACACAATCGGATTTCATATATTGCTCCGCCTCTATCAAATGCGGCAAACCTTTATATTTAGTATGCCTGCCCATAAAGAAAACAATAGGTTTACCATTATATAGTGCCCTTATTTCCTGGATACGTTCCTTATCTCCTATTCGAAGTTCAAATAACTTTTCATCAATTGCATTCGGTACTATACGTATTTTTTCTTTCACTTTTTGTAAAGGCTTAGAACCATCCCTATACTGCGGACTCGTCACTACAATACAATCCGCTCGTTTAATAATCCATTTTTCCCAAGGGCGTACCGCCCAGTATAGATACCACTGACGTATAATATCCATATGCCAATGCAACACCAACTTAACATCCTTCGGCATTACTAATCGCAACAATATAGCTGGGAAAGGATTCGCCCAATGAAATTGTATTACATCTGGTTTTTCTGTTAAAATAGCCCATCGCAATCCATTTTTATACGACAATGACAATGCCTGACGAGCAATGTTTACAAAAGTTGCAATACGATATATACGATGACCATTTATTTCATCTACAGCATTCTCCCGTTGATTATTAAAACAGACCACGCTTGTAATGTGTTTTGGCATCCTTTCCACAAGATATTTACAGATACCCTCTACGCCTCCTAAATAAGGAAAGTAATATTTTGAAATATGCAAGATACGCATAAATTAATCTTTTTGATATTATATAAGTATAAAATAACTGTTCTTTTAAGACATATACCTTAATTGAAACGCTTGATAGTGCTCCATACCGAACTAAGTTTAAATATCAAACAAGTCTATAATTATCTTTTCACTTGTGAATCATTTTCTTGACTTTCCATAACTGGCAAACAAATTCACCAACCACATCCCCCCAAAAGATAAAAGACACGCCCCACGGGCCTTTTTCCTAGCCTTTCCATCAAACATCACACATATTCTTTTTCGACGGATAATATCCCAAAGACTGCAACGCATCTCCTTTTCTTCCTGTGGAATCTCCAGCAGAATGTGAAAGGCAAAACTTACAATGCGGCAATCCAAAGCCTGTTTCACTCGTTCCGACATTGTCACCTTGTCCGCTTCAAGCTGACGGATTATCTTTATGCAACTTTCATATTTCTGTGGTTTGAATGGCGCACCTTCTATACTTGTGCTACGGAGCAGATAAAAATAGCTACGATAACTACTGAACGCTATACGGTCACATTTCATCATCAAGCAATATGTAGTAGGCAGATCTTCATAGAGCCATCCTTTAGGATAACGAATGTCATTGGCAAACAGTGAACGATGATACATCTTCGCCCATGCTGTTGTATCAAACATCCGCTGATAGAACATCCCTGTCAAAACATTTTCCATATCGGAAACATCCTCCACCACCGATTCGTTGCAAACTTCTGGTTCAGTACCCTCTTCGAAAGTCTGATGACAAGTAACCGACATCCGCACATCATTCTTTTTTATGAGTTTATAAAGAAACTCCACATAATCATTTGCCACATAGTCATCGCTATCTATAAAAGTAACATACTCCCCTTTCATAACATCTAATGCCACATTACGTGCATCACTCAGCCCTCCATTTTTTTTATGAATCACCTTAATACGATTATCTTTAGCAGCATACCCGTCACATATTTTTCCACTACTATCAGTACTACCGTCGTCTACCAAAATTATTTCCAAATTTTTATAAGTCTGCGAAAGAATACTTTCAACACATTTGGGCAAATATTCCATCACATTATAGCAAGGAACAATAACTGAAATTAAAGGTTGTAACATATCGTTTTTAAAATACTTCTTCTGAAAATTCCACTATTTTCAAGTCTCTTTATGCTTCTGGAATTCCTCCAATTACCACCTCAGACACTCATTTTCTTCCTTCAGAAAATTAATGATCCGTACCTGTTCTTTGTCGGAAAGAATGAACTGATGATGGTAGCCGCAAAATCGGTGGAATATATCGTACTCCACTGTTCCGCCACCCATCTCAACCAAGACTATACGATAACGAGGCCACAAAGCGCGTGAGTTCCAAACATTTGGTTATCATTTCTATATCTCAACACAATGGCAGTGTGACACAGCACTGAGTTTTTTATCGTCATTATCTAGAAGTGCCCTTACCTTGGAGCGTATCCATGTACTTACTCCCTAGCAGATGTCCATGCTGCGACGTGCCCAACTCTTTCATGTGAAAATCCGCTATCCCAAACTGCTGCATATCAGCATCTGAAACGAACAGGAAAAGGATGAAATTTAGTTCATGCAAGATGTGGAAGCTGAAGATGCTGAAAAAGATGATGGCTGTGTAGCAATGCAAACAGGCAAGGTAATCAAAAAGAAAGGTAGCGATAATACGATACTTTCTTTTATTTTTTTAAAAGATGTTTATAAGTAAGGACAGGAGATTTAAAAATCATACTTTTTCTTTCCTATAAAGTATTCAAATTAGAGCATACCCCAATTTTTATAGGCGCTTTTATAATGCGTAAAGTATCTAGTTACAGAAAGTTTAGGGTGATATGCCTTTAGCAAGCCTTTTGTTCGGTATTAGAAGTAATGTCAAATAGCAATCCACTCATCATAGAATATTAAAGGAGATTCTTTCTTACTAAGTTTATTATACCATTGTTTCGGGTAAATAACCAAATCATTTTCATTAAGATATGCTCCCCAATAACTAAAGGTACTATTAGCTATAATATTCGCCTTTGCATTTGACATAAGGTACATATCTAAATAACTCCTATCTCCTGAATTCCAATCAATATAATAATCATGCTCTTTATCCCCCATATTCTTACGAACCCAATCCATATCATTTGAAAAATAGAAAAAAACAGGATTGTCCATCTTTTCTTTTATTTTTGCGATAGCATTTTTATAATATGTTTCCGTATCAATACCATAAATTTTCTGATTTTTCAAATAATCTCCTCTTCTGACATGAATACTAACTGAATTTGTAGATTTCATCTCCTTTAATATTTTCCAATTCCTCTGCCCTATATCTTGTGGTAATTTCATTTTCAACCACTTATTATCGCGATCATAGAATTTATTATTTTGCCAATAACCATCATAAAAGATCACGTTCTCCTTAAAATCAGCATCAGTACTCCTTAAAAGATTAATATGAAATACTTCTAAAAATTTAAAAAGTACCCATAACAAATAATCCATATATTTATTAAACTTAGGCAGTTCCAAATCAAAATATTTATCCACCACAACAGAAGGTCCTGCTTTCATGCATCCATATATTTTTTCATGAGGATACTTCTTTCTCAAATAATAATATAATGCGCAAGAAAAAACTTGATTTCCCAAATCCCCTTTAAACCATATAATTTTCATGAATGTATTTATTAATAATTAACATTTGTATTCTATCAAATATACGATTACAATTTTCCTCCGATCAATAAAACCTTAACATACTTGCCTCTATATATTAACTCTGTTATACAGGTACTGCAACCACTTTTTAATAATGGTTAATATAAATGCCCAAACCACAAATAATATGAGAAGCTAAACACTCTCTTCTTTACTAATTTATACTTTTGTAAATAGGAAATCCACTAACAGCAAATAATAATAACATATGAAATAAATAGATAAAGCGAAAAAGAAGATTATGCAAATAATCAAGTACTGTACTTTGTACTACATGTCCCAATATTACTAAAATTATAAGTATACCCTTCAAAACATCAAGATAACACAATCTAGCTTTCGTACAAATAATATATAAATTTCCAATATCAAAACAGTATTACTTACCATCCTTGACATTATTGATTATATTTAGCAAATTGTCTACCGCAATAAATTCTCTGCAATGAGCATTCGCATACTCACGCCCCTCTTGTGATAATTTATGATATAGGGCCTCATCTCCCAATACTCTATCTATGCCATGACTTAATTCTGTCTTCAAGTTAACTGTTATCCCACCAGGCAGCATTTTAGCGTTACCCACATTAGTACTGACAAAAGGAATACCCAAGCTCATCGCTTCAATAAGTGATATAGAGTATTCCTCTTTTTCACTACAAACCAAATATAAACTTGCAAACTTCAAAATATTTGGGATTTTTTTCCGCTCTACACCTGTCAACATCACAACATCCTTTCTCGGATACTTTTTACTTTGTTTGCTAACATAATCAGCTACTAATTGATAATAATCGTTCTTCTTTGAACCAATCATCACCAAACTAACATCTGTCAAATCTGATTCATAATAACTTCTCACCATTAACATTTGATTTTTAACCTTTTGAAAATTAGCGATACTAATAATATATTTATTGTATTTTGTTTGAAGAGGGTAGTTTAATGGCTCAACTTTATTATATTCTTCAAAGAAAATATCATCCGCTGCATTATCCAATACTTCATACTTACAAGCATTTTCACACACTATTTCTTTATCACTAGACACAGATGACAGAATAATCACTTCATCAAAGGCCTTAATAAATTTCGGATATGAATAAAGGTTTTGAAACCACAGCCTTAAGTAATTATAAGTATTACCCAAAGTAAACTTAAGATTCTGCCGTATAACAAAAGGATGCATTGTTTTGAACCAGTTACCATGCGTATGAAGAATTTTTAGACCTCTAATTTTATCAATATAAGGCATTAAAATATCAGATGTAAGGCTCCCAATGCACTCAAATATGTATACATCATATTCACTACGCAAAACAAAATCAATAAAAAGTTTCAATTCCCCTACGGGATATTTTAACAGATTCCGTCTAATTCTAAACCGATTTATCTCAACTCCATTAAGTATTTCAACATTTTTATCATTATCAAAATGTGATTGAGTTGCAATACCAACTTTATGCCCCCTGCTTACTAAACCTTCTGCTAAATATCGAGTAACTGCTGTCATACCACATAATTGAGGCAAATATGACTCCCCTATAAATAAAATCCTCATATTATTGTTGATCAACAAGTCCCCAATCATCTTCTGTAACTTCCTCGGTCAATTGCCACCCATGCTTTCTTTGAAACTTTAGATATGCATTATAATTTAGATATTTTATCCAAGATTTTATATGAGAAGCGAACCAATCTTTAGGCTTAATTATGAATAATTCTTTTAAACAATAGATATAATAACTAACAGTGCCATACCTATTAAGAATCATTGCTTGATCACGAATACCAGACCAAGGATTTCTCTTTCCAAAGCTATCAGTTATATCGAAAAGGCAAACAGTTTCTTGTAAATATTCAAATTTATATCCTGCATAATATATGTCATTAAACATCTTCATATCAGCAGCATGTTTAAATTTTAAATTAAAAGGATATTGTATCGCTACACTTCTTTTAACAAAACTGGCCTGGTGACAAATCCCACTTCCATGCAAATAACTTTTATTCTTCCAAAATGGAGAATTTACCACTTCCTTTTTTGCTAAGATCCCATTAGTCTTATATGAATTTCCATAAATAACAGCTGTATTATCTCCCCATTCTTTTTCTTCAAAGAAATCCTTTAATACGTTTTTATGTAAAAATCTATCGCCAGCATTCATGAAAATAATCCAATCTCCCGTTGCCACATCAAGCCCTTTATTCATGCCATCATATATTCCTCTATCAGGTTCAGAATACCAAGCCGATATTTTATTACTATATTTCTTTATAATATTTAATGTATTGTCTGTACTACTACCGTCAATGATAACATATTCAAGATTTGGATATGTTTGATTAACTACTGATTTGATAGTAGGTTCTATTACTTTATCAGCGTTGTAACTAACAGTCACAACAGTAACTTTATCTTTCATAACTTAGGTGATTTTTAAGTTTGTTGAGTGCAATATTTAAAAACATACATATAAGTATAAGGGAAATATGTATTACCTTCACCTGACTGGGATAGTATAAATGCAAATAGGAGAAATAGTGCCGCAGATGCTATATGTACTCGTCTTTTAATACTAGAATAAATTAATACTAAAATATATAATACATAAGGTGTTCCATTTTCGGCAGCAGAACGCAGCCAGCCATTTGATTGAGATATGGATCCAAATTTATTCTTGGCATCTTCTGCTGATTTAGTACCTGCCCCATAACCAAAAACTGGTTTATTCCCTACCATCGTTAACAAAGCCAAATTATCTGCCATTCTAATATTAAAAGAATTCTCTTCATTAACTTCACCTTGTGCTATTTTTTTCTGAACAGCATCAGAATTCCATAATAAAAGAAAAATAGAAAAAGCAAGAAATGACAATAATGGAAGTAAATAAATATGTTTACGCCCATATGCAGAGTTAACTATCGCACCTGATATTAATATGCCAAATGCAATATATCCAGAAGTAGAAATAGTCATGATTAATGCAATAGTCAAAATTAGCAGATGTTTCAAGTAGGGTTTTAATGTGAAAGGATCTAACATTTCCTTATAAAAAAGTCCCATTACAAATATTAATACAATCTGATACTGACCCGGTTCCCAAAAAATTGAAGCTAATCGATTTTCTCCCCATTCCGTATTAAAGAAATATAGGCTCATAGCCCATCCATCGTTTCCTGGAATATTTACAAAAGTAGAACCAAGACCAAAATAATCATGCCATACTTGAACTATTATCGAAATAAAAGAAAGATATGCCAAATATTTTAATAATTTGAATCTGAAATTTTCAAAATCAAAAACTGTCACAGCTAATCCTGAGCCGATTAAATAAAAGATATAATCTAAATATGAATTATCTATTTTATCAAGGTGCAGAATATGAGTATTAATAAACACCCACAAAGTGATTATTGATATAATCTTGAAGTTAAAAATAAAATTTATTTTTTTAGTTCCTCTCTTAAAAACAAAGAATAAAAAACATGTAACTAGAAATACCATCATACTGACTTTAGGTGATGCACATTGAAACCTAATGCTTCCTGAGCAAACAATAAATTCAATAATTACCAGATTTTCAAGGAACTTATTCATCAAAAAAATAGATATTATATTTCAAATTAATTATCCTACAACATTAAGTCAATAACAACACCTCTTTACAAAGCCCAAGATACGGTAAATGTTTCTTTTCGTATTATGCCATTTTCTCAAAATTTCTATTCTCCTGCTAAGTGTTTGAAAAGATGAAAAATCTATAACTTCATAATGTTCACTGAAATTATAAGTATGAGAACCGATTATTTTTCCATGATGGTTACTGCGAATATGTTTAGCTATCTCTTCACAACTCCAATTTTTTACTTTCTTTTCCTTATATGGATTCAAAGAAGTAATCTCAAATAAAACCATCCCCCTCCCATAAAGTCTTTCACGACAATCTTGGCCTATACGATATAGCTTAGAATCTGAAATGAATATTTTACCGGCATTACGGATACCATAATCGCCATCTGCCACTTTCACCCCATCGCCTGTGACCTTCAATCCTTTCATTGGATATAGATAATTTTTGACCCAACAAGATGCATATTGACCATTGGGTACATTATGATACATTTCATTGGTTAGAAGATATTGAACACCCTCTTTTTCAATAAAGACAGAGTCACAAGCATAGACATCAGATAAAATATCTTGAGTAATTTTCCATTCATCCGGAAAAGACACTGCTTCATAAAGTTTTAAAGAGTAGTCCTCACTCATTTCAGGCATAATGTACATTTTCCCACCATACTCAAATATATTGGGAAATGAAAGATGATATTTCTCATCAATAATAACCTTCAATGATGACCAAGTTCCATCTTCACACAAAATGCTGTAAGCTTCTTTTCCTTTACATTCCACTAAATCAAAAGCCTCAAAAAAAAGATAAGTAATCCCATCCCTTTCAAATAGAAAAGGATCAGCAAACCAATAACGACCACCACATGTATCTATCTTACATTCTATAAACTCATAATCATCATGCTGCCAGAAATGGTCTAAAGCATTTATTCTTCTACGGATACCCACAGAATACATTTTTTCTTTCATTCTTGTATCTTATTTTTATTAAGCAATAATCTGTGAATCTGAAGTGGAACTAGGAACATTGACCCCAAACAACAAATTATAGTTGCCAATTTTATACCAGAAAGTCCCATGTCACAAGTAGTCGCCAAAAATATTGATAATGGTATATTTATGATAGAACCAAAGACACTACAAACCATCTGTAGTTTTATGACACCTAATCCGTTGGCAATATTTACATAGATAGCTCCAAAAGAATTACATATAGTAAAGAGTGCAAATACCAAGACTAGTCTTGGTTCATAATAAAATCCAGAATCACCCAACCAAATTTGAATGATAATATTGAAAAATACTGAAACAATAATAACTCCTATAGAAAAAATGCCCCACATTCTTAACAACGTATTAATTTCGTTCCTTATCCATGAGTAATTTTGCTTTTCTGCTACATAGGTTACTGCTGACCATAGACTAATGAGTAATAAAGAAAACAGCGAATCACCTGTATTATAGACCGTCGTAATGACTGAATATTTAGCCACACTTGCACTATCAAACAGTTTATTTATAATAATATTATCAGTTGCATAGAGTATTAGACAGCATACCTGTAAAACAAAAAAATACATACCGACATTCAATATTGCATGACGGTAATTTTTATCGTATGTTGCCACGGTTGATATTGGCATAATACTCTTAATATATCGATAAAGGCTAAAAACAATAACCAAATTACCTAATATGGAAGCTACTCCGCTGAAAATGGCAAAGATAACCAAATTAGGTTGTATGCTTAGTAAAAGCAGTAATAAAACACCTAGAATTTGAAATGCCGTTGTAGATGTCTGCGCCAAGGACGCAAACCAACTTTTCTGATAACTGTATGCAATGGTTCTAGCTATACCCAAAATGAATGATAAACAGAAGAAGCCATTAGTAATATATAAAGGCATTCTCAAAGTCCAATCTAAAATATTCAGCATTATCAAAGCCTCTGAAACAAGCGTCAATATAAAAAAGAGAAATATTGATATTCTGCTCAGCATGATAATTGCCGTTTTAATCAAACTCTTTTGCCGTGTAAAATCCCCATTTGCTATCGCTTTGGTCAGTTCATTACGTAAGCCATTACCAATTCCTAAATCGCCTATATTTGCCCATTGCGAGATAGAAGCTATAGTAACCCAAAGTCCATAAAAGGAAGCCCCCAAATATAAGATATTAATGCGGAGCATAACTAATCCTAATAATATACCTATCCCACGTAATAAAATATTCCAGATCGTGTTTTTATGTACCGACTGTGAAAATTCACTTATATCCTTATCTTTCATTAATGTTACTTAGTATTAGCAAGAACTCCATCAAGGGCTTTTTCTACAGAATGGCTAAAACATAATTTGCTGTAGCGACTATGTACGATTTCCATTGAATGTTTTGCAGCATTCTTTAACCAATTCTGATCTTTTTGGCTGTATTCAACAACGTAACCAAATATAGTTTCCATTTTACAGTCTGGAAGGTTTATTACCTCATCATCCTCAAAGCCACACTCTTTACTTACGATAGGAATCATACCTGCTGACATGGCTGTGAGAATCGAGCCTGCGCAACCTTCGGCACAAGAAGGCAATATGGCAAAAGTACATTTATATGATATTTCTCTAAAAGTTTCACTTTCAATATCCACAAATCCCATAGGTATGATATTGGAAGTTTCATATAATTCTTTATGATATTCCTGATAAAAGTCCTCTTCCTGTTCATATCCACTGCAAACATACAACGTGTAATCTTTCAAATGTTGGGAAAAGAGTTCTAAAAGAAGATCAAGACCTTTATGAACCTGACCTGAACTAGCAAAGAAGACAAAACTCTTCGAATCTCTTTCTATATTTTCTTTAGCCCAGTCAAATGCATACCCCGAATTAACAATACGGAAACTAGGTGGCATCTTAAAACAATCATACGAATGAAAATTATATTTATTTCCTATATACCAAGCACCATCAAATTGTTCAATCTCTTTGCCAATTACCGTTGAAGAGCCTCTTCTGGGAGAAAGTTCAATTCCACGCCGCTGTTTTAGCTCATCAAGACGTATTTTTTCGTTACCTGTAGTTATTGCCAAATTCATACTTGTAAGATAAGCTATACGCAAACATCCAGGATTCATATGTTTGGTATAGATATCAATACCCCTAGGAATCAACCCAACAACCATATCATAGTTGAATTTAAGCTTAGCATTTCTATTCATATAGTCTACAACATCAACCACATATCCTCTCGTACCTATTATGCGAGCCATTTCTTTTGCTTGCCACAGGTTCTGATGTCGTTCCGGAAACGCTTTCTCTATAAAGGGATCGACAATATAAATAAACAAGCAACGCTTTTTATATTTAGCATTGTTTACATTGTAATAAACTCTTTGCTTTTTATAATATCTTAACCTATTAATCGTAGACAAGACATTTAATTGAACAAATATTCTTTTAATTACTTCTTTAGCTTTCATGTTTTTTTTTCTTAAAAAAATCTGCATATGGTATATCCGGTTCAAATTCAAGAATTCCCTCATGCCAAGCTCCCCTTTTTTCTGCCGGAGGAAAAGTCATGTAATCACCATACATATGCTTTAATATTTCATCATAATTTGCTGGAATTGGAATAATCATATTCTCAAAAGGAACTTCAATGATGTTATGAAAATCTGATAGTCTGCACCAATATTTAAGGGCAAAACATTCAGTGTGCGTAATTAAACTAATCCTGTCAGTTTTCCCGTTATATCTTGTTAACGTTTTATTATATAAACGTATGACAAAGCGATATGGGACAATCTTACATATTGTATAATGTAAAATATTACCTATAATTCTCTTCAGCAAAGATTTGCTTGGTTTAAAATAATGGAATTTATTAATAAATATTTCCCAATAATGTCTTTCTTTTAACTGCGAATGTAACTTTGAGGAGTCTTCAATATATGCATCGAGAACAAATACATCAATATAAATTCCACAATTATACTGGGGAGTTTCGGTTCCGGCAATCAATCCTGTGGTTAGGCTATTTCTTAAGCGTGCATACCCAACAAAACATTCCTTATCAGAAAGGGCAGTTTGGAAAAAATATGGAGCTTTAAACTCTTCAGGAGCAACCTTCAATAATTTTTCATATTCTGGGCGAGTTAAAGCAACATCAATATCGTCATCCCAAGGAATAAAGCCTTTATGGCGTATCGCTCCAAGAAGCGTACCAGCATAAATTATAACTTTTATATCATGCTTCTTACATACTTTAAGTAGCTGGTCAAGCAAATCCATCTCTACAGCCCATATTTTCTTCTGTTTTGTGGTAACAGTGTACCCATCTCGGATTTCCTCTTTATAGAAAGAATCATCCAACTGCAAATTAATTATTTTACCTTTCATTCTCCGTGCAATTTTTTCATCAACAAATATCCTTCAAACAACTCCAAATCTTCTTTTTTAGTTATCTTTATATTGGTCTGACTTCCTTTCGAAAAATACACAGTATAGCCCATTGCTTGCATTAAAGTAGTTGTATGGGGTTCGACTTCATGAATTAAGCCCGATTTGGTCGCTTGCTGATAAATATCATAAATAAGCGAATATTTAAATGCATGTGGTGAATTCATGCATGCAATCATATCACGATTAATATGTACAGAAGATGATTTTCTAGAATCATCAATAAGCCCTGACAAAAGGAAAAATGGTGTAGTGGATATAGCATTATTTTTCACCTTACATACTTTAATGCAGTCGCTAATTATCTCATCTTCTACAAAAGGGGATGCTCCAAAATGTGTCATCACAATATCATCAGGTGATATTTTACCCTTAAGATTAAATATCCCATTAATAACTGATTCTTGAAATGTAGATCCTCCATCTACAACCCATTTCACCTTGTAGAAGTTATATTTCTGAATCATATCTTCCAAATAATCTTTCCAAGAATTCACACAAACCACCTCTATAACATCTATCTCACGATGGTTCTGAAATTTCTCAAGGGTATAAGCTAATACAGGTTTACCTAAAACTTCCACAAATTGTTTAGGTCTATCACTACCCAGCCTTGAGCCTATACCTCCTGCTAAAATGATTGCAATATTTGCCATTATTCTTTAATTTTCATATAAGGAGATAACCTCATCCATATATTTATTCATATTGTGATAGGTTGCAAGAAAGAAAAATCCATCATCTTCATTCACTCCACCCTTATAAACTGCCCAGCAGAAATAGTAAAATGCATTGAGTGCTACTGCCGCCCAATAATGTCTGTATTCTTGCAAAGTCAACTCACGATCTGCATAGGCTTTAAAATAGTTTTCAATTTCTTCTCGTGTAAAATCATAGCGACTGCAAATACTTGCCACATCATTCGCTTTATCATTAATCCCAGCAAACTCCCAATCAATCAAATATACATCGCCTTGGCTAGTTACTAAATAGTTGGGATTATAAACATCATTATGACATAGCGCCTCAATACGATAACCATCATTCTTCATAAAAGAATCTATCGTCTTTGCTTTATATATATATTCAGCAAACTCTTCAAATAAGTTTCCCTTTGAGGCACAAGCTATTTTTATCAATTTACATCCTTCTTTGAAAGTGTCGAATATTCTTACCGAATCGTTCCATGTCGTTTCATGAAGCGTTCGAAGATGTTGCATACCTTTTCTCATTTGATTCGCATCATTTCCCAGATCGGTTTCAACCAAATCATGAACGTAATACGAAAGTTTCCAGCCAGCAATATCTATATAAATGACAGTTGGATCAAGACCAAGTTCCTTCGCTTTATATTGTGCAAATACTTCTGATTTTCTATCTACAACATTGGGAGCATTTATACCAGGATGCCGATATACATAATCAATCCCTTTCACAGAAAATTTAAAAGAAACATTTGTCAACCCTTTCTGAATGATCCGAATGTCTTCAATATCATTAGCCTCACATTTCAAAACACTACAAATATTTTTAACAATAGCAGAGTCTATATTATCAAAAAAACCTTCATCGAATTGTCGTAAATCATCTATAGATTCGAATTCCTGAATTTCATTTTCTTTATAGTATTTTACAAATAGAGTCAATTCCTTACGATGCTTGTTATAAAAACTCTCCCAAAACATATTGGGCACACCAAAGTCATCAATTTCCTCCTCCAATAGTTCTCTAAATCTATTTGAAAATCTTTCTGAAAAGAAAGCATGCCCAACCATAGCATAGGCATTTCTACCACCCATATCTGTACGAGTTATTACATCTGCATCCGAAACTGCTACTGAAAACTCTCTGAATTTCCCTTGTTTCCATACACAAGCCCGATATGTACGCTGAGGTTCTTCAAGAAATGGATTATTAACAAAGTAATGGTCAGCACAACATATATACGTATTACTCATATAATTTCGAGCAACATATAAAGAATATAAATTCCCTTTATACTGACCAAATGTATTATTGATAAGAATACGAACTTGAGGATATTTCTTTTCTAAATAGAAAAATTTCTCTTTCATATATCCTACAACTACATATATGTTATTTACACCAGCTTCAATAAGCTGTTCTATTTGGCGATTGATAAGTATCTCTCCCCTTACTTTAAATAAGCCTTTTGGCTTTTCGTAGGTAAATGGAGCAAATCGTTGAGACTTGCCTGCAGCCAAAATAATTGCATTCCTCATAAATGGATTTTTAATAATAAATGGATGACACTAGGTTAGTACTCTAATTTAGAGTATACCCCAATTAATGGGCACTTTTATAGTGCCTATTTATTCATGTTAAAAATTGAAAGTTTAATTAAGCCATGGACGGATGTCAACTCTATATTATAGTATTAAAAGTAGAATCTTTCTATGTCTTACTGCTATATATAAAATAAAAGTTCAGGCAAAGATATAGATTATGTATTTGAGTTCTCAATTGACGACTTAGTGGAAACTAGCTTTTAAAACACGCCTTTAACTTATCATAAAATCCTAAAAACACTTCGACTTTCGCCAACAGTCACCCAATAAAAGATAATCATGAGCTATTTCATTTCTTAGTTCGCATATATAAATCCATTCGCTGGCACTGAGAAGAATAAATAACGTTTCAAGCGATTCAAAATATCACGTATGGGCAAAGAAGTGACGTCTTCATTCAAATATCCCAAATAGATAATGAAATATCTTAGCCCCCATAACTTCCTGTAATCTTGAGAAACGGAAAATAAACAGATCTACTATAGTCTGTTTTTCTTTTGCCTGCAAACGCATTATTCATCCTTTTTTCATTGAAAAATATTCCCAAGACTAAAACCATTAATTATACAAAGTTCCCTCGTATAGAATCACTCCACCTTCTCAAACGGAAAAGCCTGAAGATAACTAATAGCCACCGTCATATTACCAAAAGCAAACACCAGCTTTGTATTCCGATGCAGACGCATGATGCACCCCTCCTTCCCTTGAAAGACACCACCCGTAATACGTATCTTCTGCTTTTTCTGAATATACTCCTCAAGAGGCTTATCCATCAGTTCAATGTTATAAGGCATGGATTCATACAGATAAATAAATTCTTCCATCTGTCTATGGGGAATAACAGCCACGCTATAGGAATTGCGGTCTTTTGCAAGATACTGCCGGGGGAACAGATGGGCAAGGATGAGATTCAACTCATCCAACGGGGCACATACAAACAGATAACCATCACCCGTGATTTCCTTTTCATCCGTCAAAGCGTTCAACTTCTGTACAGAGCCTGTCGCGAACGCCTCCTTTACAGCAAAGGCAGACTCCCGACGGGCCGCATATTCTTCCTTGCTATAAGGACACCGTTCAAAACGTCTTTTATGATCAGCAGAGGTATATGAAAACACTTTGAAGCAGAAATATCTTTCTTCCTTTATGCCAGACCGAGTATTAATCATCACAGCCCTCCTGCCGGTAAAGATTTCGATATAGCGTTTCAACTCTCTGTTGCGCAGGAACATATAATACCACTTGTGATCAGGATATTCTTTCTCTTCCCCCGTCTGTGACGTGGTTATCAGATCTGACCCCTGGTCTGGGCAGGAAGCGATTGAACTGCATGGCAGTAACCTAGGCGCTTTACCCGTTATGTTTTGATTCTGCGGAAAGGAGTATTCAGTACCCAAATCCGCATCATGACAGATTTGCATCAAAACATAAATTATTTATCATTTGTACTTCTAAAATGAAAGCTTGTTGAAGCTTCATTTTTGGGGTTCTCTTAGTAAGAGATCCCCATTTCTATTTAATTTATTGATAATGTGAAATATACACATCGTAATTCATAACCTTTTACGAACAATTCTCATACATTTCTTGTTAAAAGCATTTTAAAACAACAAAAGATTTCCATTTCTTGGGAATTATAGCTACTTTTGCAACCAAATGGGGATCTCTTACTAAGAGAACCCCATTTTTTATAAAACGAACCATGCTATCAAACAGCTGATTTTCAGATCTATCACACTTGTTCATGATAAAAAAATAAATTATCCCAAATTAGATATCACACGAAGTCACACAGTATTTCCTAATGGCACGATCCTTTAGATCAGTATTCTGTATATTTCTATATCTCCCCATACAAAAGTCATTCAATATTTTGTATCTATCACCAACAAGGCATATTTTGATTACTTTGCCGAATATTGAATATTCTCCCAGCTCTTATGTTAGGATTCTAGAAATATTTCTCCGAAAATGATCTGATTTTATCCAAACCAATAGAACATTCAGGCTGTCATCCTACAGCCTGAATGAATACTTCCCCTACAACCCCCTTAAAATGATCTGATTGGCTCGGTCTATCTGTGAAGTGGAGATGGATGCCAGATAAATATGAGTGGTCTTTTCATTATCGTGCCCCAGCCCTTCGCGGATGATGTCTGTAGACACCTTCCTGTCCTGCGCTATGCTGGCCCAGCTATGGCGCGCCACATAGAAAGTCAACGGCGCCTTTAATTCCAGCCGCAAGCCTATTTTATTCAAACCCCGTCCTATTTGCTTGGCCCTCAGTTTATATTGCTTGCGGTCATTTATGTCACAATACCGCAAGATAGGCAGCAGGTACTCGGAAGTGTCATCCTTGTATTTATCCACAATCTCCTGCATCAGCTCCTCCCACAGAATAGTCAGCCGTTGCCCGGTCTTTTTCCGGCTGTATGTCAGAATTCCATTCTGGAGGTTGCTCTTCTTCAAGTGTGCCATATCAATAAACGACATGCCCCGGGTATAGAAACTGAAAAGGAAAATATCCCTTGCCAGCTCCAACTGGGGTTCGAATGACAAATCAAGCTCCTTGATCATTTTGATGATTTTAAAGGGAACGGCCCGTTTTACGGTCTTGTCTATGCCGGTATAGACATGTTTGAAAGGTTTCTTGTCGGTGGTATAGCCTTGCTCTACAGCCAGATTATACACACTCCGCCAGATTCTCATATAATAGGAAGTACTGTTCTTTACCAAGCCTTTCTCTTTCAGATAGGCTTCATACATCTCCATCAGCTCCGAATCAAAGGCTTCAAAACTCAGATCTTCATTCTTTCTGAATTGGATAAAGCTGTTCATTGCCGAGGTATAGCCTTCTGCCGTCCGTCCCCTTTTCTGCCGCTCCAGTTTATTGATACATCGTTGCATGAAGTTGAACACACTCTCTACAGAAGGGATTTTCCGGAAAGAAGCCACGATATCATCAATGGTGTATTCCACACCGGTCCGCTCCAGATCATTGATAATACCTTGTAACCGCGTCATCTCCCAATTCGTCTGGTCACGTATCAGCAGAAGACGCGCTTTACATTCAGACTGTGTTGAAATAAGCAGACTGCCGGTGGAGTCGTCCCACTCGGAAGGCATGATCCGGTAAGAAGTCTTGATGAGCCGTGTCAGTCTGTAATGAATAATTTGATAACTTAATACGCCCTTTTTTCCTTTTACGCTCGATGGGCGGAATTTCAATTTAATGGATGCCATATTTCTTTTCTATATTATGGTTTTGTTATTCAAAACGAATATAGCAATATGGCATCAGGTACACTGTTGCACCTCCGGTTATTCTATCCTTCTATCTCGCTCAGTTCCAACCAGCGCATGGTCTTTTCATCAATCAAATCATTCAGTTCCGGCAATCGTTTGGATTTCTCCGTCAGTTCCTCCACTCCCAGCGTACCGCTGCAAAGGGCGGCTTCTATATCGGCCTTCTCCTGCTCCAGCCCGGCTATTTCTTGTTCCAGCTGCTCGAACTCTTTCTTTTCCTTGAAAGACATTTTCCGCTTGTCATTCAGGCGCACGCGGGCGGTCTTTTCCTCCTTCGGCTTCTCCGCCTCTTTCTCGCGCTGCTCTTTCGCCTCGCGCCAGTCACGATAATCGGAGTAGTTGCCCGGAAAATCACGAATGTCTCCCTGTCCCTTGAATACCAGCAAGTGATCTACCACCTTGTCCATAAAATAGCGGTCGTGGCTTACTACGATTACACAGCCTTTGAAGTTCTGCAAATATTCTTCCAAAACCTGAAGGGTGATGATATCGAGATCGTTGGTAGGCTCATCCAGCACCAGGAAGTTGGGATTACGCATCAGCACCGTACATAGGTACAGGCGGCGGCGTTCTCCCCCACTCAGTTTATATACATAACTATGCTGTGTTTCGGGGGTAAACAGAAAATGTTGCAGAAACTGGGATGCAGTCAGCTTCTTTCCATTTCCCAATTCGATGACTTCGGCAATATCCTGCACCACGTCGATGACCTTCATTTGCTCGTCAAACTTCAGGCCGTCCTGAGAATAGTATCCGAAACGGACTGTCTCACCGATATCCAGTGTTCCACTGTCCGGCTTCTGTTCGCCCATCAGTATTTTAATGAACGTGGACTTTCCCGTACCATTGTTTCCCACGATGCCCATCTTCTCATAACGGGCAAAGATATACGAGAAATCTTCCAGAATCTTCAAATCACCGAAACGCTTGTACAGATGATCCGCCTCAAAAATCTTGGAGCCGATGTAAGAGGCTTTCATATCCAGTTTCACATTGCCGTCGTTGAAACGCTGCTTCGCCACTTTCTCCAGTTCGTAGAAAGCTTCTTCCCGATAACGCGCTTTATGTCCGCGTGCCTGGGGCATACGGCGCATCCACTCCAGCTCTGTGCGGTACAAGTTATTGGCGCGGGCTATTTCGGCATTGGTAGCCTCGATACGCTCCTGCCTCTTTTCCAAGTAATAGCTGTAGTTCCCTTTATATGAATAGACCTGCTGATTGTCTATCTCGATAATTTCAGAGCAGACGCGGTCCAGGAAATAACGGTCGTGCGTCACCATGAGCAGACTGATGTTTCCCCGGCCGAGATACCCCTCCAGCCACTCCGTCATATCCAGATCAAGATGGTTGGTAGGCTCGTCCAAAATCAGGAAATCGGGCTCGGTTATCAGCACATTCGCCAAAGCCACCCGTTTCAACTGACCTCCGGAAAGATGTTTGATCTGCTGGCTGAAGTCCCGGATTTTTAATTGAGAAAGGATTTGTTTCGCCTTCCGTTCATAATCCCATGCCTTTTCGTGCTCCATCCGTGCCAACAACTCTTCCAGTCCCGGATTGCCTTCGGTTTCCATGCAGCTTTCATATTCTTTGATGAGTTCCACCGTGCTGTTTCCGTGATAGAAACAGGCTTCGAGCACGGTCAGGTCTTCGGGATAATGTGGGTCTTGCTCCAAATAGCCCACCCGCAAATCACGACGAAAGACGATGCTTCCTTCATCATATCCCTCCTTACCGGCTATTATATTAAGTAAGGTAGTCTTGCCTGTACCGTTCTTTGCTATCAGACCGATGCGTTGTCCTTCGGCCACTCCAAATGAAATCTTCCGGAACAATACCAAGTCACCGAATGACTTGGTAAGCCCGTCTACTTGCATATATGGGGTCATTATTTGTCTATTTATTTAAATCATCCAACACTGCCTCCGCCTCTCGCTTAATTTTCCTGAATTCGGATTTCAAGTCGCAGGGAAGTCCCTTTTTAGCTTGTCCCCACACCAGTGCGGCAGGGTCCAGCACCATATCCGAACACATAAACTGCAAGGCGGGATATTCTTTCTGTCCCTCAATGACAGTCACCCATTCCATACCTTCCATCTCATTCACCAGAATGGCTCCGAAGGCAATACCGAAATTCTCCCACGCCATACGCTGCTGGGTCTGGAAACGTCCGCTGTCCATTACCTGCTGTATACTGTCAATATCGCTCTCCGACGCAGTGAAATCCTTGGTGAGTTGCTTTTTAATCGTGGTAGAAGCCCACTCAAAGGCGGTGTTCACCTCCCCGATTTCCAAGACACGGATCGGAATGATCTCACGCGGGTGACTTACACCTTCTTTGCGGATCTGCAAAGACCGGATGATTTCTTCTGCCGGATGCTTGTCACCTCCTTTGGACACGGTAAAAGAACATTCGAAAGAAAGATCCCCCTCTCCTGTCACCCAGATATGAGTGGTGTACCAGGCGCCTTCTTCCTGAAAAGTTTCCGCGCTGTAAGCACAATCCCACTTGCCCACTTTCACCAGGGTGGAAGAAGTATTTTCTTTCAATTCGTATGCGATGCACTGCGGACCATAGTCAGCCGCTTCATCCTTATAGGCCGATATGCGGAAATTACCTGTCCACCGGTCAGGATTATAGAATAAAAAACTCTCTTCTGTATCTTCAAACTCGTGCCAGCCCATCGGGTATTCCAATGAGAACCAGCCACCGGGAGAAATGTATTTCATAGTCTCTATCTTTTTAATTCATTACTAACGGAAACGATCGTTTTACTTTACCGGCAATATCTCAATCCAGTAATCATCAGGATCATTGATGAAATACAAGCCCATAGCGGTGTTCTCGAAGCAAACGCATCCCATTTCCTTATGGAATTTACGGACTTCGTCATAATCACCTTCCACACGCAGACACAGATGGCTTTCGTTCTCACCCAACTCGTATGGCTGGGTATGGTCACGCAACCAGGTCAGTTCCAACAAGAAATTGCTGTGGTCATCGGCCATATACACCAGCACGAAGGAACCGTCCGAAGCTTCCTTACGATGAGACTCATGCAAACCTAACGCTGTTTCATAAAACTTGATACTCTTGTCCAGATCAGTTACATTGATATTGAAATGATCAAATCTTCCTTTTACTTTCATATTGTGTTATTCTTTTGTTATTCAATCTCTATTTTTTGTCCGCGATGTGTCAATGACACAAAACGCACTCCATGCGCTTCGGCAAAGTCGCGGAAAGCATTTGCCTTGGCATACTCCGGTGTGAAATGCATGGGTACAAAGATATGAGTTTTTATCTTTGTTACAAACTGTCCGGCACCCCGCATGTATTCTTTTCCCAAACGGGGGTCAACGGGAAACATCGCCACATCCACTTCGGGCGTATAGGCGTAAAGATCATCCAGCTCATGCAGGAAATTCTTCTCGGCTCCCTTCCACTCCGCCTCGGTACTCTCGTCCATCCAATGCCAGTTATTCAAATCACCGGCATGAAAAATCTTTTTTCCACTTGCCTGAAGCAAAAACGATACTCCCACATCCGTGGAACCGAAAGCACGCACGCTCAATGTTTCATCCTTATATTCCTCTCCTTTTTTCAGCCAGACGGCATCTTCTTTCTGCGCCCTGCGATGACGCAAAATGTCTTTCGAGAAAATATAGATAATATCCGGCCGCTGTTCACGCCATTGCAATACCTCTTTATTAAAATGATCCGGATGAAAATGACTGGCCAGCACATACAGTTTTCCGGGTCTCCGCAATAATTCGCTGTGTACGGTTCCTTCCGGCATTCCCGCCTCTTGATTGCTGAAAGTCCCATCCATCAACCGGTTCAAATCCGCCTGCGCCTGTCCATCCTCCGAATCACGGTAATAATCCATGATTACAGTAAAGCCATCGCCTGACAAGGCGAATCCGCTATGATATATATAAGTAAGTTCCATATCCATACAACAAATTTATTTACCGATAGGTTGCACCTGCGCACGGGTCTTTTTATCAATCTCCAGAAACATATAATTCACTTTACCCGAATGTATCAGGGAGTCATTCTCCCGGTATTTCCTCGTAGCGTATTCCTTTGATTTCTCGTAGGTCAGTTTCGACATCTGGTTCTGGGATTTGCCCACCATGGTAGAATCCAGCTTCTCATCCGGAAAGAAATCATCCAGATTCACATCCCCTATCATCGTGGTTTCCAGAAAATTCATATTCTTATGTGATTTGTCCGTGTAATAACCCACAAACATATGTCCCGGAATACGCACCAGGATAGGATTGATATTGATGGCTTTCATCAGTGAGGCCAGCAACACGCTGCCATCCACACAGTTTATCTGCGAGGATTCCAGCGCATCGTCCAAGGTACGGACGCGCTGTGTATAAACCACATTGGACGAAAGACTGGTATTGGTGGTGGAGCTGTACTTAAAGTTCCGCTTTTGCAACACATTCCACAATGCATAGACCTGTTTGTCCACATTCTCCGACTGGTGTGCATTACCTTGATACCCAAGAAAACGATTGACGATACGTGTATCCAAGGCTTCACGCAATAATTTGTCAATCTGAGGATGCTCCTCGTTGACGTAGGCCGCAAAAAACTCTCCCGTATCGTGAAACTTCATTTTATCGTCCACATATCCTAAAGGGCACTCATTGATACTGCGCATCGAGATGGTTTTCAAACGCTGTGGAAGTTCTTTCTTATTCAATTCCGCCTTGACGGAGATGCTAACGGGCACTGCCTGATTATTATCACGCAAAGCCTGATAGTTCCATATAATATCCGGGAAAACCAGATATTCTTTCCCCGCCTTGGGTAAAATAAACTCAGATACAGACTGAGAGAAAAAAGGAGTCTCGGCCACTTCTATACGCAATTTGCTATTGGCATAACTGTTCTTCAGCCGGATGGCGATACACGACTTGGGATTTCCGATATAATCGGAATCGGCAGGTACGATTAAACTGGCATCTGTGGTTGCGGTAGAAAGAATGGTTGCAGGGAAAATATTACCACCCAGCTGGTCGGTAATCTCGAACCCGGATTTAAAAGGCTCATACCGATAAATAAAGACTGAAAATGCCATTACCAGTATAGCAGATAATATTAATGTGGACCATTGCCACTTGTTCAGTTGTTTCATATTCCACTTTTCTACGCTATCTGTTAATCAGTTGTTTTTATGATTCCCCATCCACCATCATTCACTACAGACTACACTGATTGACACAGGTTCCATATCAAGCAATTGCTTTTCAATAGAAATAATCTGCATCAATCCGTGCAATCGGTGGCGAAAAGCTCGTTATCTCACTGCGATACTCTCTATCTCCACAAGCGCTCCTTTCGGCAAAGCCTTAACAGCTACAGCAGAACGGGCAGGGAAATCTCCTTCGAAATACTTGGCATAAACAGCGTTCATTTCAGCAAACAAAGACATATCTGCCAAAAATACGGTTGTTTTTACGATATTAGCGGTAGTCAGACCGGCTTCTGCCAATACATTCTTGATATTCTCAAAAACCTGGGTAGTCTGTTCAGTCACTCCTCCCGGAACAAATTCACCGGTAGCAGGATCAACGGGAATCTGACCTGACAGGAATACCATACCATTCACTTCAACAGCTTGACTGTAAGGACCTATAGCAGCAGGAGCCTTTTCTGTAAAAATCACTTTTTTCATCTTTTCTCTATTTATAATTAAGTAAAAATCAAATTTGACGGGCTAAATTAGTATTTTTTTCGCTATTTCATGCAGACTCTGCTGAACAATCTGACCTATTTTTACGTTCATTTAACATCAGGGTTTTCACAGACAGAAAGGATGTTTCCCCACGTCGTTTTTTTTATTAATTTCATTAAATTCGGCAAAAAATCTTCTGTAATATGCATGAGATTAAAAAAAAATATCTACTTTTGTCCTCGGTAAATACGTCAGTTCCCTATCCGGGAAAGTCTGTTTACTTCCTGATAACAATCAAAACAACATCAATCCCATAATCGTAATTATGAGTGCATTTCCCCCTTCTAACACATTTTTGTGTAGATTGTGCTCCTTAATTATACCATTAAAAGATTATAAAGAAATATATTACTAATAACTATACTCTATGTATAACATTATTCAATTAAACGACAAAGACTTGTCGGAATTACAATCGATTGCCAAAGAGTTGGGTATCAAGAAAACAGACTCTCTAAAAAAAGAAGATCTGGTTTATAAAATTCTGGACGAGCAAGCCATAGTCGGAGCAACCCAAAAAGTAGCGGCAGAAAAAGCCAATGAAAGTCAACCCCGTAAAAGATCACGTATCAACGTTAAAAAAGACGGTGACAAGGTCTATACTGCAACCAAGGACAAGGCACAGAAACTGGAAGCCAATACCCCGCAGCCTGCCGCCGCAGCTGCCGAAACAGTAAAAGAGACTGCTCCTGTAGCGGTAACACCACAAACAGAAGCCGTGGCCGAAACAAGTGCGGAAGAAAAAACACCTAAAAAAAGAGGACGCAAACCGGGTAGTAAGAAAGTAACAGCCAAGACAGAAGAACAACCTGCAACGAAAACGAAAGAAACTGCAAAAGAGGAAGTGAAAGCTGAAGCACCGGCGAAACCGACACCCAAAAAAGCAAAAAAAGAAGAAACACCGGCTATTCCCGAAGAAAAAGAAGTGATTCTTCCCGAACTGGAATTCGGCAGTGAAACCGATGATTTTATTCCTATCGAGGATCTTCCTTCAGAAAAAATAGAACTTCCTACTGAGTTGTTCGGCAAATTTGAGGCTACCAAAGTAGAAACACCGGCTCCGGTACAGACACCTGCCCCCAAATTCCAACCACGCCAGCAGCGCGATCAAAATCAGAAGTACAACAATCCGCGCAACAATAATTACAACAATCCTCGTCAGGCAAACAATAATAACAATACGACGGCTGAGGGAGAAGCGTCTGCCAGCATTCCTCAACAACCGGAACGCAAACAGGTGGAAAAGCCTTACGAATTTGAAGGTATCCTGACCGGTACCGGGGTATTGGAAATCATGCCCGACGGATACGGTTTCCTCCGTTCATCCGATTACAACTATCTTTCCTCACCCGATGATATTTACGTTTCACAATCGCAAATAAAACTGTTCGGTTTGAAGACCGGTGATGTAGTGGAAGGCTCTATCCGTCCGCCCAAAGAAGGAGAAAAATATTTCCCGTTGGTAAAGGTGGAAAAGATAAACGGTTTGGATCCCGGATTGGTACGTGACCGCGTTCCGTTTGATCACCTGACCCCGCTGTTCCCCGATGAAAAGTTCAAACTTTGCAAAGGGGGATATAGTGATAACCTTTCAGCCCGTGTGGTAGATATGTTCTCACCTATCGGTAAAGGACAGCGTGCTTTGATTGTGGCGCAGCCCAAAACCGGTAAGACGATCCTGATGAAAGACATCGCTAACGCAATCGCAGCCAACCATCCGGAAACGTACATGATCATGCTGCTTATTGACGAACGTCCCGAAGAAGTGACAGATATGGCGCGCAGCGTAAATGCCGAAGTGATCGCTTCTACATTTGACGAACCGGCAGAACGTCACGTAAAGATTGCAGGTATCGTACTGGAAAAAGCAAAACGCATGGTAGAATGCGGTCACGATGTGGTAATCTTCCTCGACTCTATCACCCGACTGGCACGTGCATACAATACGGTTTCTCCTGCTTCCGGCAAGGTATTATCCGGTGGTGTGGATGCAAATGCCCTGCATAAGCCCAAACGTTTCTTCGGTGCTGCCCGTAACATTGAAAACGGTGGCTCGCTGACCATTATCGCAACCGCACTGATTGACACCGGTTCCAAGATGGATGAAGTAATCTTCGAAGAATTCAAGGGTACAGGTAACATGGAACTCCAGCTGGACCGCAACTTGAGCAACAAACGTATCTTCCCGGCAGTAAACATCGTGGCATCAAGCACCCGCCGCGACGACTTGCTGCTCGACAAGACTACTTTGGACCGTATGTGGATTCTTCGCAAGTATCTGGCAGATATGAATCCTATCGAAGCCATGGATTTCGTAAAGAGTCGTTTGGAAAATACCAAAGACAACGAAGAATTCCTGATGAGCATGAACTCATAAAAAATAAATCTCTTTTATTAAATGACGCAGGCTATACCTTTTCATTAAGGTATGGCCTGTTTTTTATTATACTTCAATCAATATATCAATGCATCAATTTGCTAATATGCCCATGACCACGCAGAGTAGAATGCAGCAAATTGACACATTGGCAAATTATCCAATGGGTACAAAACCTGATTCCTTCCGTCTGATTAAAAAGACCTTTAAATCCGGAGAACCCATGAAAACAAAAATAATCTGCTTTATCGCATTTGTCAGTTATACCTTTTATTTAACCGCAGGAGATATTTATGTTTCTCCCTACGGTAACGACAATGCTGCCGGTACACGCCAATCTCCCCTCCAGACTCTGGAACAAGCCATCAAGCAAGCGCGCGAATGGAGAAGATTGCAATCACCCGAAACAACCGGAGGCATAAATATCCTATTGGAGGAAGGAATATACCCACAATATAAAAGCCTGTTCATCCGCCCCGAAGATAGCGGGACAACAGACTCTCCCACCCGTATCACCGCTGTTCCCAATGCCCGTGTAGTCTTAAGTGGCGGAGTTCCTGTGACAGATTGGGAACAAGGATGCAAAGATACCAGAATACCAGAAACACTTAGAAATAAAATATGGGTAGCGGAAGCGCCCCGTATGGGAAACAGGATATTGGAAACCCGGCAAATGTGGGTCAACGGAACAAAAGCACAGCGGGCCGCACAGTTTCCCGACGGAGTAATGGAACGCATGATTGATTTTAACCCTGAGGAAGAGACGATCACCATTCCCACTCCACAAACAGCAGGGTTGAATGCCGCTTCACAAGTAGAGATGATCGTTCACCAACGTTGGGCCATCGCCATACTGAGAGTGAAGGAAATGATTACTGAAGGGGCAAATACAATCGTCCGTTTTCATGATCCCGAAAGCCGGTTGGAGTTTGCCCATCCCTGGCCTCAACCTGTCATTGACGGAGAAAAAGGAAACTCCACCTTTTGTCTGGTCAATGCTCTGGAACTATTGGACCAGCCCGGAGAATGGTATCAGGATTACCCTTCCGGACGCATCTATTATTACCCGCGTCCTCACGAAGACATGACGAAGGCGCAAGTCATTATTCCGGCTTTAGAGACTTTACTGACTATAAGCGGAACATTAGAACGCCCGGTAAGGAATATATATTTTCAAAATATATCTTTCGAACATACTTCATGGATGCGCCCCTCTTATCAAGGACACGTTACATTGCAAGGAGGCTTCCATCTGCTGGATGCTTACAGACTACCCATACCGGGGCTACCCGAAAAAGCGGAACTGGAAAACCAGGCATGGATAGGCAGACCCGAAGCTGCAATACAGATAAAATGCGGCAATAACATAAACTTCAACCACTGCACATTCCAGCATTTAGCAGCCACCGGAGTAGATTATGAACGCGCCGTATCGACTTCCATTGTCGAGAATTGCCATTTCACCGATATTGGTGGCACAGCCTTACTGGTGGGCACCTTTCCCGATGAAGGATTTGAAACCCATGTGCCTTATACACCTTTTCATGAACAGGAATTATGTACGGGAATCACCATACGGAACAACCTGATTGAGGAAGTGACCAATGAAGATTGGGGAGGTGTAGGCATCGGAGCCGGATATGTAAAGAATATCCATATCGTACATAATGAAGTCTGCCACGTCAATTACTCAGGTATCTGTGTGGGCTGGGGATGGACCCTGCTGGAAAGCGGAATGAGCGGCAACCGGATTGAAGCCAATTACGTCCACCACTTTGCCCGGAGGCTGTATGATGCAGGAGGACTTTATACCCTCTCCAACCAACCCAGCTCCGTAATGCGCAATAACCGGATTGAACATTTAATTGACGCGCCCTACGCTACCAACGACCGTGCGTTTTACATCTACTTTGATGAAGCGACGGATGGCTATACCGTAGAAAACAACTGGTGTCCGTCCGAACGTTTCGACTCCAACCGTCCGGGACCTCATAATGTGTGGAAGAAGAATGGTCCGCAAGTAGATGAAAGTATAAAGCAAAAGGCAGGGAGGGTCGCTGTAGGTGGGGTGTCACAACCAAGAATCATTATAAAAACAAAATAACAAAAAGAGAATGAAACCAACCAATTACCACTTATTCGATTTTCTGGACTTTGATCCCGATCTGTCAAGAGACGAATCATTATGGAAAGCATACAAGCCCACCTCTGTCTATGAAAAAGACGGGGATATCTGTATAAACGTCCCTTTTCAAAAGCAAGTGCTCTCTAACGATATGGCACCCGATACGGCATCGCCCCGTGAAGAATATACGCTGGTCATCCGTCAGTACACCTCAGGTATCACCCGACTCTTTATCGGATTCGGTGAAGAAAGCATGACGGATCAGTCGGAAATGCTCCAATTCAGTGACCGGGTAAAGAAACTCCCTTTGCAAGTGACACAAACAGAAGGGGAATGGTTGATCACGACCCAAGACGGAATCCAACGGGCACTTATCCATGTAAAGCCCCCGGTACTGGACCGTTGGAGCGAACTGCTGCCCGATCCTCAAGAGACCTTGGATCTTCGCCTTTACCCCGACGGCAAACGTGAAATCCGACTGGCTGCCTACGACCACTTCTCCCCTCCCCGTTACGATGCGCTGCCACTGGCATTCTGCAAACGAAACGGAGTAAAGGAACGTGCCACCCTTTCCTTTGAATCAAAACCCGATGAATGTTTTGCCGGAACAGGGGAACGCTTTGCCAAAATGGACTTAAGCGGACAAACGTTCTTCTTAAAGAACCAGGACGGACAAGGTGTGAACAACCGCCGTACCTATAAGAATATTCCTTTCTACCTCTCCAGCCGGATGTATGGAACATTCTATCACACCTGTGCCCACAGCAAACTGTCACTGGCCGGGCAGTCCACCCGCTCGGTACAGTTCCTGAGCGACCAGGCCATGCTGGATGTCTTCGTCATAGCAGGCGACACCATGGAAGAAATCCTCCGGGGTTATCGGGATCTGACCGGATATCCTTCCATGCCTCCCCTCTGGAGTTTCGGCATCTGGATGAGCCGCATGACTTATTTCAGTGCTGATGAAGTAAATGAGATATGCGACCGGATGCGTGCCGAACATTACCCCTGTGATGTCATCCATCTGGATACCGGCTGGTTCAAGACCGACTGGCTGTGCGAATGGAAATTCAACGAAGAACGCTTTCCCGATCCCAAAGGGTTCATCCAAGGACTGAAGAAAAAAGGATATCGCGTGTCCTTATGGCAACTCCCCTACGTGGCGGAGAACGCCGAACAGATAGACGAAGCACGCAAAAACGATTATATAGCTCCGCTGACAAAGAAACAAGATTCGGAAGGTTCCAATTTCTCCGCTTTGGACTATGCCGGAACCATTGACTTCACTTATCCCAAAGCAACCGAATGGTATAAAAGACTGCTGAAGAATCTGCTGGATATGGGCGTGACCTGCATCAAAACCGATTTTGGAGAAAACATCCACATGGATGCCCTCTATAAAGGCATGAAACCCGAATTGCTGAACAACCTGTATGCATTGCTTTATCAAAAAGCCGCCTACGAAATAACAAAAGACGTAACCGGTGACGGCATCGTATGGGCACGCTCGGCATGGGCGGGATGCCAGCGCTATCCGCTGCATTGGGGAGGCGACTCATGCAGTTCATGGGATGGAATGGCAGGCTCGCTGAAAGGCGGTTTGCATTTCGGGCTTTCCGGTTTCGCCTTCTGGAGTCATGATGTCCCCGGATTCCACACATTGCCCAACTTCATGAACTCTATAGTGGACGATGATGTATATATGCGCTGGACACAATTCGGTGTATTCTCCTCCCACATCCGTTATCACGGAACAAACAAACGCGAGCCGTGGCATTATCCCGCTATCGCACCCATGATAAAAAAGTGGTGGAAGTTGCGCTATACGCTTATACCTTATATTGTAGAACAAAGCCGTAAGGCCATCGCAAGCGGAGCACCTCTCTTGCAAGCTCTGATTTTTCATCACCCCGAAGACAAATTGTGCTGGCACATCGACGATGAATACTATTTTGGTAACGACTTCCTGGTAGCCCCGGTCATGAACAGCGAGAACCGCCGGGATGTCTATCTGCCCGAAGGGAAATGGGTGAATTTCTTCACAGGCGAACGCTTGGAAGGGGGACGCTGGCTGAAGAATCTGGATATCCCCTTGGACGAAATGCCCGTATATGTACGTCAAGGAGCGACCATCCCCGTTTATCCGGATGAAGTGGAATGCACGGACGATATGGATTTAAGCAAAAGCATCGGTCTGCACATAGACCCTCATTTTAAAGGAATATTTAAGAACTGACGAATATGGAAACTTGGAAAACGAATTTAGACGAGACAAAGAAACGATATATAGATTGGTGGAACCATAAAGGAATCATACTGAACATGTGGGAGCACTTTCAGGAAGATGTGAAACCTCATGCGGATATCCCTGCACCCTCCCCGGCAAAAGACCTGAATCAGAAATGGTTCGATCCGCAATGGCGTGCAGAATACCTGGACTGGTACGTGGCACACAGCAGTCTGAAAGCAGATATCCTGCCGGTAGCCAATACCCAGTTAGGCCCCGGTTCATTGGCAGCCATCTTGGGCGGCGTGTTCGAAGGAGGGGAAGATACCATTTGGATTCATCCCGATCCCGATTTCAACGATGAGATTGTTTTCAATCCCGAGCATCCCAACTGGATATTGCATAAAGAATTGCTGAAGGCATGCAAGGCGAAAGCAAACGGTCACTATTACGTAGGAATGCCCGACTTGATGGAAGGTCTGGACGTACTGGCCGCCTTGAAAGGTACAGACAAAGTTTTGCTGGATACCGTGATGCAGCCCGAAGTGCTGGAACAGCAAATGCAACAAATCAATGATATCTATTTCAAAGTCTTTGATGAACTTTACGACATCATCCGTGAAGGAGACGAAATGGCCTTCTGCTATTTCTCTTCATGGGCGCCGGGAAAGATGAGCAAGTTGCAAAGCGATATCTCCACCATGATCAGTGAGGATGATTATCGTCGTTTTGTACAACCCTTTATCCGCGAACAATGCCAAAAGATAGACTATACCTTGTATCATCTGGACGGCGTAGGCGCCATGCATCACCTGCCCGCCCTTCTTGAAATTGAGGAACTGAATGCCATTCAATGGACTCCGGGCGTAGGTGAGCCACAAGGAGGATCACCCAAATGGTACGACCTTTACAAGAAGATCCTTGCCGGAGGCAAGAGCATCATGGCTTGTTGGGTAACCTTGGACGAACTGAAACCCTTGCTGGACAATATCGGTGCGGACGGTGTGCATCTGGAAATGGATTTCCATAACGAGAGAGAAGTGGAACAAGCGATGCGCATTGTCGAAGAATACTCCTCTTCTTCCTCTGACGTATCCAAAGAAGACCTTTCGAAAGAAGAAGCCGCTGCAACAAAACAAGAAACAATCGTCGTCAAAGACTCTGCGGCAGCCGGGAATGAAGCCTTGAAACCTTTGTTCAATGCCATTGTGGACGGAAAGCTGGAACCGGCCGTAGAAGTAACCAAGAAAGCCATCGCCGAAGGAGTACAGCCCCAGGAAATTATCAACAACTACATGATAAAGGCTATGGGCGAAGTGGGACAACGCTTCCAGGACGGAAAAGCGTTCGTTCCCCAACTGCTGATGGCAGGACGCGCCATGAAGGGAGCTTTGGAACTTCTGAAGCCTTTACTGCAAGGGAGTGCCTCGACCACCATAGGCAAGGTAGTCATCGGGACCGTGAAAGGCGACTTGCATGATATCGGCAAGAACCTGGTGGCTTCCATGCTGGAAGGTTGCGGCTTTGAGGTAATCAACATAGGCATAGATGTATCTTGCGACAAATTTGTGGAAGAAGTCAAGAAAAACAAGGCAGACATCCTGTGCATGAGTGCCTTGCTGACAACAACCATGACTTATATGCAAGAGGTGATCAACGCTTTGGAAGCAGCCGGTATCCGTCATCAGGTAAAAGTAATGATAGGCGGCGCTCCGGTAAGCCAGGGATTTGCCGATGAAATAGGTGCGGACGGGTATAGCGACAATGCCAATACGGCCGTAGCGGTAGCCAAAGAACTGATGGGACTTCATCAATAAACGGAATATTCATCTTAATCTGATACATGAATTATGCACGCTAATTATTTAGATACGTTAGATTGGGGCATTCTTATTGCCTACTTTCTGATTCTTATAGGCATCGGTATATGGGCCAGCCTGAAACGCAAAAAAGGCAGCAGCCTTTTTCTTGCCGAGCGTTCCCTGAAGTGGCATCACATCGGTTTCTCCATGTGGGGAACCAATGTGGGCCCTTCCATGCTGATAGCCTCCGCCAGTGCCGGATTTACCACCGGTATCGTTTCAGGTAATTATGCCTGGTATGCGTTTGTTTTCATCTGCTTGCTGGCTTTTGTCTTTGCCCCTCGTTACTTAGGAGCACGTATCACCACCTTGCCGGAGTTCATGGGGCGGCGTTTCGGACAGTCCACCCGCAACATTCTTGCCTGGTACACCATTGTGACAATCCTTATCTCGTGGCTTGCCCTGACCTTATTCGCCGGAGGTATCCTTATCCGTCAGGTTTTCGATATTCCCATGTGGCAGTCAGCATTGATCCTGCTCGTTATCTCCGCATTCTTCACCATGGCCGGAGGGCTGAAAGCGGTAGCCTATACCAATGTATTCCAAATGCTTCTGCTTATTTTCGTATCGGCCACGCTTACTATAGCAGGTCTTTACAAAGTGGGTGGCATCAGCGCATTGGCCGAAGCGGTTCCGGCCGATTACTGGAACCTGTTCCGCCCGAATGACGATCCCGCCTTCCCGTGGCTGCCCATTATTCTGGGGTATCCCATCATGGGAGTCTGGTTCTGGTGCACAGACCAATCCATGGTACAGCCTGTATTGGCTGCTAAGAATCTGAAAGAAGGCCAAATGGGTGCCAACTTCACCGGCTGGTTGAAGATACTGGATGTTCCTCTCTATATCCTTCCGGGTATCATCTGTCTGGCACTCTACCCGGGCTTGAAGAACCCCGATGAAGCCTACATGACTATGGTCACTAACTTATTTCCTGTAGGCATGGTGGGGTTGGTACTGGCCGTATTGACCGCCGCACTGATCAGCACTGTCGGCTCTGCCCTGAATGCGCTGAGTACAGTCTTCACGATGGATATCTATGTCAAGAAATTCAGACCGCTTGCCAGCCAGAAAGAGATCATCCGTACAGGGCATGTGGTTACAATGGCGGGAGCACTGATTTCGGTGATCATCACCATTGCCATAGACAGTATCAAAGGATTGAATCTGTTCAATGTATTCCAATCGGTACTGGGATTTATCGCACCGCCTATGGCGACTGTTTTCCTGTTCGGCATCTTCTGGAAACGAACTACCACGATGGCTGCCAACATGGCATTGACGCTTGGCACGGCGTTCAGCATGGGAGTGGGCATTCTCTATTTATGGGTATTCCCTGCGGAAGAATATACGACATGGCCTCACTTCATGATGCTGTCTTTCTACCTGTTCGTTATCATCAGCGCAGGCATGATCTTGGTATCCTTATTGGATAAACATCGACAAGAATGTACATTAAATATGAAGAAAGTCATGGAGAAGCCGGCTAAATCCGTTATCCTTGCATGGGCGTTACTGGCTATTGTCATGGTCGGGCTTTATCTATTCTTCAATGGGCATTAAAAGAAGGTGCAGAAGGCTGAAAAGATTGTATTTTTATATGCCTGCGTTTGGTATCCCACTCGGGTGGTGAGGCAGTCCCACCCCGGTGAGATTGCAGCTTCACCCCGGTGGAACTGGAGTCTCACCGGGGTGGAATATCAGATGAAAGTGGTTGTTATAACAGATGGAAACGGCTGTTATACCCTGTCTGATAGGACAGGAGATTCATTAAGGTTGCAACAAATTGCAAAATCAATGAGATTAATAACAACATCTAGCCATTTGGGAACTCTGATTTTTGTAGTCATCCTATTATCCTCGCCGCTTCCGCCTGTAACATTTATCGTACGTACAGAGACCGCAAGTATATTCCAGTTTACGGACACCATCCCCCAGGCCTATTACTCCACTGACCGATTTTATAGGAAGCATCAAACTGGAATCTGTCAACCGGATGCCGCAAGGTTCCGCTGAAGGAAATAAAGGGAATAATTTCTTTTGCTCCGACACATGCCAGCCGCAATATCCGGGACTGAAACGGTTGGTATGCCTCCACCCTCTGTCGCGGATGTATTCATCCAACGCAATTTCCATACAATCCGCAGTCTTCTCGGCTATGACACTTCCTATGGCATCCGCTATATAAACCTTTACCATATCCCCCTCTTGCTGCAACGTATGCTGGAACCTTTCAAAACCGGTTCCGGCAGTCGCGGCAAAGAAAGCGAAGGATTCCGAACCACGCAGCTGCCGGGTGATTATTTTACCTATACTGAAACACGTATCGCCGACAGAAAGCGAGTCTTTCGATTCATCCAACTCTCCACCGGATATGAAAAAACAAAAACGGGGAGAAGTTACTGCCTCCACCCGTCCAAGCACCCCACGGACTTCTTTTTCTACCGCTTCGTCGGGCACAGCATCTGCATACCCCATTGCCTCATAGAGTTCGGACAATGAGATAGACAGATCAGCAAAAGAAAGTTCTTTTTCAAGCATTATTGAATTCATTTAATGCGGCAAAGAATGCATCAATATTTTCAGATGGCGTATGAGGCGGTGTATCACATCCGCTGGAGAGCACGAAGTTGGGATAGGACTTGGTAGCCTCCAACAGGTCGAGTGTGGCTTTCTTCATCACCTCCGGAGTAGCAGCCTTGAACAAGCTCACCGGATCAAGATTTCCCATTGCAAGGGCATCGGCAGGTACTTCTTTCAGAGCTTCGACCATATCTATTTTATTTCCAAAATGATAAGCGGCAGCTCCTGTAGCTACCATTGCCTTGGTACAATGACCGGTATTTCCACAATTATGCAGAATGACCGTGAAGTGATCGTCCTGCACTTTCTCTACGATCTCCTTAATGAAAACAGACGAGTATTGCGTGCAGTCCTCATCAGACAAGAGTCCGGCAGCCGGTTCGGCCATCACTACCCCATTCACTCCTGTGGCCTTCAATGCCATGCAGTAACGGAGAATGAAATCCGAACATTTCTTCAACAGCGAATTGGCCGCTTCCGGATTGATATAAATAAGCATCATGATTTCAGACATGTCATACAAACGTCCTGCCAAAGAATAAGGACCGATGCAACCGGCAAAGACAGGTCTGTCTGTAATGGTCTTGGCTGCCAGCATATTCGCTTTCAAGTACTGGGGAACTCTTCCTTTATTCAAGGCAGGAATTTCCAGTTTGTCAATAGCTTCTTCATCATTGAGAAGACGCCCCACCACACTGGGAACTTCATTTTCGGGGAAAACAATCTCCGCTCCGAAAGCCTCGGCTTCTACCGTCAAATCCATAATCACGGTTGCGGCGGCTGTGGGATATTTCTCACTCAATGCCTTGATGGCGTTGTAATGCACTTGTCCGTCAGTAACCGCATCGCGCACCGTTTTCCCTATCATCTCTATGCCCGGATGGGTCATGATGGGCATAGCCACCACCTCTTTCTTTTGGATAATTTCGTTTATCCACTCTTTCATATTCAGTTTACTCATGGTCTTTTTATTCTTTATTTATTCTGTTATTGCAAAAGTAAGTCTTTTCTTTGATAATCTGCTGTTCCCATTGCTCTTTCTCATTCAAAAAAACGGTATAAATCCCGTTACAATACTACAGGGATTTACACCGTTTTTCATCTTATAGACTTATGGTAATTTATGCAAAAGATGACGATAGTATGTTTCAACATCTTTCCAATGGTAAAAAGGAGCAATATCCGTTTCTATAGGGATGGTAACTTCTTTCTCGCAATGCATAAACTTCACCAGTATATCGTCAGAAGCTTTTTTTCTGAAAAAAACCAACTGGACGTTTGCCGCCATCGGAGTGACCTTGAAATTACACCATGCCTGATAGAATTTATCGGGATCCGTTTCGGCTTTCCACATATCGCCCAATTGAAGCAACGCTACCAAGGGAATGATATTTCCATCGTGCCCAAAACGTAATGTCGCCGCATGGGTCCCGGATCTGATCGCCTCATCGGCCGAATCCAATATATTTTCAAGCAATGACCGGGCACTGGCCGTCATTATTCCACCATTGGCAGGCGCAGGTCCGTCACATACATAATTATGATAATTGCAAACTTGCCAAAGATCAAATAATTCATCTTTCTGAAATACATCATAAAGACTCACTTCTATCTCTACATTCTGCAAATCTGAAGCAATCCAATAAAGTCCCCACATCAATTCGCCGGGATTCACATTCTTACGGATATAGTCAGGACTATTAAATAAGGAAGTAACCAGACGATCGGGACGGGTATGACTTTCTTTGAACTTTCTATATTCCTCATACCAAGGTCCCTGATGAGAAACAAACTTCACGGCTTCCGGCGTATGATAATTCATATATTTCATATACCTAGCACAAGCTTCGCGCCGGATCTGCAATGCCGGATTGAGTTCTTTCAACCGTTCACAAAAGGCATCCATACTCAATACACATCGCAACACCACGGTAGAGCGTGCAGACAGAGCAGGAGATCCCTTGAATACCTCGGGATAGTTCTGAAACATTCTTTCGGCTATCCCCCGGTGTTGCCTCACACCCAAAGGAGTCAAATCTCCCCCATGTCCCTCGGCATCTTCCCACACCAACGCCATTCTTTTGCGGACATCTTCTCCCAAAGCGGTCAAAGCTCCGGCTTGATGCGCTTTCTCGAAAATATCAACCACTGTCTTATAATCCTGTTCCGATTGAATCCATCTGGAACCGTGTCGTGCATAATGACTGATATAGAACGGTTTATACCCTTTAGGCGGAGGAGTCGCGATAGCTTCCTTTACAGGATAAGCATAGTACACTCCTCCCGTCCGGGCTATATCTTCCAATATAGCCTCACGGGTGGACTGAGCAAAACCATTCAGATGAATTCCACACAAACAGACAGACAGGACAATATATTTAAAAAGCGCCATCGTTTTCATGCTTATTAATTATATCCCTCGTTCTGACCAAATTCATCCGGATTCAAGATAGAGTCCAGAAACATCTGAGGAATAGGACGCCATGCATGATGCGGTTGGATCAAAGGAATATCCGGATTATGAGCTTTCACATATTCTACCAATTTTCCGGTTCTCTTCAAATCAAACCAGCGCATAAATTCGCCGCAATACTCACGTGCTCTTTCTTCCAAAATAAAGTCGATCGTCATCTTGTCCACTCCTACCTCCATTTCAGCTTCCTTGCCCGGTACAGCCGCACGTCTGCGTATGTCATTGATACGTGCTTTAGCTATCTCCTTATTTCCTCCGGACTTCATGATCTCACATTCGGCAACAATGAAATACATTTCGGGCAAACGCATGGTAATCACATCATTTGCACCTACCTGCGAATTGGTAGGCAATCCTTTGTTTTCAAAATTCGCATCTTCGTACTTCAGCAAGGTCGGGAAGTGAATGTTAAAGTTGGCACTCTTGCTGACACTTCCATCGGCTGCATAGGTATCATCGATATCGACGACAGCGTATGGCAAGTTACGTTTGTCGGCAATCTTCTTCTTGGTGAAAAGCAGCGCTGTTTCTCCCGGCTGAATAACCTGACCAATCATAGATGACGGTTTTTCAAAATAGTCCAACTGATCCTTAGTCCAGGCATAAGCTTTGGGTGTATTCAGTTTATACTCTTCACGGAACCAGGCATTGTAACGGGCATCTATATTCTCATTATACAATTCCAACAAATAACGGGTAGGCATCATCGCCATACTGCCCGACTTGGCATTCTTATCATTTCCATATTCATAATCCTGCACCATACCTGCTCTTGCCGAATAACTGGCATGGAAATACATATGCATACGGTTCGGGTTTTTAGCCTGCATATTCAATGAGGACTCGGTAGAGTGGGTCACAACGAACATAGCCTCTTTATTCGTTTTATTATTATCCGGATCAAAGACTTCGTCAGGCGTATCATACAAAGATACTTTCAACGCATTCTGATTATCAATCACATATTGAGCCGCATCCTCAGCGATTTTATAATATTTGTCTTTGTCTGCCTGACTGTCACAATAGGAAACCCGTGTCAGTGCGATGCGCGCTAATAAACCATAAGCCGCTTTTGAGGTCGCACGACCTACATCTTTAACAGGATAAGGATCAACGGGCAGATTATCCACCGCATTCTGTGCATCGGCCAGCATTAAATCATACAAATCTTCATAGCTGCTGCGATAACAGTTCATTGAAAGACTTTCGGCAGAAGTTTCTTTGGTTCTAAGATCCACGTTACCGTAAATTTCAACCAAATGCCAATAAGCGTAAGCACGCATGAAACTTAATTCACCAAAACGGATATCTCTCAGTTTCTTGTCTTTGAATTCCACTTGGTCAATCCGTTCCAAACCGGCATTACAGTCGTTTATAATTTCATACAGACGATTCCACGTATTCTTAATCTGACCAACCGAAGCTGTCAATTCTTCATATTTGGACATCTGACGGCCATAACCGCAATTGGCAATATTGATCCAAAGGTCGCCACCACCGTTCAGTAATAACACAAAATCTTCACGTCCATAAAACTGACCGCCCCAAAAAGCATAAGCCGAATTGACAAGGGCCTCAAAACCGGCCTGTTCTTTGTACACATTATCCGGGGTACTTCCGGCAGGATTGTATTCCTCCAAATCACATGATTGCATGCCCAACAACAGGGCGGCACATGCTGCAAATAGATATTTCTTATTGTATTTCATGATAGTTATTTCTTTTTTATCTGTTAGAAATCAAGATTCAAACCAAATATAAACTGACGCTGCAACGGAGCTTTAGCCGATCCTCCGCGTTCTGCATCGTAATCCTGAATCAAATGATTCTTGGCAAAAGAGAAGAGGTTATTGGCAGTGACATATGCACGAAGTTTGGACACACCCAATTTGGAAGTCAACGATTTGGGGAATGTATAACCCAGTGATACAGTCTTGATCTTCCAATAAGAACCGTCAATGTAATTCAAAGACTCGTATCCCAGATAGTTATAGAAATTGGTCTGAGCCGGACGCGGAAAATCATTTGACGGGTTTTCCGGTGTCCAATAGTTCAAATATGCGGGGAAGTTTCCTTTTCCCTGAGGATCGTAAGCACCTGCCAGTTCATAGTCAATCATCTGTCCCCAACGAGCTATAATATATACATTCAGATCGAAATTCTTATAACTAAAGTTATTATTGAGTCCTCCCGTCCATTTTGGAGACTGGCTGCCGAGATAAGTCCTGTCATTATCATCAATAATAAAGTTGCCATCCAAATCCTGCAATTTTATATCACCCGGCTTAAAAGACTGTGTCTTCTTTGCATCTTTAAAATATTTGGCAGCTTCCTCTGCTTCATTTTCCTGCCATATTCCCTGATTGATAAAATAATGATAGGAACGCAAAGGACGGCCAATCAGCAAACTACTGGTAATGGATGATTCGGCGCCAATGATATCCTTACCATCAATCAAATCGGTAATTTCCTCATGATTGGCAGCAAAGGTAAGGGTGGAGTTCCACTTAAAGTTTTTGTTATCCACATTGACGGTATTTACCGATACTTCAATACCACGGTTCATGGTTGCACCGATATTTTGATACATCTTGAACGGAGTTGCGTTACTACCACCCATGGAAGTAGGCAAAGTACGGGGCAACAGGATATCAGTAGTCTTTGTCTGGTATAAATCGACAACAGCCGAAATACGGTTATTGAACAAACCGATATCAAAACCTAGATCCCAGGTATTGGACATCTCCCAGCCTACATTCTCATTACCCACATATTCATTGTATATATAATAGGTATAGCCATTATCCTGGAAAGCAGAGTTTGTTTTCGGAGTCAAGCCCGACTGAGTTCCGTAAGCCATGATACCCGAGTTACCTGTCTTACCCCAACTTAAGCGCAACTTCAAGTTGCTAAGGGCTTCCACATTCTTCAAGAATGCTTCATCACTAATGCGCCATGCAGCAGCTACTGAAGGGAAACTTGCCCATTTATTGCCTTTAGACAAACGTGAGTCACCATCCCAACGATTGGAAACCGTCAACATATAGCGGCCTTTATAACTATAGTTGAAGCGCAAAGCATACGAGAAAGTCTGATGCTGTATATAATCCGATCCGATTACATAAGAGCTTTTATCATTGGCTCCCAGATTATGCCATAAATAAGAATCAACCAACTGGCCTTCACCTTGTGCATTCACCGATGTATATTTGGATTGTGTCCACGAAGTCAATGCAGTGGCACCAAAAGTATGATCTTTGACGGTTTTGTTATAACTGATAATATTATCCCAATTCACAAAACTCTTTTCGGAAGATTTGATTTTGGACAGTGACGTTGAATTCTGTCCCAAACGGTCAATAGAACCGGCCCCTTCAAAATCCTGCTTACGATAAAAAGCATAATTGGTTCCTAAATTAGAACGGAAAGTCAATCCTTCAATAGGGGTAAAATCCAGATACCCATTGGCTATCAAATTGGTTTTCAGCACATGATGTCTTGCAGCCACTTCAGATGCCTCATCCACCAACGGACTCACCTGTCCATTCTTTCCTAATGGATATTCCACCACTTTACCGTCTTCATCGTATGCTTTACCAAGAGGTGCATTAGTAGCAGCACGCCATAACACATTCTCGGCACGCTCATCCTGTGCATAATGAGTGATCTGTGTGGTCGCTCCTACTTTCACGGTCTTGCCCAACTTGTGCTCAATGTTCATACGCAAGTTGTACTTATCCATTTTATCATTTTTGAAAGAACCCTTTTCCTGATAATATCCGGCAGACAACATCGCGGTTGTCTTTTCCGTACCGCCCGAAGCTGTAACCTGATGGCTTTGAACAAGCCCTGTATGAAGCACCTCATCTATCCAGTCAGTCCACTCACCGTTCTGAATGGCCTGCCATTCCTCCACAGTGAAAAGTTTCTGGTCATCGGCGGTAGAATTCCACTGACCACCGGTACGAGCTGCTTCACGACGCACCTGCATATAGTCTTCACCACTCAGCATATCAGGATATTGCGCCCAACCGTTGACACCAAAATAACCGTTGTAAGAGAATTTGGTCTTACCTTGCGCACCTTTCTTGGTGGTGATAATGATTACCCCATTAGCACCTTGCGAACCATAAATTGCCGTAGAAGAAGCATCTTTCAGCACTTCGATAGATTCAATATCAGCCGGAGCAATATCCGAGAAATCACCTCCCTGCATACCATCAATGATAAACAGCGGAGCATTGGCAACATTGTTACCAAACTCATCTTTCACATCGGACAGTGAACGCTGTCCACGGATATTAATGGTTACACCCGAAGTAGCCTTACCTGAATTACGTACAATATCCAAACCCGGAACCTGCCCCTGCAATGCTTCCATGGCATTAGATGCCGGTGATTTTACAATATCAGCCGCCTTCACTGAAGCAATAGAACCTGTAAGGTCACGTTTCTTCATCACGCCATAACCCACAACGACCACTTCATCCAAAGCCTGCGTATCGGCCTCCATTTTAATGTTCAGCTGATTGCTTTTTCCTACCGTTATATCCTGCGTTTTATATCCTATATAAGATATGACGAGAATATGCTTACCTGAAGGAACTTCCAAAGAATAATTACCGTCAAAGTCGGTAATCGTACCCACCGTTGTACCTTTCACCAGTACGGATACACCAATTAACGGCTCCCCTGTGTCATCTATGATTTTACCTGTAACAGTACGTCCTTGCTGGACAGACTGAACCAATTCACCGGCAACAGGGTCACTTGCATTTGCATAAGAAAATGCAGACGGCATACATAATGCTGCCGATAACCCTAAAATAATGGGAGTACGTCTGATATTACTTTCCCAATTTTGTTTCGGACTTTTTTTCATGCTTTTTATTTCTATTATAATAGTCAACAAAAGTTTATTTTATTATATCTATTTAAATGACGCATGTAAAAAGCCCCTGTACCCAAACTCAATCATAAAAATACGTTAAAACAAAAGTATAATTTCTTTCATTTAGTATTTATTTTTAACTGAATCGCAAACTTAAATTTATAAATACCTGATTTTAGCCGATAAGATTCTAATACAGGTAGCCCCACGAATTATCTCCCTCCAACTCCCATTCGTGCACAATTTATATCTACCGTAGTGTTACTGTGAGGCTTCAATTCAAAGCCATGCTCCGATTATTTATAAGATCTACTGATTATAAGCAATCTCAATCGGTTATTTAAGGTTTCATAAACTAAAAGGAACCATACAAATACCTCTATACAAATCAATATAAATAGAATATAATCAATTTCATCATAGTAATTATAATAGGTAGTAACAAATCGATATGCGACTACCAATCCAATGGAATGAAAAAAAATTGTCTTGCCTCTTTACAAATAGAGACAAGACAATTATTCTACTATAAAAGTTTTAATTTATTAATATCCAGGATTTTGATATTCAGCACCATTAGATATAGTTGCAGTAAATGTTGTAGAGATAGGTCGTAATGCATAATTAGGATTAAAGAACTGAGCCAAGTCCGGATGTGTTTCCTCCAAATAATTTGAACTCTTAAACATGCCGGTACGTTTCAAATCATAAAATCTACAATATTCGCCACAAAGCTCACGTCCTCTCTCATCTAAAACAGTACGAACTGTAGCTGTACCTGTCAATGCCTTTGCCCCTGCACGAGCACGTACCTTATTAATGTATCCCATTGCATTCGCACCACCATTGATATAAATATCAGCTTCTGCAGCTATCAGGTAAACTTCTGCCATACGCATCATAAAAGTCGCATTTAAATTGCCATTGCGTTTTTTAGAAGCATTGGCCACATAGTAATTGCTACTATTATGCTTATTCAATGATGGATAAAAATAACGGAACTGATTTTCCATACCATTATATTGCATATTTACATTATGTTTTTGATCATTGTACACATCATCATAAGCAATCATTAAATAATTCGAGGTATGTCTATTTGCTTTTTCCTCAGCATAATCCTCATCCTGAGGCATTACAAATTTAATCGCCAAATCTCCCTTCTTTAATTCAGTACCAACTATAGATTCATCTTTATCATACATATTAGCCGCACTAGTATCCCAAATATAATTCTTATTCGCATTCCATTCAGTAGTAAATGACTCATGGAATCTAGGATCAAGTGTTCCGTCCTCCTGCACATAAAGGTTTAAAAGATGTTGAGTAGGCATAAAAATGCCAGAAATACATCCTTCCCAAGTTAAACGAGTTTCTTGATTATCTTCACGTGCTCCGAATTTATTCACATTACACAAGAAATATTCATCATTACGATTTAATTTATAGTTACCGTTACTAGAACCATGACCATCAGAACCAGCATACCAACGATGCTTCCACAAAGCTTCTTTATTTTCCCAATTATTCGATTCTTTAAAAACTTCTTCATAGGTCGGATACATATAAGCATTATATTTTGCACCACCTGATTCACAATCAGCAATCAATTCTTTAGCCGAATCCAAAGCCTTTTGCAAATATTCTGTCGAACCATATTCATAAGTTTGCAAACAGGCCTTTGCCAAAAATCCCAAAGCTGCCTTTTTGGTTGGAACCGTAGTAGTGGCATGTGTACCAACTGCCAACCATTCTACAGCATATTCTAAATCAGGAATAATAACTTCTTTATAAATAGTCAGCGGATCTGTACGTTCCGGAGCATAATTCAAAGTTGTCTCAGGTTCAGTCAACATAGTGACCCCACCAAATTGCTCTACCGCATTAAAATAATAGATTGCACGCAAGAAACGGGCTTCTGCAACTTTAGCATTTCGTTCCGCTTCCGTTTTATATGGTGCATAACCAGCCAATGCAATTGCTTCATTACAAGAGCCTACTCCATCATAAGTACCATTCCACCAATTATTTGTATAAGTGGTATTAGGAGATGCTCCTGCAAAGAACCAAAACCATTGGGTGTATGAAGTTGATTGATTAGCCTGATAGGTCCAAAGGTCTGAATCACCTTCGGTCAAACTCATCCAACTATCCGTACCATAGAAATATCTTTCCATAGCAAAATAACACTGGTTAACCAACGTTTCATACCCTTCAATAGAAGTAGCAAGATTTTCCTTGGTAAAGCCTGCCGGATTATTTTCTTCCAACGAACAAGAGCTGAAAGATACAGCAGCTAAAGCCACTGAATATAAAGTAAGTTTTCTGAATATATTTTTCATTGTAAATATCTCCTATATAAAAGTTAGAAAGTTAAATTAACTCCGAATACAAACTGTCTAAAAGTAGGGAATGCATCCGAACCGTTTGTTTCTGGATCTGTACCCTTCAACTGTTTATCCTTTACATAAATAAACGGATTGTATGCAGTTGCATAGATACGGCATTTTTCCATCAAAGCCTTACGTGAGATATTAACTGGAAAAGTATATCCTAAAGTGATATTTTTCACTTTTATGAATGAACCATCACGCACTCTTAAAGCTGAGATGACCGTACTTTGTTCCGATCCTGTACCTGGAGCAGGATAATAAGCTCCCTGGTTATTTTCCGTCCAATAATCCGCTCCAGCCAACTGATTTGTTGTTACACTTTGTTCTGCCGTATAATAACCCAACAAATCACTATTAATAGTTTGACCATAACGAGCCATTGCAAATACAGACAAATCAAAATTTTTATAAGTAAATGTATTATTCAAGCCAACAATCCAATCCGGATTAGTGTGTCCCAACACTTGACGGTCATTTGTACTATATTTGTGTACTCCACCATCACCATCTTTTTCCAAAGTTTCAATCTGAATAAAACCGGGTTTAACACCATAAGCCTCCAAAATATCCTGAGGAGTATTTGTACCCCAAATTCCGGTATATTTATAGCCATAGATGGACTTTATAGAATGCCCTACAAACAAATTTTCAGAAATTAAATCACCGTCAGGCAATTTTTCTATTTTCTCTTTACTCCATGTTACAGATAGTGTGGTATTCCAACTAAAATCTTTGGTTTTTATATTATGTGAATTAATGGTGACTTCCACACCTTGATTACTAGTTTCAGCAATATTCTGCCAAATAGATAATGGGGATCCCCAACCGGTCAAACCACTAGTAATAGGCAAAGTACGTTTAAAGAGCAAACCTTTTGTTGTTGTTTTAAACCATTCGATAGAACCATCAACGCGATTGTTTAATATGCCATAGTCCAAACCAACATTCCAGTTATAAGACTTTTCCCAACCCAAATCCTTGCTACCATAAGTACCTGTATACTGAGTAAAAGAAGAGTTTTGACCATTTAAAGTAAGTCCATTACCGGTATAAACATAGGCTTGTGTAGTTGTACCATAAGCATCCACCCCGCCCGAATTACCTGTAATACCATATCCTACACGCAGTTTTAAATTATTCAACCAATTTTTTGCCACATTCATAAAAGGTTCGTCAGAGATACGCCATGCAATTGCTCCAGCAGGGAAACTATCCCACTTATGCCCTGCTGAGAACTGAGACACACCATCCCAACGATTTGAGAATGTAAACAAATACTTACCTTTATAAGAATAATTGAAACGAACAGCAAATGACATTTTCTGTGTTTGAGCAAAATCAGACTCAACATGCTGCGATGCGCCGGATGCTAATCGCCAAAATGACCAACGATCTACCATTTGACCACTAGCTGCAGCTAAGCTACTATCATTTTGATTCTTATTCCAAGAAGTAATAACAGAACCACCTATATTATGATCTTTTGCAATAGTAGTATTATAAGAAAGAATATTCTCCCATGTATAATTCCATGCGTTCTTATTAGTAATAGCAGCATGAGGTGAACCTGCATAACTAGGTCTATTAGCATTACATTGATCTCCCCAATATTGTCCTTGACGAGAATCACTGAGCGTACCATTAATACGGCTTGTAAAAGTAAAATCTTTTATTGGACTCAGTTCCAAATAACCACTAACATTCAAATAAGTGGAACGAGTATTATTCACATATTGATCTTCAATAAAATCACCTAATGGAGAATATTGTCCTGTAATATATTCATGATTTATTTTCCCATTTTGATCATAAGCATCTCCCAAAGGAAATGATGAAAGACCTTTTGTAAAGGTATTTTTCACTCCTTGATTTCTATCTTGATAAGTTAGATTAGAAGTAAAGCCCATTTTAGCCCAAGAGAAAATTTCTTGATCAATATTCAATCGCAATGAATATTTATTAAGATTGTCATTACTCAATAAACCCTCTTCTCTATTATAAGAAGTTGAAGCAAATATCTTAGTCTTCTCACTACCCCCTGAAACAGAAAGACTATATTTTTGGGTTGTAGCTGTATTACCTGAGGCTTCATCAATCCAATCAATCCACTTTCCAGCATTATAAGCATCCGTATAATCTTGATTACCAAATAAAGCAGACATATCAGAAGGGTAATCTCCATTCTTATACTTATAAGCTTCTCTTTGATAATTCACCCATTCATCTCCAACCATACCATGCTTATAATTAGGTGAACCACTGAAACCATAATATGCATCAAAGTTTACAGTAGCTTTTCCTTCCTTCCCACGTTTTGTTGTTATAATGACTACGCCATTAGCTCCTGCTGAACCATAAATAGCAGTAGAAGAGGCATCTTTTAATACATCCACACTCTCAATATCAGAAGGGTTCACCTGGCTATAACTCCCAGGAATACCATCAATAATGAATAACGGTTCATTACTACCATAAATAGAACGAGAGCCACGCAACAAAATAGAAACATCTTCACCAACCTGCCCGCTAGACTTCACAATATCCATACCTGCAATTTTTCCTTGTAAAGCCTCCATCACATTACTAGTAGGAGCAACTGTCACATCTTCATTTTTCATGGAAGCCACCGCACCAGTCAAATCACGTTTCTTCACAGTACCATAACCTATTACCACAACTTCATCCAAAGCCTGTGTATCAGGTTCCATTTTTATATTTATCAGACTATTATTCCCAATAGTAATTTCTTTAGTCTTATAACCTATATAGGAAATCTCCAATATATTCTTTCCACTAGGCACTTCAAGTGTATAATTACCATCAAAATCAGTAACGGTTCCTATAGTCGTACCCTTTACCAACACAGAAACTCCAATCATAGACTCTCCTGTTTCATCCAAGATTTGTCCTTTGATTGTTTTTCCTTGCATAACAGATAGAACAGATTCACGATCCATTCCATTATCAACATTTGCATACGAAAAAGCAGCCGGCATACATAATGCAGCTGATAATCCTAACACAACAGGTGTTCGTCTGATTCCGTAACCCAACGGCTTAGGACATTTCTTCATGTCTTTTCTCATTTTTCTATGGTTAACAAATTAATTAATAATCCATATTATTTATCTCTAATGTAGTAAAAATACGATGTTTTAGTTTTCTTTCTTCAGATAAAGTCATTACTTCCATTGCTTCATCAGAAACCAATAATACATTCTTGGCCTCTTCAAATACTTTCAGCAGTTCTGCGTGCTCCTTTAAAAGCTTATCCCAATGAAAAGCTGATTCAGGAGCATCATCCAGAACATACTTGATAAAGTCGTCATCCTTCAAAAAGTCTTCTACCTTGCTATACATCTTTTTTGTATCCACGTTACAATCATTTTTCATTATGACGGATAGTGGTTCAAAGTTGTACTCACCTGAAAACTTAAAATATTATCCTACCAATTCCCTTAATCTTGTAATACCTCTATGCATCAAATTTCGTACCGACTGGTAATTCATATCCATAATGGTACAAATATCTTCATATTTCTTCTCTTCTATATAATATAAGGTAAGTGCCTCACGTTGGCGCGGAGATAATTGAGCCAACAAATGTTTTACTTTTATATTTTCAAAACAACTTTTTTCCTTTTCCAAATATTGATGTTCTACATCATCACCTGCTGCAACGGGATTCAGTTCCTCAACAGCCGTTTCCGACATGAACATCCGTCTGCGAAGTTCATCACATAACTTGTTTTTCAAGGAAATGAGGAGGTATGATTTGAAGTTGTCAATGATACCCAATTCAGCCTTCTTTGTATACAATTTTACAAAGACATCATGAATGCAGTCCTTCAACAATTCTTTGTCAGTAGTTAACTTACATCCATAATTAAATAGAAGATTAATATGCATATCATATAATGTAGAGAATGCACTTACATCTCCCGATTGGAAAGCGGTTACCAAGCAAGCTGTCTTATCATTTAAGTTTTGTTCCATCACAGTATACTAATTATAGGTTGTTTTGATGATGATGCAAAACTAGGGAGGATACGCTACTTTTTTAGGTAATATTTGATTATTGGACCGAAAAAACAGATAACCTGCTGAAAAACATATATGCTAAATAATACAGATTTTCATTAAAAAGGAGAACCAAAATAAGTCCGGTTCTCCTTCCATGTACTAAATTCTATGAAACCAATAAATACAATCTTTGTTTTCCTCTGCTTTAAGCATATATATATCTTTAATATTCAATCGTTTAGCAATCACCGTTATTGCTCCGGTCTTCGGATCAACAGACTTCAATATGTATTTCCCAGGTGATAAATGAACAGGAATATCTGTTGCAGAATGGGAATAAATGATACTTCCAATACCAGATTTTACCAGTTTCTGATACTTATTTGTACCAGTATCCTCCATATCCATAGCAGCCGCATCAGTTAAAAAGCTTTCATCGGCAACCGGAACAACCGAGCAAGAGCCACTTGCCATGAAGACAGCCCAAGCCATATCCGGATAATTCTGCGCATAGTAAGTAACCGCTTTTTCCGGGAACTTCTTACGATATTCACTCACCGCCCGATAAGCTTCATCAAAAGTAACCTTACCTACTTTCATTTTACGGGCATGCTGACGGGGAGCCAGGTTCTTTCCACCTTCGGGAGCATAAAGACCATCCACTTTATAGTGCCAGTAACGAATATCAATAATGTCAACTAATTTCGCACGCTGCGTATCATTCAGAATGGCATCTTGAACATCCTTTGTCGCACTTAACGCCACGGTCGCTTTCTTACCGGTTTCTTTCTCCCACTCTCCTATCACATCCAGCCAGAATTGTACAAAATGCAACGGACCGGTAAACTCCGCACTGATCAGTTGTACCACATTTGCATCATCGGCAAAATTATCCAAGCATTGGCGAATATACTTTCTATGAAACTCACGACGTACCGGATGACTGATATCATAAAACATATCCGCTACAAAGATACGTTTGTCACCGGCAAAAGGAACAGGTTCAGGCATATCGGTCTGATTGATATTATTGGCCGACCGCCAAGGACAGTCTACCCAATGTGCTCCCGCCTCCAAGATATTATGCTGGAAGTAATTCTCATGGAAAAGCAAAAGACCTTTCTCCGCCCCTTTTTCGGCAAACTGCTTCAACCGGTTCCAATACCATGCATTGGGACGGTTCAAATCATACTTGCTCAATCCTTCCCAAGCAGTACCTTCTCCACTGCGGGCAAACGGTTGTTCGTAGAATGGCCCCCACACATCTCCATCACGGCGACGGACACGCTCATGATCGTCACGACGACGCTCATACCACAAACCGTAATTATGATCTAAAACCAAAATCTGATTCTTCACCATATAATTCACCGTAGAATCAATTCTATCCGTCAGCCCAAGTCCTTCGCGTCCCGGCACGAAACGGGTAACATGTGGCTTGGCTTTAGACAAGAAGCTGGTCCTCAGTTTCCCATTCCACCAAGGAACCTCCTGCCTGCCGCCTACCAGTAACCGGCCATCCACCTGCATACGTCCATTAATAATGGCAAACAGATGATCCTCTTTTTCCTTATATATAGGTGTCTTGAACTTCAAATCTTCTAAAGATTTCAGTTTTCCGGAAGACACACTGGCTGTATAAGGTGCTTCCTCAATCCATTTTTGCATAGTAAGACGGGGAGTATAAGCTTCCTTTGCCATCTCCATTGCCGCTTCTACGGTAGGACTGCTGGTTGCGTTGGTAGCCCTGGGAAGAATACGTGCCTGGTCAGAACAATCTTTATTCAAACGTGCCGCCAACTGTGCATAAAACAAGCTGCGGGGATGTACGTGATTATTTGATTCCGCCCATTGGCCGTCACCCGAGAATTGCGCCCAACAACCGTATGCACGGTTTACCGCATCTCTTGCCGGTGAATAACACTCTATCCCGGCAGCTGTACATTGCCAGAAAAGACTGTTGCCTGTATTCCAACCGGCACCATTTTTATCCTGTCCCAAATTCTTAAACACCAAATCATGGCCATCAATGTTTACCACATCAAATAATAACCCGCAAGCCCAGGAATCAATAGAACCGCTGAATCCTAACGACTCTTCCGAATCACACTGTACAAAAGCATTCGGACCTGCCGCACAAAATCCGGCTGAGAAATCATGAATACCCTGTTTAGAATAACAACGCTGAAAAAGTGTCTGCTGCCCCATAGTATAAAATGTACTGCGACGCATTCCACCTATCTCTGAAACAGGTTCTGTGGATACACAATCTTCTACAGTTGTTTTAGAGCCGGTACGCTGTACAATCACAGCACTTCCTGCAAAGTGCTTAAAATTTACCCTGCGCACCCAACAGTTTTCGGCATTTTCTATAGATACCCCCGTCCAGCAATGATCCTCATCTTTAGGATACTTCTTATCATAGTCAGAAGCCAATGTCAGATTCTCCAAACCTGCTTCTGCGATTCTGCCCGGCCAACTATAACGTAACACTTTGACAGTTCCCCATTTATTATCCAAAGCCATTGTCAAAGGAGCATCCAAAGTCAATTGGTTTCCATCCGCCTTACTTACCGACCTATCCCAAACCAAATCCATCTCTCCTTCTTTCCAGCCCAAAGCGGAAATACCTCCGCCAAAAATATCACAACCGACAGAAGCAATCCATTCTTTCGTAGAGGGGCGGACAATCCGGACCCGCTCTCCGGAAACCAGCTGTACATTATTGGTTACCTGAAAAGTACAAGTATTTACAGGAACGTATGATGTCAACACATCCAAGGTATCCGTAACAGCCAAATCATTCCGCCCTTCAATATAAAGCAAAGCTCCTCTGTCCACTCCCTTTTTCAACAATACGGTCTGTTCCCTGTCACTGCCGCGCAGCACGACTCCCGACACAGAAATACGCAAGCTCTCATTCAATTCAAAAGTTCCTTTATCCAGCAAAACAGCCCCACGAAAACCATTTTTATCCAAAGCCAATGAAGATACATAGTCAATGGCGCGCTGAATACGAGAGGAATTATCCCCAGGCTTCCATGAAACAAAAACGGCATTCGCCACATCAGGTATAGGGTATTCCGAGTTACGGTAACCGCAAGAAGAATAATCTAGAATACGGTTTCCGCGTTCATCAGTCACATAAGTCAGTTTTTCTTCCTTCACCTGTAAAGGAAAGGTTTGCGCAGAAATCCGCGCAAACCCCAAACTTAAAAATCCAAATAATAATAACTTATAATTCATTTTACATCAAACTTTTACGTTTTGCCAAAGTATCATGATTGTTCTTTATATCCGTCCAATCCACTTTCTTTGCAGGATCTATGCCATTAATGTATTTTTCAATATTGGTATACCCGTCGCCATTACAATCTTTCACCGCATCACCCGGATCATTAGGATTGAGTCCGTATCTCACCTCCCAGACATCCGGCATACCATCACCATCCGTATCAACCACAGGCGTACCTTTATATTCGGGCAAGCCACCTACCTGACGGGGATCTGTAATGATACCTTGTTTATAAGAGTCAACAGGAAGACGTCTTTTTACATAAGTACTAACGAATTCAGGAGCGTCTTTCACGTAAATAGCTTTCCCTGTCTTCACCGTCTTCATCACACGGGCATCCACCGCATCCCTTTTAGGGAAAGTAGCCCCGGCATTTTCCAATACATAATTATAGGCAGTTTTGGCATCCATAATAGTCACATGGGGCATTGAGAAAGGCTCGTTTACACGAATTTGATCTGTAAACTTCCCTGCGTCCGGCATATCGTACACCTGCACGCCGCCATCCCAATTATTCTTTGTCACACGCGCATTACCTTCCACTACATTTCCGGCTACATACGCTTTACCAAATGTATCCGGTTTCTTCTTGTCACGACTTGATTCGGGTTTCACAATCCGGTGGGCAATCGGCTTATCTTTCGGAGTGATAGGCCCCGGTTTAAAATAATTATTAATAATATTCAAACGGCTGGTTTCATCTCCCCCGTCAACAGAACGGTTCCACCAATTAAAAGTCACATTGTTTACCAGATTAAAATCCTCATTCATGCCAATGGAACAGTTACGGCTGATATTGGATGCGAACAAGTTACGGCAAAACATACTGTTATGCCCACCTATAGTCGCCCCGAAAGCATGATTGTAACAATCCAAAGCTTCCGAAAAAATAGAGTTCTGAATAGTTATGTTGACAGTAGGAAGCTTCAGACCATGCCCTGTGGAATCGCGATTGTATACATGGCGGTAAACAGACATGTTTTCATCCAGTCCCCAACTGGCAGAGCAGTGATCGATAATAACATTACCCACACAGTTACCTCCCAAAGCATCATCCCGGAAGAACACATCCTGCGCCCCCCGACGGAAACGCATATGGCGGATAATAATATCATGCGTATCAAGCAGGAAAGAGGCTCCTGTTACACAAACCCCATCCCCCGGAGCTGTCTGACCTGCAATAGTGATATACGGAGCACGGACGTTTATAGGGGTTTTCAGCCGGATAACGCCCGAAACATTGAATACAACAATACGCGCGCCACCGGTCTCACATGCCTCACGCAATGTTCCGGGCCCACTGTCGGCCAGCGAATTGACCACAATTACTTTTCCTCCACGTCCACCGGGAGTATAGGCCCCTCCCCCTTCTGCCCCGGGAAAGGCAGGTATGTTGCTCTTTATTAAATCCTCCGGTTTGGATGCCCATGGTTTATAAGGACGTCCTTGAACAGCCTCAGACATTACTACAGGTAATGCTTTCGCCCATGCCTCATCCGATTTCCGGTCTATTTCCTTTTGTTGTTCTTCTCCTCTGATTTTTACCGAATCAGGAATTACAGGATACTGTGCCGCCACAGGCAACACACATGCAGTCAATGCTGCCACTGCAAATAGTTTCTTTAGTTGATTCATTTGGTCGCTAAATTATTATTTTTTCTATAACTTCGTAACATAACACCCTGCTTTTAACATGATTCAAACACACATTGCGAGTATTTCTATATCAAAGACGGAACAGAAAGCCTGTTGTACTCTCTATCCGCACATAAAAAAAGAGCTTGACACCGTTTCACCGGGCAAGCTCCTTTTCCGCTTTTCAATAAACATTAATTTATATCTTTCCTCCACGTGCCTTGATACGTTCATACCAAGCCTTACGTTCTTTCACTAAATCATATCCCCGCTTAGAGAGGTAATTATTAATCCGGCCTTTGTATTTGCCGAAAGCAGCATGTTTCTTATTTGAATTTTCAGCATCCATGGCAAATTCACGGGCTTCAACAAGCCATGCCATAATCTGCGCTTTCTCTTCTTCTTTCAAGGTAGGAATCATGTCAACCGTAGCTTTATAAGTTACCATTACCACACCATAAGTCATGCCATCTTTCACTGCATCTATCTGCTTGGCATCCAAATAGAGCGAAAGATCGGCCGGGAAAGCGAAATGAGTACGGTAAAGCGCCGCATCCTTTTCAGCTTCGGCAGCTTTAACGGCTTCTTGTTTCGCATCGCCCGTCAGGGTTTCTTTTGCCAGCTTCACTTTGGCATCGCGCGTTTCGTATATGTCATTCAGTTTAAAATAACGGTTGGCTATGATAGTTGTCACTTCACGGGCGGCAACGGTATCTGTCAACTCCAGTTTATCTACAATCTTCTGCGAACGTTTCACAATAGATTCCACGTAAGCCGGATCGCGGCCTTCACGGTCCAAATCCACTGCTCCGGCGGTAATGACTACCGCCATGAGCAACAGAAACATTATACCTGACTTTTGTATCATATCCTGTCTTCTTTCCTCCGTTTATTACATCAACTTTCCTTTAGAAGCCAATGTATCATAATTGTTTCTCAAATCAGACCAGTCAATACAATTTCTAGTGCTGATACCATTAATATATTTCTCAATATTTGTATAGCCGTCACCGGTACAGTCCTTATTAGCATCCGAAGGATCATTAGGATTCAAGCCATTTGCCTTTTCCCATTCATCGGGCATACCGTCACCATCCGTATCCACATACGGAGTGCCTTTGTATTCCGGATATCCCCCCATCTGGCGGATATCGGTGATGATACCCTGTTTATAAGAATCTTTCGGCAAGCGGCGATATTTAAACTGTCCGTCTTCTCCCATTGATTTAGGAGCCAGCCCGGTCAAATCACCGTTAGCATCCTTGGCCATCTTCTTATCATAATAAGGAACGCCTGTTCTCACTTCCTCTACAATACGTTCATCCACAATATCACGGCAAGGAATGTTGGCACCTGCATTTTTCAGTACAAAATCGTATGCATCATGTGCAGAAGTAATGCGGATGTACGGCATTTCAAAAGGACGGTTGCTACGCATATTCTCCGTATATCCATCTGTATTCGGCTGAGTTTCAATCTGGATACCACCTGCCCAGTTGTCCTCTGTAATGGCAGGATAGCCTTCCATAATATTACCATCAGCATAAACACGGCCATACACTTTATGATCCAATTTGCTTCGTCCCGCTTCGGGTTTCAGGATGCGATGCCCCACAGGAGTATCTTTCGGAGTGGCCGGTCCCGGTTTATAATAGTTGTTTATCATATTGAACATAGCGGTATAATCGCCACCGTCCGAAGAGCGATGTACCCAGTTGAACACCACATTGTTTACAAAATTGAAAACACCATTCCAACCGACGGAAGGATTACGTCCCGAATTACTTGCCCACAGGTTACGCATAAATGCACAATTCTCACCACCTAAAGTGCTGCCGAATGCATGATTGTAAGTATCCAGCGCTTTTGCCGAGATAGTATTCTGTATGGTAACATTTACGGTAGGCAGTTTCAGATCTTTTGATTCATATTGTCCTTCGCTGGGGTCGTACATATGGCGATAGAAAGAAATGTTCTCATCCAATCCCCAAGTACAAGAGCAATGGTCAATCATGATATTTCCAATCGGGTTGCCTCCGAAAGAATCGTCACGATGCCATACCTTTGTTTCGCCGCGGCGGAAACGCATATGGCGTACCACTACATCATGCGTATTTACCCAAAAAGACTCTCCGGCAATACATACCCCGTCACCCGGAGCTGTCTGTCCTGCAATAGTGACATATGGAGCCCGGACGATAATGGGAGATTCCAATTTAATAATACCTGAAACATTGAAGACAATGATACGTGCTCCACCTGTCTCACAAGCCTCACGGAAAGAACCGGGACCACGGTCATTCAAATTAGTCACGGTAATCACCTTACCGCCACGACCGCCGAAACTGTACATACCTCCTCCTTCAGCACCGGGGAAAGCAGGAATTCGTGCCTGCGGCAAATCGTATGGACGGGAAGCCCACGAAATATACGGACGACCTTCTCTCGCTTCTTTCTGTACAACAGACAATGCTTTTGCCCAGGCTTCGTCAGAGCGGCGACGTTCTTCACTCATCATTTTCTGGTAGGCTTGCTTCGCTTCCTCAGTCAACTGGGGATACTGGGCCATTGCCACTGGAGCAATAAAAGTAGCCATACACAGTCCTAAAAACATTTTTCTTTTCATACTTTATTCTTAAAAAATTATATCTGTGCTATAAGTAAGTTGGAATTTATATTCCGTTCTCTTTTTCTTAACAATTATCTTTTTCAAGACGCACTTTTCGGGGATATGTACTCAAAAATGCTTGTATCTGTCATAATAAACTAGCAGATATAAAACTATCGTATTAAATTATTTCCTAGCATCCAATGTGCCTTCTGATTCATAATAATCCAACCATCCTTTTGATTGTTCCAACCACGGATTCATATTCAATACATTAGAGGGCAGACCGGACAGATAATAGTTTTCCTGCCATGAAATTACTGCTTCCTGACCATTCACATTATCTACCGGAGTTTCTCTATCCTGTAAAACAAAGTGCTGGCTCCAGAACTCTCCCAACCTATTCATTTCGGCTTGTAAGTCTGCCGCATTATCCACATCTACAGGCTCAAAATCAGCAATGACAGAAACAAGAGGATCTGCCTTTCCGTCATAATCCTTCACTTGTAAATATTTACCCACACGGGCAGTACCATTTAACGGCTCAATACCCAAGGTAGTACAGGTAGTATTGTTATCACTTGCATCATCATTATACAGCATCCAACGCCATAAATCCCAATAACGCTTACCCTCATAAGCTAATTCCACCTGACGCTCACGCAGACAAGCCTTAATAGCTTCATTCTTATCGGTAATCGTTCCCAAGCCATAATTATTGGATGCAGGAATACCTACACGGGCACGAATTTCACCAATTGTTTTCACTGAATTACTTATATCCCCCGTAGCTGCATAACATTCTGCAAGGTTCAACAACAATTCAGCATAACGATATTCGTATACATCAGTGCCATCCCATTGATATGTGTTTGCACTATTTTCAGCCGGATCGGACATTTTACGTACTATCGCCGGACTGCTGCCTTCATTTTCCGTGTAATAATGCAACTGAGAACCATCTTCTTTCGTTTCACTCCAACGATAATTCCAAACTACGGCATCTGCATCCTGATCATATCCCCATTTCGCTCCGGAGAAAGTAAACGTGTAATAGAAACGCGGATCACGATTCTTGAAGAATAAAGAACGGTCGTACCCGTTTATCGCCTCACCGTCATCATTTACAGCTTTGGAACCATCCGCCATCGGGAAAATATCCAACATACCCATAGGAACATGATAACCGGAACCACTGCCACCCATTGTTTTCAAGCGGATTGTTTTCTGCCATCCACTATGTTCATCATTTTTAGAGGTAGAGCTAGCCAACAGTTTGACCATAATCACCTCCTTACATTCCTGATTATCAAATTTGTAGAACATTTCATTCCAGTCTTTGGCGGAATTGCCATACAAACCATAACCTTCGCTGCTCAAGAAAGCCTGTGCTTCTAGAGTAATATCCAACGCATCTTTCCAGCGTTTACTGCCTGTATTATTCCAATCTGCATTAAAGATAGGGCTTGCAAATACCAGCGCCACGCGGCTTCTGTATGCCAATGCAGCTTCCTTGGTCAACCGTCCATACTGGTCACTTCCCCATTCTTTACGAGTGGGAAGCAGATTCGCAGCCTCTTTTAAATCACTCAAGATCTGGTTGACACATGTTTCCACACTTTCACGATTATAATCTTTAGCTCCCTCACGGTCGGCCGCCATAAGCACTTTATTTACCACAGGAACAGCTCCGTATACACGTACCAAATCAAACAACTGCATGGCACGGAAGAAATAAGCCTGTCCTTTCGCTTTTTTTATGGCAGCTTCCGACAAGTCCTGACCATATTTATCAACTCCTTCCAGAATTTCATTGCAACTGCGGATACGGCTATATGGATCATTCTTTATATTCGTAGCCAGATTACTGCCAAAATAAGTTTCACAGTCCGTAGCTTTTTTCAAACTTCTGGAAGCGTCAAATTTCTTCTCGATACCCCATTTCTCCTCCGTATAAGTTGAATAGTCATTCCAGTTACCGGACAAGCCGTATGACTGTGGAGGGGTCATACCCGACTTATAAAAATAGTTATAATACACATTCTGAATATATAAGTCCAAATTAGATTCGATGCCGAAAGTCTTTTCCGGTGAATAACTGTCATACGGATTCATATCCTGCAAGAACTGGTCACTGCAACTGCTAAATGCCAATCCGGCTGCCAATAACACAGTATATAATATGCGCTTTTTCATATCAATGATTCTTTTTAATTTTAGAATGATACATTTACTCCCAACGACCACGTTCTCAATGTAGGATACAATGAAGTTGTTCCACAATACATATTACGATAATGATCGGGATACGGGTTATAGAAATCCCATAGATTATTACCTGTCAGACTTAATTTAGCCGACTGGATCTTTAAAGGTGACAACCATGCCTTAGGCAGCGTATAACCGATACTTAAGTTACGGATATAGCAACGGAACGTACTGATAGACCAAAAATCAGACGGTGCAATTACTGATCCTGATATTCTGTTGTCTAAACCTAAATTAGGATATTTCCCCGTCGTATTATTTCTTTCATCAAACATATCTTCCCAGAATGAGTCCGGTGTCCAAAGCATATCCCCACTGGATGTTGTGATTTTATTGACGTCAATCTGGCGATAACCACCCCATGAAGTGGCAATCATCATATTAAAGCTGATACCTTTCCATTCCGCCCCCAGTTTGGTGGTAAAACCATATGTCTTTCCACTCTTATTCAGTTTGGCATAATCCTGGGTCTTGGCAATACGTCCGTCGGGCCCCGACTGCGTACCATCCTCATTCAATACGCCACCCAAATCCTGATAAGCCAACATACCCGGTTTTAACTGACTGGCATCTTTTACGCCCAAATATTCCGGAGAAGTGCCTGCGGCTTCTGCATTGGCCGATAAATAGTTCCAATAATTCTCAATATCATCACTGTTCCGTAAAATACCATCTCCGGAACTTGTACCTCTCCATACTTTATACCCGTATGTAGGGAATATAGTAGAAGCACCCTCTCTTACAGAATTTTCCTGTATATAACTCGGAGCAGACTGGGGCCATTCTCTTACCCTGTTGCCATTAAATCCAAAATTCACTCCGATATTATATTTCACCTGATCTATTTTATCGCGCCAATTCAAAGAGAATTCACTACCAAAAGCATCAATACGCCCAAAGTTCACTTCTGTCAAAGCACCTCCTGCAAAAATAGGAGTACCTATGATACCACCGATATTCTGATTCAAGATGTCAGAGTTTATATCATAGTACACATCCACAGTCGCACTTAAACGGTTATTGAGGAAACGCAAATCAAAACCAAGATTAAATTTATCGGTATTATCCCAATGCGCATCAGGATTAGGAGTCGCTCCCGGCTTGATACCCGTTTGCAGGATACCACCGTTAGAACCGAATCCATATCCTCTACTAGGATCCAATGAATAGAGTTGCTTCCATCCCCATGCTTTGATATTATCTTTACCGGTACGTCCCCATGAGAAACGTACTTTCATGTATTCAAACCATGACGGCAGCAACTTCTTCATAAACTCTTCTTCCGAAGCTACCCACCCCACGGAAACACCCGGGAAGAAGCCCCAATAATTGGCCGGAGCAAATTTAGTGGAAGCATCGCTACGGAATAGGAATTGGAACAAATACTTATCGGCATAATTATAGCTTACACGACCTAAATAAGACAAAGATCCCTGTTTGTATTTATATGTAATAGAATTACCTGTATCCATCGCTCCCGCACTTGGCGAAGTACCCAAATAACCATCCGGGTCAGGGTTATTAAACAACATCCGCTTGGAATGCATATAAGCCTGCATTTTTTCCACTGCAGCCATGGCGGCAATGCTATGCTTGCCAAACTTTCCTTCATAATTCACATAGAAGTTCAATTGCTCGTTTTTAGCCATCTGGTCTGAATATACCACACGAGTGCTTCCCGTAAATTCTTTTAATTGATAATCGGAAACAGACGGATGATCGCTATAAAAACGATTTCCGGGTGTCAATGCATCGCTTGCTTTCAGATAAGCCAACGTAAATGGCATAAATGCCTGCTCACTATCACTGGCACTACGCTTCAACGCATAGCTTCCCTTGAATGAAAGACCTTTGATAAACGGAACGGCATAAGTGACGGAGAAGTTGGCATCATAACTGAAATTATCATTCGTGGAATAAGAACCGTCATTATTCTCCATAGCAAAATAATTCCATGTACTCATTTTATTGCCCGATGTTGCATTACCCGCACTCGAGTAACTATTCAACAAAGGAGATGTATAATAGGTATTACCATCATCCAATGTTATCTCCCATGGCAAATAATTCGGCATATGAGCAAGAACCAAATAATCACCGGATTCACCGGGCTTAGTTCCCCCATAACCGTTCAAATTGCTTAAACCTTTGGTAAAACTCGATGTGGTTTCCTGCTGGTTACCCGCTATGGTTGCAGAAAATTTCAAATCGGAAGTCAATTTGATATCCACACCTGCACGGAAGTTCCATCTATTATAATCCTGTTTTCCAAGATTCGCCCCCTGAGTATAGTAAGAAGCACCCGCAAAATAAGTAGCTTTCTCGCTACCGCCACTTACATTGACCGAATGGTTCATTGTAAAAGCGCCGGACCAGGCTTCATCCAGCCAATTGTAATTCAAGCCATCCATCTCGGCCAGTTCCGCTTCATTATAAATTTTATTCATCCAGTTTCCATCCGGATCCATACTTATCTTATTATTGGCCAAATTAAAGGAATTGGCAAAACGTCCATAAGCTGCTCCTTTTAAGGTTTTAGGATGTCCCACTGCATCATTAAATCCGAATTTACCTGAATAATTGATTTTGGGAGCTCCTGATTTACCTCGTTTGGTCTTTACAATAATAGCACCTTGCGAAGCACGGGAACCGTAAATGGCAGCACTGGCATCACGAAGGACTGAAATACTTTCAATTTCAGAAGGATCAAGGGCATTGAAAGTTTCTAATGTCGGAAGACCGCTGTTGGCATCTATCTGAATCACATCATCGATTATGACCATCGGATTAGTACTACCACCATCTTTAGAATACGAGAAAGATTGACGAATAGACATAGTTGCCCCTTCACCCGGACGGCTGTCACCACCACTGATACTCAAACCAGGTATCTGTCCCGCTAGCGCAGCACCCAAATTCGACACCGGCAAATCTGAAATTTCCGAAGGAGTAATAACCCCGATAGATCCTGTCACATCTTTTGCTTTCTGAGTACCGTAACCGACTACAACCACTTCGTCCAGCATTTTGGAATCTTCCTTCAGCACCACTCTAAAGTCTTTTCCTTGTTTCGGAGCAATCGTTTGCGGCACATACCCCACAAATGAAATGACAACCTTCTTGCCCGAAGGGACTTGCAAAGCAAATCTTCCGTCAAAATCAGTAATGGTACCGTTTGTAGTTCCTTCCACCACCACACTGGCACCAATCACCGGTTCACCAGTTTCATCAACCACCTGTCCGGTGACAGTTTTAGTCTGTTGCACCGACTGGGATATAGGAAATCCTGTCTCAGCGGATACTCCCTGAACAGAAACTCCTGTCAGAAACAGACTGAGACAGACCACTTGTGTCAAGTTGCCAATCTTGTCCAGCTTCTGAAGAAATGCATTTTCTTTCTTCATAGAATCATTTTTAAAATTAAAATATTATCTTATTTTTCTTGTTGAAATATCTGTTTCAGATAAGCGACATTCGTCCCGAAGTTTTTCTTTACATTCCGGACTTCATCCTTATTCCGTGACCGTTCAATGACCAGCCATCCGCTCCACCCCATCTTATCAAGGGTATGCTTTACGGCATTCATATCCAGACGGGTATTATAAGGAAGAGTAACCCCGTCTGTATCCGTACAATGTATCTGACAAATCCGATCCTTTCCCAATTTTTTCAACTCTTTACAGAGGTCGCGTCCATTTTCCAACGCATTTTGAAAACTATAATAAATCTTTATACCTTTCGAATTAATTTCTTTCAACAGTTTTATATCCCCTCCGGCGTCCAAAGGAGTACGGATACCTATCACTACTCCATCTTTCACTGCCATTTCTCCCACTTCGTGCAAACGGCTTACCAACTCCTGACGTGCATCACCCGCTACTGTCCAGTCCTCTTTTATGCCGCCTAATGGAAGGAAAGCTACTTGGGCCCCCATCACCTTCATCGTATTCAAACAATCCTGCACTAAAGCTTTATAATTATGATGAGTCAAGAAAGATTGTCCAAAGAATCCGGACATCGCCACAGAAGGGACTTCAATATGCTGTTCCTGTGCTGTTTCTTTAAATAATTTACAGAAATGGGGCTGGTGGAACTTATTATCAAAAGTATCCCGTTTTCCCAAGCCTCCCATGTCCATTTCTATGCCATCACCTCCTAGTTCCTTCATCAATTGAAAAGAACCGATCTTCTGACGCTTTAGCATCATCCAGTCACACGCAGCTATTTTATAGCATTGTTTTCCCTCTGAATTCTGTGCTCCCAAAGGCAGTAACATAAACAGGAGCATGATTAAACTGATAATTTTTTTCACATTCATCGTAATCTAGTTATTGTTTAGAATTAAGACGAATCACAAAAAAGTATGTAATCACTAAATCTTAATAAAGTCCAAAAATAACTTAGCAAACAAATAAGACAATCCCGCAAACACGACGCTCGCCTACATCTGTTTACGGGATTCCTGCTTTATAAGGTCAAGAAATCAACCTTTACGCCATTCATTCATATATTCCCTCGGAGTCTGATCATATTTCTTACGAAAACATTTACTGAAATAACCGGAATCCTTGAAGCCCACGGCAAAAGCTATTTCTGAAATACTCATATCCGAGTTTTTAATCAACTCTATTGATTTATTCAGACGAATCTCTTTCACTAAATCCACCGGAGCAAACCCGGTCAGGCTCTTTAACTTCTTAAAGAAAGCCGAGCGGCTCAGCCCGATAGTCGATGCTATAGTATCTATATTAAAATCACTATTATCCAGATTCTCTTCTATAACCTGATGAATCTTTTCAATGAACTGCACATCTTTCTTCACCAGGAACTGTTCGTATGTATCCTGTTCCTCCTTATGTTCTTCGGGCTGCTGCCATACACGTTCACGGAACAATTTACGTTCATTCAGCAACTGTTCGATACGTGCTACCAGATAGTCTTTGCTGAAAGGTTTGATGATATAGGCATTCGCTCCCATGCTTATCGCTTTGGTCTTCGCTTCATCATTACCTTTCGCCGTCAGGATAATCACCGGAATATGACTGATCTGGAAATCTTTACGGATGCGTTGCAACATCTCTATTCCATCCATATTCGGCATCATCTGGTCGGTGACTACCATGTCGGGATGATAAAGATGTACTTTCTTCAGCCCCTCCACACCATCATTGGCCATATAAATATTGAATTTATCTTCCAATTGCAGCTTCAACATATTGCATAAATCCTTATTATCTTCTACAATCAGCACGGTAGGCAAAGACGAATCGACAGGCTGTTCTTTCTCCTCCTCGCTTTCCTTGCCGGCAGAGGCAGAAACAGATTCAGCCTCAGGAACACTCACCGTTTCCCCGCCCATATAGAAATCGACTTCCGACGGTTTGTAATGCTCCTTACCCAGTTGCAATTCAATGGTAAAGACCGCTCCCTTCCCTTCAGGACTCTCTGCATAGATTTCCCCATGATGCAGACTGATAATTTCCTTAGACAAAGCCAATCCGATGCCCGTTCCCTGATAATAAGCGCCACGTGCATTGTCAGCCTGCGAGAAACGCTCGAAGATTTCGGAAAGCTTGCTTTGGGGAATCCCCACACCGCTATCTTCCACCCGTACATAACAATGCCTGTCATCATCCGACACTCCCATCGTGACATAAATATTTCCCCCGGCAGGAGTGAACTTGAACGCATTGGAGATGATGTTGCGGATCACGATAGCCACTTTCTCCTTATCCGCCCATACCATGATATCCTCACCGGCCAGCTGGAACGTGAAGCTGACTTCATTTTCTTCGGCCATCACCCTGAATTCTTTCTCAAAAGAGTCTACCATCTCATTCAGGTTGAACAACGACACATGCAGACGCATCTTGCCGTTCTGTATTTTACGGAAATCCAATATCTGATTGACCAGTTGCAGCATCTGTTTGGTATTCTTTTCCATCAGATCCACATATTGCATTCCTTTCTGAGATAGTTTCTCCTTTTCTCTCAGTTCCTGAATAGGCCCTTGGATCAGAGTCAGCGGAGTACGCAACTCATGCGAGATATTGGTAAAGAACTTGATTTTCAATTCGGACAATTTTTGTTCGATATACACATCATTCTTCACCTTAATCATGAAAAGAGATAATTTTATAGCCACCAGCAATAAGGCTACGGCTATAATCATATAGATAACATACGCCCACCAACTGGCCCACCAAGGCGGCAGAATGACAACGGTCAACTCACGGAAAGACTCCAAACCGGGATTTGCCTCATCCAGTGTCTGTACTCTGAAAAGATACTTACCGGGAGGAACATTGGTATAGGAAGCTATACGGTTCTTCCCGTTATAGTGCCATTCTTTTTCATATCCTTCCAAAATATATTTGTAAGACACACGGTTCTGATTATTATAGTTCAACGCCGCAAACTCTAAAGTAAACATGGACTGGTTATGATTCAATGTAATCCGGTCTGTATAGGTAATGGACCGGTCAATAATGGGATGTTCCGTATAGCTGCGTATATCCCGGTTTGATATCTGACATCCTACAATGAATGTATTATAATCGACCTTTTTCGTTTCCAATTTATCGGGAGAAAAGGTCAGGATACCCTCTTTACACCCCAGCCAAAGTTCTCCGTCCAGCGTTTTCAGTGCGGTGTTTTCTTCCATCACAACCGGAGGAAAGCCATCATATTTGTCATAGTTACGCACCTGGCTTGTCGCCCTGTCAAAACAAGAGAGCCCTTTTTCCGTAGCAAGCCAAAGGAAACCGTTATCATCTTCTATAATAGACATCACCACATCATTATTCAATCCGTCTTCCCAGCCATACGATTTAAATGAAAGCTTATGCGTTTCCTCATCATATCCCGACAATTTGCTCAATCCTCCACCAAACACGCATACCCATATCTGAGAGAACTCGTCTTTATAAAGCGCGTACACATCGCTATCGGCATAATTTACCCGGTTGGCACCACGGTAGGTTTCAAAATCAATCTGCTCCACTGAGGCAAAGTTGTTTTTAAAAGACATCAGCCCGTCCATCGTACCTACCCACATACGCCCGTCATTATCCTCTATCATATTTCTCACTTCCATATAAAGGCCATACGTAGGATAGTTCTTGAATCCGTTATATTTATTCTTAAAAGTGACTTCCCCATTTTCCTCACAAAGCAGATTCAATCCTCCGTCCAAAGTACCCACCCAGATACGTTTCTTTTCATCCTGATAAGTGAAATACACATCATTCCCGCTGATTGACGACAAATCAGACAAATTATGCAGATAGCGTTTAAAACGGAAACCACCTGCCGCTTTCTCATCAGGAACAGCCTTCACCAATCCGTCGCCTTTGGTAGAGAACCAAAGGTTTCCCTTGTCGTCTTCCATGATGTGATATACATTACCTATGTGCTCGTCACCTGTCGAAAAAACATGTTTGGTTACACCGTTCCGATCCATCCGATACACACTCTGCCAACGGGTGCCCACCCAGATATCGCCACTTTTTGATTGGAAAAGGGCTCTTACCCCTATCGTATAATTTTCCTGCCCGGCTGATTGCGGAGACAACGAAAGCAGATTGAATTGCTTCTTGGGGAAATTCATGCAATACACCCCTTCATCGGCAGAGGAAAGCCACAATACCCCGTCATTATCCAACATCAGATGATAAAACTGCTGATTTGCCCTATCATTAGAAAGTTGTTTCAACTTATTAATATAAACCATCTCCGCATGTTCCCTGTCGAACAACCAGGCCTCTCCTGCCGGAGACAGGAAAAAAAGCCCTCTTTCACCGGCATCTTCCGAATACAGGGTGGTTATCTTGCCGAACATGGTAAACGGAAACCGTTTTGCGGTATGGTTCAACGGATCATAATAAATCAGCGCCTTCTCATTTTCGTGAAACCATATTTTATCATACTGGTCTATGAATGCATGAGTAACCATAGCGTCATTCATTTCAGTATTTATCTTTTGCAACCTGCGCTCGGCCAAATCATATTCGTATGTACCTTGTCCGGCCACACTGAGATAGACATAACCTGCCGGAGTAACCAGCAAATTGCTGATCGCACCTTTTATTTCGGAAAGTACATACCGGTTTACCAAACCGGTCCTTACATCGATACTGTAAAAAATACCCGCACGATCTCCGACCCATACCTTCCTGCCATCCTCAAAGAAACTGGTAAAACTATCCTTGTCACCGGAATTAATCTTACTGGTTATGAAATCGGCAGGCCGGGATGCCAATTCCGCTCCTTTATGCACGGCAGACACCTTATAATCAGTTCCTATCCAACTGATATATTCCTCCGTTTCGCACAGGACATGGTGTTTCAGTGTATAATCATGCTTGTTTATCTCGTCCCGAGAGTCGAACAGAATCTTGATAGTTACCTGCCCCTTTTCATCTACCCCGGCCAACAACAGATTTTTATCTTTGGTCAGCAACAACACATCCCCCTCGGCCGTATTTTGTAATTTTATCACCTGAATATTCTCCGAATAGTTCTTCATGTCATCATAAACAGCATGAAAACATTCGGTCACTTTATTGAAGACATACAACTTACGGTCAATGGTCTTTACCCATATATACCCGTTTTTATCCTCGACTATGCGCTGGATCTTACGTGGCGGCACATCCGAATCGTGCTCCTGTTTATTGAATGTTTTAAACTTCACTCCATCGAAACAACATAAGCCATACCAGGTTCCGAACCAGATAAAGCCATCTCTGTCTTTCAAGGTACAGTTTACCGTATTATTAGGAAGCCCTTGATCTACAGAATAATGTTCCACAATCATATTCACATTATATGACCACAGAGGAAAGCTTGTCAGGCAACAAAGTATAATAAGTATATATTTCTTCATAAGTATTTAGTTTTCTTCAAACCGAGATCAAAGATAAGAAAAAATCCGTTGGTACTTAAATTGAAATTAGTTAAATACCAATTATTGGTTAGATTGGAACGAGATAAGTCCGCGTTCTATCTATATTACTTCTCCGTACCGAATTCAGTTTGCTGTCTCTCCACCTCCATCAATACTTTTTGCCTTTCCTCTTCTGTCAGCACAACTTTCCCCGCCATTCTTTCTGTTCTAACAGGGCTTCCGGCCAGTCCTGCTCCGGCTGATTGGGCATCCGTCTCCTCCTCCGTATAACAGAAAGGCAGTTCTGACGGAATACTTTCTAATTCTATTTCCGTAGCAACCGGTGCATTCGTTCCTTCAAACTGCACATGGGCCTTCACCTTTATTTTGCCGGGCTTGCGGGTAGAACGGATCAATACGGGAGCAGAGCCAAACTCCACCGTGCGCGGATTGGCATTGATAGAGGCATCCCCTATAACTCGTCCTTCACCTTCTACAGTAAATACGATATTTTCTTTTGCCAGACGGCGCACATTACCGCTATCATCCGTCACTTCGGCCACTACTACGATAAAATCCGAACCGTCTGCCACCAATTGCTTTCCTTCCGTATCCACATACATACGCAACTTCGTGCTGCGGCGTGACGGCATCCGCTTATAGGTGCAAACCACTTTACCGTCTATAATTCCTTCTGCCACCATATTTACTTTCTGCCAGTTTTTTTGCTTATAACTATACTCGCGTGCTTCCCAGAAATCCCATACATCCTTGAATATCACCGGGGCATTAGGCATGTGTCCCTGCGCATGAACAACCGGAAGCGTCCGGCTCTCAGTACCGTCATAGACAGAGAGACGAACCGAGTCACAATTACTGAACACCACCACATCGGCATCCGAGAAAGGAGACATCTCATGGGCGATAAACACCATAGGGCCACATTCCGCCACAGGATGCTTCAATGTCGCGGCAGACTGGCTGCGAAAAGCATAATAAGCGTATTTAGGCTGACGGAACGCATCATAAATGCCCCCGAAATACGGATCGGGATGATACCCCCGCTGATGGTCAAAAGGATGCCATTGCGCCCCACCGACAAACTGCCCTGTAGTGCGGTACATTTCATCATAACTCTTTGATAATGACAGTGCCTGCACCAGCAACGGGCGTTCCCCCCAGCTACGGCTGGCACGGTTATTATTATTATGTGCATACCAGTCATCCACATTCTCGCCAAACTCACGAGTAAAAATACATTGTTCCGGACGGTCTGCCTTCTCATCATCTCCCGGCCATCCGTACACCACATCATAGTTTTCCGCCACTCCTTTCGAATGAACATCGGCTGCCGCTACAGGACGTCCGGGATAAGGAAACTCCTCCCATGTAATCCGTAACGCCTCCAGTGCGAAATCGCGCGGATAAGGCGTTTCATTCAAAATAGGCTCCCACATCAGCACACTGGGATGATTGCGGTCCCGGCGTATCATCTCACGGGTATTCCGATGTACCAACTTTGCGAACTCCGGATTTTTATTCCAATATTGCCATCCCGGAGTAGCCACAATAACAAACAGCCCCATTTCGTCGCAAGCATCCATGAATGCCGGATCTTGCGGATAATGAGCTACACGGATAATGGTACATCCTGCATCACGCAAGCGTTTGGCATCCCTCCATTGCTGGCTGTTGGGCAGCGCATTACCCACGTATGCAAAATCCTGATGACGGTTCGCGCCGACCAATTGACCAAAAGGCTTGCCATTCAACCAAAAGCCATCCTTACCTTTAAATTCCGCTTTGCGGATCCCCACACGTGTCACTCCCCCATCCAACACTTCATGTCCGGCTTTGACACGAGATTGTATCCTATACAAATAAGGCGAGTCAGGAGACCATAACTTAGGATTGCGAACTGCAAACCGTTGCCGCACCGTCTTCGATTCCCCTGCTTGCAGCTTCACCTGTTGCGAAACCCGTTTTACGGGAACATCGCCGGCATCCACCAAAACCGTCTCCACGGCTACGGTACGCGTCCGCTTTCCACTGTTATGCACTTCCGTATCCACATACACTTCCGCTTTTTTCCCGCTTATATTGTCAAAATGCACAAAAACTCCGCCTCCGGCCACCTTATCGGCCTCCAAGGCATCTGTAATAGCTACACTTGATTTTCCTATCATCCACACATCCCGGTAAATTCCTCCATGATAAGCGAAATCCAAGGTATATTGACGTTTTCCCGGAGGAAAATTCTTATCATCACTATTATCCGTCATCACTGCCAGCAAGCAACTGTCTCCGGGCTGTACCCCCTGTTCCGTCAGTTGCACAGTGAAAGGAAGGTATCCTCCCAAGTGCTCTTGCACCCTCTTGCCATTTAAATAAATCACCTGTTTTCCCATAGCTCCCTCAAAATGAAGCGACACCTCTTTTCCTTTCATATCTTGAGGAATCACAAAATGTTTCCGGTACCATGCCACACCCTGATAGTTACGGCAACCGCTTGCCTCGGCAGGCATCAGTTCCACAGTATGCGGAACAGACACTACCTGCCAGGATGTATCATCAAAACGTACGGCTTCCGCGCCTTTTATGTCTCCACGATGAAAGCGCCATCCGGGATTGAAATTATATACTATTCTTCCGCTACCGGATAAAGGGATGAATCCGGCTACAGAGGTTTCCATTTGAGCTTGTGCCAACACAGGCAACAGGCACACAAGTAAAATAAACAGTTTCTTCATAATTATTACACTATCTGGGAAAAGAGACGGACCGGCCGTCCGTTTGTACCCGTTCCTTTTGAAAAAAGGTCTTGTTGTTTTTGAAAAAGATCCAGACATTTAAAAAAAAGGTCCTGATGTTTGGCGTCAAAGACAAGGTTCTTTTAAAAAAACGTCAAGGTCTTTTTATACAAAGAACAGGTCTTTTGAAAGGAATTACAAGGTCTTTTCACCAAGCTTTCCAAGGCTCAGGGCTCAAAGGCTCACTTAGGCGGTATTTAAGCCCAAAACAAGCTTCAAGAAACCTAATAACGCACTGATTTTTAATTAATTACAATAAAAAGAAGGGGACAAGACTATATTCTAAAAAATAAAATGAATAATATAATGAGCCCCAGACATACACGAACGCATCCGACATTTACCGGAAAGAAAAATGTATAAATAAAAGAAACTTCTATTGACATCATCACTTGGTCATTCCGGGCATCGTGAAAAATCCGAATGTGCCCATATCCATTGATCCGGCCATTATGAATAAAACCCGGCAAAAAACAAGCCTGGTCAAAGCAAACACAAATTCTATAAAACGACAGACAAAGTCAAGACAATCCTGAACTTTCCAAAGACCAAAGAATAATATTCAACCCGCACGTTTTGTCCCACCAAACAGACTGTAAAGCAAATACTTACACATCTACCAAGGTTTAAAATACCGCATAAGTGAGCCTTGAGCCTTGTGAGCCCTGGAAACGCATCGGAACGACTCTTTTTCTTTGCAGAAAGACACCCGATTTATTTATTCCAAATTTTAATCCCATTTATGTACTGTGAGTCAACACCAGAATAGGATACTAAATGTTCTTTTGAGGCCGATCCATATCTAGACACAACTTCGTTAGCTGCCCCGGATTGAGCTGCTAGATCTATTGACTTTTTTCTTTTTGTCGTAACACTTTCTCCTAAAAAAGAAGTGTGACACTGCCAATAACCACATTTTAAAGTGCAGGTCCTGAGAAAACCTAAATCAACAGATATGGTAAAGCAGCCCACGCTATAACGTGGGAACTACCATGCCTATTCTTGTTGATTTTGTGTTTAGTTTCTCAAGCTTCGCACTTACAAGAGTAGCATAACGCTTCTTTATTTTCAAATGCATGGAAATGGTTACCCAAATCCGAGTACAGAATTACGGAAAAACATTTGAAAAAGAAGCGGTAAGATAAAAATATCTGTTTGATATTTGCTCTATTGTTTGGTAGGTTAGAAATAATTAATTACCTTTGCACCAACAAATCCCGCTCGCTTCCCGTAAGATTAGCGTACCCAGCGGGACATTTTTATTTATGGGAGTCAGGTATACAAATCGAGCCATAACCACGGAACAACAAATTGATATTCTCAAAGAAAGAGGTTTGCTTATTGATGATGTTGAGCGAGCTGTTAAAGCCCTTGACATCATAAGCTATTTTCGTCTTGCTGGTTATTGGCGACATTTTGAAGCTGACCACACTACGCATCAATTTAGAGAAGGTTGTCGTTTTGCAGATATTATCGACCTGTATTCCTTTGATAAGCAACTTAGGGCTTTGCTCTTTACTGCCATTCAAACGATTGAAGTTGCTGTTCGCACAAAAATAATCAAGCACTTTGCTCTTGAATTTGGAGCATTTTGGTTTATGGACGAAAACTTTGCCACCAATGAGGCTCGTTTTGCTACCAATTTAGCTGTTATCCGTAAAGAGGTGGAACGCTCACACGATGATTTTATTACTGAGCATTTCCGCAAATACAACGAACCAGAGCTGCCTCCTGTATGGAAAACATTGGAGGCTATCTCAATGGGAACACTCTCTAAGCTCTATTCCAATTTTTCAAATGCCACGGCAAAACATGCTGTCGCAAGAGAGTTCGGTTTGAATCATCACAAATTTTTGAGAAGCTGGTTAGAGTGTCTTGCGGTGCTTCGTAATTGTTGTGCTCATCATTCACGACTGTCCAACCATGTCTTTCCAGTAAAAACAAAGATGCCAGAACGTATGCCAAATACATGGATTGCTGATTTCTCATTCCGAGAACAAACTCTTTATCCACAATTATGCTGTGTTGTGTATTGGCTCAACTCCATTGTTCTTGAAAATACATTCATTACCGATTTCAAGCAACTCTTGATAAGCCATCCATCAGTGAAAACTCGCTTGTTGGGCTTCCCTCGTAATTGGGAACAAGAGCCTTTGTGGAGGTAATAATATCTACAATAAAATTATTTCCAAAAAACAATAAGTAACAAACAATATCGGATAAAATATTGTACCTTTGTATTGGCTTAGACATTGAGCCCAAATAGAAGTGAAATATCGGAAACGAATTGCACCGAAAAAAAAGAATAAATCGCTCGTATTGACACCGTAGATGAGTTAATAATAACTAAAAGGGTTAAATATCCACCACTTAGAATATACCCTTAAAGGCTACGACCATATTTCCGGCTTACCACCAGTAAACTATTGATTAACTCTATCACCAAATAGCGGTGTAGGAAGGTATTGTACATCAATATGTCAATTATAGTAATCATCTCCTGACACCTCAATATGGTATTGTCGTCCCATGAAAGCAAAACCTGCGCCCATTTCCACAAGGAATTTCTCTACATGTTTCACCAAACCGATTTCTACATCACGCTCATTGTATTGGTCGGTAAAGGTCAGCATATCGAATATATACGGGTCTTTGAGCATTGATTTCACATCGTTTACTTCGGGAACAGGCAGGGTTTCAGTGAAATTGTTTGCCAACGCACCATGCTTGCCATAGTCATCAAGTTTGATAGCTTCTTGCAGATAGCGTGTATTCCAATGCGATGTAATACTTTGCACCATATACCAATACCGTGCGCGAATATCCTTGACTTGTTGTAAGAGTATCAGGTTATGCGTCCAGCCTAGATGTTTGATAGGAAAGGAAAAATTATATTCGCCTAATTGCGCAATCATTGATTGCGCAATTGAAGAATCAGCACCTTTCACCATCGTAAGTTCTTGATTGTATTCGTTGAAGAACTGTATCATACACTGCATGTTGCGCACAGAAAAACCCTTTATTTCGGAATAATCGTTCTTCAAGTCCACGGACAAGCGTTGCAAGGTTTTCTTGCCCCAACCATCTGCATCTTGACTTTGCCGCAACATACCTCCAATATCCCAATACATTCGGAGCATTTCTTCGTTGGCGGCATAAATCGCTCGTTGTTGGGCAACCAATACCCGCTGCTTGATTTTACGAAGCAGTGCCGCATAACCATTGAAATTATCTGCCAAGTTATCAATTGCTTGTTTATCTGTATTTTTAGTCATAATCTTCTTTGACATTTCCACAAAGTTACGCTTTTTATTCGATTGTACATCAAATTCTTACAATATTATTAGTTATACCCATTATGGACTATTTTCTCATTGAGAAACCTCTTTTCTGCTGTTGGTCATAATGTTATCTTACAACCGGTCTTTTCTTTTAGCATTTCTATAAATTCGACCAAGTTATTTTCTTTTCCCATGATAAGTTGTCATCCAATAAACACAATGTTTCCATGACTTCCTAGTTCGATGCAGTCATTTCAAAATCAAGAGAATACCGAGCGAACGGATAAGATACACTGTTTTCAACCTCAAATTATACGGAAAAACCCATACCTTTTTTATACCTTTGCCCCCAAAAGAAAACAACAGACATGGAACTATTCAATAAAATGATTGCCGCAGCCCTGAAGGTTTCCGTACATCAAGTAGACAATACATTATCTCTACTGGACGGGGGAGCTACCATCCCTTTCATAAGCCGATACCGGAAAGAGGCAACCGGAGGACTGGACGAAGTACAAATAGGCGAAATTAGAGACAGAAATGACAAGTTGTGTGAACTGGCCAAGCGAAAAGAAACTATTCTTTCTACCATAGAAGAACAGGGCAAACTGACAGAAGAATTGCGCAAACGCATTGAACAGAGTTGGGATGCCACCGAAGTGGAAGACATATATCTGCCCTATAAGCCGAAACGTAAAACCCGCGCCGAAGCGGCACGGCAAAAAGGACTGGAACCGCTTGCCACCTTACTGTTATTGCAACGCGAAAACCATCTGGACAGCCGTCTCCCCGCTTTTGTGAAAGGAGATGTGAAAGACGAAGAGGATGCGCTGAAAGGCGCGCGCGACATCATAGCCGAACAAGTGAGCGAAGACGAGCGCGCCCGCAACCAACTGCGCAACCAATTTTCCCGACAAGCTGTCATCACCTCCAAAGTGGTGAAAGGCAAAGAGGAAGAAGCCGCCAAATACCGCGATTATTTCGATTTCAGCGAACCTTTGAAACGCTGTTCCTCCCACCGTCTGCTGGCTATCCGCCGGGGAGAGTCGGAAGGCCTGTTGAAAGTAAGTATAAGTCCTGATGACGAAGAGTGCGCCGGACGGCTGGAACAAATGTATGTCCGTGGCAACAATGAATGCAGCCGCCAGGTAGGCGAGGCAGTGCGTGATGCGTACAAGCGGCTTCTGAAGCCTTCCATCGAAACCGAATTTTCAGCCTTGAGCAAGGAGAAAGCCGACGAGGAGGCAATCCGCGTCTTCGCCGGAAACCTGAGACAGCTTCTGCTGGCTCCTCCTTTGGGACAGAAACGGGTCATGGGAGTTGATCCCGGCTACCGTACCGGATGTAAAATAGTCTGTCTGGACGCCCAAGGCTCTTTGCTGCACAATGAAACCATTTATCCGCATCCGCCTAAGAATGAATACTCACAGGCAGCCCGCAGCATCGTGAAATTGGTAGAACAATATCAGATAGAGGCAATCGCCATAGGCAATGGCACCGCCAGCCGTGAGACAGAACAATTCATCACTTCACAACGCTATGACCGTGAATTGCAAGTATTTGTAGTAAGCGAGGACGGAGCATCCATTTACTCGGCCTCGAAAACCGCCCGAGACGAGTTCCCTGAATACGACGTGACCGTGCGTGGAGCCGTATCCATAGGCCGCCGGTTGATGGACCCGCTGGCCGAACTGGTGAAAATAGATGCCAAATCTATCGGAGTGGGACAATACCAGCATGATGTGGACCAGACTTTATTGAAGAAGTCATTGGACCAGACAGTGGAAAGTTGTGTGAACCTGGTAGGTGTGAACCTCAATACCGCCAGCCGCCATCTGCTGACTTATATATCGGGACTAGGTCCTGCCTTGGCTCAAAACATTGTGGATTACCGCACCGAGAACGGGCCTTTCAGTTCACGCAAGGAATTATTGAAAGTACCCCGGATGGGAGCGAAAGCGTTTGAGCAATGCGCAGGGTTCCTGCGTATCCCACAAGCGAAGAATCCGCTGGACAACTCGGCCGTGCATCCCGAAAGCTATCCCATAGTGGAGCAGATAGCCAAAGACCTGAACTGCACCGTAGACGAACTGATAAAAAGCAAAGAACTGCGCAGCCGGATTGATATCAAGAAGTATGTCACCCCGACAGTGGGGCTTCCCACCTTGACAGACATCATGCAGGAATTGGACAAGCCGGGACGCGACCCACGGCAACAAATCCAAGTTTTTGAATTTGACAAGAATGTAAAGACCATAGAGGATTTGACTGAAGGAATGGAACTGCCCGGCATTGTGAACAATATTACCAACTTCGGTTGCTTTGTAGATATAGGAATCAAAGAGAAGGGTCTGGTGCACGTATCACAACTGGCCGACAAATTTGTGAGCGACCCCACCACCGTAGTCAGCATCCATCAGCATGTACGGGTGAAAGTGATGAGCATAGACCTAGAGCGCAAGCGCATCCAGCTCACTATGAAAGGATTGAATCAATAATTGCAACAAGGTAAAAAAGAATATGGAAGAAGATATAGAAACCTGCGGCTGGTTCGTTTTTTATAAGGATCAGCTGCTGATAGAGAAAAAGAACGGAATGTACACCATACCTTTCGGAACAGAGCCTCCCATGCCTGTTCCGGTGGGAAGCACTATCCACACCATCGGAGAGATAGAGGGACGCACTGCCAAGACTTTCTCCGTACATGCCCCGGTGCCCGGCAGCGAAAATGACCGCCACCTGATGATGGATCTCCGGAGTTCATACGACGTATTGCCTTGGGAAGAGTACAATGTGGGTGGAAAAGCCTTCCAGATACTGAATTGGGACAAGAACAGCCGCTATTGCCCCATGTGCGGCGTACCTACCGTACAGATTTCTCCTATTGCTAAAAAATGCCCCCAATGTCGTCAGGAAATTTATCCGCGCATCTCTCCTGCCATCATTGTATTGATACGCCGGGAAGACAGCATACTGCTGGTCCACGCCCGCAACTTCCGGGGAACCTTCAACGGTTTGGTAGCCGGTTTTCTTGAACCGGGCGAAACTTTGGAGGAATGTGTGCACCGCGAGGTACTGGAAGAAACAGGACTCCATATCAAAAACCTGAAATATTTCGGCAGCCAGCCGTGGCCTTATCCCAGCGGAATCATGATAGGCTTCACCGCCGATTATGAAAGCGGAAACATCAAACTACAACAAGAAGAACTGAATGCCGGCGCTTTCTATACCAAAGACAACTTGCCGGAGATACCCAAAAAGCTGAGCCTGGCAAGAAAACTGATTGATGCGTGGCTGGAGGAAAAGGATCATTTATAGAACGAGATGAGTCATGTTCCATCCATAAATACCTATTTATCGCTTGCAGAACTTAAAAATGTACTATCTTTGCAATATGGAATGGTTAAATAGCTTATTTTTTGAACACACGCCTTTACAGGCGGTTGTAATCCTCTCGATTATCATTGCCGTGGGGCTCGGTTTAGGTAAAATCCACCTGTTTGGCATTTCATTGGGAGTTACCTTCGTCTTTTTTGCCGGTATTCTGGCCGGACACCTGGGATTCTCAATCGACCCGAATATGCTGAATTACGCCGAGAGTTTCGGTCTTGTGCTTTTTGTATACGAACTGGGCTTGCAGGTAGGTCCCGGCTTTTTCAGTTCATTCCGTAAAGGCGGCGTACAGCTCAATATGCTGGGCATAGGCGTTATTCTGGCAGGTACGGTCATGACGGTGCTTTTCAGCAAACTGGGAGGCATACCGATGAGCGATATGGTAGGCATCCTTTGTGGAGCCACCACCAATACTCCCGCTTTGGGGGCCGCCCAACAGACATTGAAACAAATGGGGGAACCCGCCAGTGGCGCTGCGTTAAGTTGCGCCGTAACCTATCCGCTGGGAGTGGTAGGTGTTATTCTGGCCATGCTGCTGGTACGCAAATTATTTGTCCGTCCCTCAGATATCGACATTCACGAGCACGAGGACACCAATCAAACGTTCATTGCCACCTTCAAAGTGCACAATCCCGCCATTTTCAATAAAAGCATAAAAGAAGTAGCTTTATTAAGCTATCCTAAATTTGTTATCTCCCGTTTATGGCGGGAAGGTACGGTAAGCATCCCCACTTCCGAAAAAATACTGAAAGAGAATGACCGCCTGCTGGTTATCACCACCGAAAAGGACGCTCCCTCGCTCACGATTCTTTTCGGCGAACAGGAAAACCAGGATTGGAATAAAGAAGACATCGACTGGAATGCCATAGACAGCCAATTGATTTCCAAACATATCGTTATCAGCCGCCCCGAAATAAACGGGAAAAAACTAGGCTCTTTACGTCTGCGCAACAGCTATGGCATCAACATCAGCCGTGTGATGCGCAGCGGGGTACAACTGCTTGCCACACCGGGGCTGATCCTCCAACTGGGCGACCGGCTGACCGTAGTGGGAGAAGCCAAAGCCATAGAGAATGTGGAAAAAGTATTGGGCAATGCGGTTAAAACGTTGAAGGACCCTAATCTTGCCGCCATTTTTATAGGTATTGTACTGGGATTGATACTAGGCTCCATCCCTATCGCCATCCCCGGCATCAGCACTCCCGTTAAATTAGGCCTGGCAGGCGGACCTATCGTAGTAGGAATTCTTATCGGATGCTTTGGCCCCCGTTTCCACCTCATCACTTATACCACCCGGAGTGCCAACCTGATGCTGCGCGGTATCGGGTTATCCCTCTATCTGGCTTGCCTGGGACTGGATGCAGGCGCACATTTCTTCGAGACAGTGATGCGCCCCGAAGGAGCCATCTGGATAGCTGTAGGCTTCGCCATCACCTTTATTCCGGTAGTCATTATGGCATTAGTGGCCCTCCGCATAAGCCACCTCGACTTCGGAAGCACCTGTGGCATGCTGTGTGGAAGCATGGCAAACCCTATGGCATTGAACTATGCCAATGACACGTTACCCGGTGATAATCCGGCAGTGAGTTATGCCACCGTATATCCGCTGTCCATGTTCAGCCGGGTCATTATAGCCCAATTAATACTTATGTTTTTTATATAATTTCCAGCTATGAACGCTTATAATTCTATCACACCGGAAACCATACAGGAAGATATGCGATACCTGCAACTGCTGTCGCATAGTTTCCCCACTATAGCCGATGCCAGTACGGAAATAATCAACCTGGAAGCTATTCTGAACCTGCCTAAAGGTACAGAACATTTCCTTGCCGACCTGCACGGAGAGTACGAGGCATTCCAGCATGTATTGCGGAATGCTTCCGGGGCCATCAAAAGAAAAGTAAATGAAATATTCGGCAATACCCTGCGCGAGAATGAAAAAAAAGAACTATGTACGCTGATTTATTATCCGGAACAAAAACTGGATCTGGTAAAAGCAGTGGAAACGGATTTGGACGACTGGTATGTCATCACGTTGAACCAACTGGTACGTGTATGCCAGAATGTATCCTCCAAATATACCCGTTCCAAAGTGCGGAAGTCGCTTCCCAAAGAATTCTCGTATATCATTCAGGAGTTGTTGCACGAAAACTCAATGGTTCCCAACAAACAGGCGTATATTAATGTCATCATCAGCACCATCATTTCTACCCGCCGCGCCGATGACTTTATCATTGCCCTATGCAACCTCATCCAACGGCTCACCATAGACACACTGCATGTGCTGGGTGATATATTCGACCGTGGCCCTGCCCCCCACCGCATTATGGACATATTATGCGATTATCATAATTTCGACGTACAATGGGGAAACCATGACATTTTATGGATGGGAGCCGCAGCCGGCAACGACTGCTGTATGGCAAACGTGCTACGCCTGGCCATGCGTTATGGCAACCTTGCCGCTCTGGAGGACGGATATGGCATCAACCTTCTGCCCCTGGCCACCTTTGCCATGGAAACATACGCTGATGATCCCTGCACCCTGTTCGGACCGAAAGTAGAGAAAGAAGACTGTACGTACAATGCCAAGACGCTGCGCATGATAGGCCAGATGCACAAAGCAATCAGTGTTATCCAGTTCAAGCTGGAAGCGGAGATTATCAGGCGCCGCCCCGATTTCGAGATGGACGACCGTATGCTGCTACACCGTATAGACTTCGAGCGTAAGACCATCACAATGCCCAATGGAAAAGAATATGAGCTGAAAGACAGTTTTCTTCCTACGGTAGATCCTGCCGATCCTTATAAGCTGACAGACGAAGAACGGGAAATTATGAACAAACTCCATCGTTCATTTGTCAGCAGTGAGAAATTGAAAAAACATATCCGCTGCCTGTTCCGTTACGGATGCATGTACACGGTGAGCAACTCAAATCTGCTGTTCCACGCCTCCATTCCCTTGAATGCCGACGGTACGCTGAAAGATGTGTCCATAGCCGGAAAAACGTACAAGGGAAAAGCCTTGCTGGAAAAAGTAGGGCATTTGATCCGTACCGCCTTCTTCGCTGAGGAAGACAACGAGGACAGACCCTTTGCCGTAGACTATGTATGGTACTTGTGGTGTGGCAAAGACTCCCCTGCTTTCGACAAAGACAAAATGGCTACTTTTGAACGTTACTTCTTAAAAGAGAAAGAGTTGCACAAGGAAGTGAAAGGTCACTATTACAGCCTGCGCAATGAAGAAAAAGTATGTGACATGCTGCTGGACGAGTTCGGCGTGATAGGAACACACCGCCATATCATCAACGGGCATGTACCCGTAAAAACCATCCAAGGTGAGAATCCGATAAAAGCAAACGGCAAGATGATGGTCATAGACGGAGGATTCTCTAAAGCGTATCATTCGGAAACCGGAATTGCCGGATATACACTGGTATACCATTCGCGCGGATTCCAACTGGTACAGCACGAACCGTTCACCTCAATGCAAAAAGCCATTGAAGAAGGGCAGGATATCAAATCGAGCACTCAGATAGTAGAAATGAGCACCCAACGCATGATGGTAAAGGACACTGACAAAGGACGGGAACTGGTGACACAGATCAACGATTTAAAGAAATTGCTGATGGCCTACCGGACAGGACTTATCAAGGAGAAATCCATATAAACAGATTATCCGCAATCATACTACCGGATAATAAATGAAAGTTTATTGCCCTATGATTGCGGATAAAAAAATAAAGCCCGTATCAGACTCACGTCTACCGGGCTTTTGGATTACCGAACAAAAATATCGTTATACAATCTTGTTCATCGCCGAATCGGGGAAAACCACCGTCGGCTTGAACGATTTAGCTTCCTCAAAATCCATCATGGCGTATGACATGATAATCACAATGTCACCCACCTGTACTTTCCGGGCAGCAGCCCCATTCAGACAAATACATCCCGAACCGCGCTCACCCTTAATAATATAAGTTTCAAACCTCTCGCCGTTATTATTATCCACAATGTGCACTTTCTCGCCGGCAATCATGTTGGCGGCATCCATCAAGTCCTCGTCAATCGTAATACTACCCATGTAATTCAAATTGGCTTCCGTTACACGGACACAATGCAGTTTCGACTTTAATACCTCAATCATCATAATTCTAATGGTTAACGATCACTATCCCTTATATTTTATATTATCTATCAAACGTACCTCTCCGCAAAATACCGTAATGCAACCTACTGCATAATCCGTATCTTCCCAATCCGTTATTTTCTGAAGCGTAGTGCCGTCTACTATTTCAAAATATTCCAGACGCAAACCCGGAGCGGCAGCAATCGCATCTTCTACAAACTTCTGAGTCTCAGCGACCGGATGAGATTTTGCAAAAGTACAACTCTTAAATAAAGTCTGCGAAATATTCAGCGCATACTCTCTCTCCACCGCAGAAAGCCGTGCATTGCGGCTGCTCAATGCCAGCCCGTCTTCCTCACGCACAATAGGACAACCTACAATTTCCAGTCCGTTGAACCCTATCTGTTTCACCATTTCACGAATAATAGCCAACTGCTGGAAATCTTTCTCGCCGAAATAAGCACGGGTAGGATTTACAATCATAAACAGCTTGCTCACTATCTGGCATACTCCATTGAAATGTCCCGGACGGAAACGGCCTTCCATCACTGTGTCCAACGGCGCATAGCTGAACTGCCGGGTATCAGGCTCAGGATAAATCTCTTCTACAGACGGAGCAAAAACAAAAGCCGCCCCTACTTTTTCCAACAATTCACAATCGGCATCCAATGTACGCGGATATTTTGCCAAGTCATTTTTGTCGTTAAACTGGGTAGGATTCACAAAATCACTTACCACCACTACATCATTTTCTGCAACAGCACGTTTCACCAACGAAGCGTGTCCGGCATGGAGTGCACCCATCGTAGGTACCAGACCTATTGTCTTTCCCTCACTACGCAGGGCATCCAGCTCTGACTGAAGCTCTTTGATTGTTTGAACTAACTTCATCTTTTTATCTCTTTTGTTTGAGTAGTTTCATTTAAAACGGCTGCAAAGTAAACCATTATTTGGGAGATAACGAAGAAAAAAAAGAATTTTAATTAATGATGAGTAATTAGTAATAAGCGGTTAATACCTTGCAGATATGGCGCAATAAGCCCTCTTCAGCCACCGGCGGGCCACTTGTTCTTTCCCGTTTTTCACCTAATTCCGCAAGACATCGGCCATTAACTTCAAATTGCTAACGACTAATTACCAGCCACTTAACATATCATAAGGAATTATTATTCCTCGTTTCTTGCCACTCTCATCTATTTTTTTTATATCTTTGCAAAATGATTATGAGCAACAAAAAGTTAAGATGAAGGCAAATAAAGTTTTATTTATTACACAAGAGATTACCCCTTACGTTCCCGAATCCGAAATGGCAAACATGGGAAGATTTCTTCCTCAGGCTATTCAGGAAAAAGGCAGAGAAATCAGAACTTTTATGCCAAAATGGGGCAATGTCAATGAACGCAGAAACCAATTACACGAAGTCATCCGCCTGTCCGGCATGAATTTAATCATAGACGATACGGACCATCCGCTGATTATCAAGGTAGCATCTATCCAAGCTGCACGTATGCAGGTTTACTTCATTGACAATGACGACTATTTCCAGCACCGCCAAATGGTAGCTGACGAAAACGGTGTAGAATACAAAGACAATGACGAACGTGCTATTTTTTATGCACGCGGCGTATTGGAAACGGTAAAGAAATTACGCTGGTGTCCGGACATTATCCATTGCCAAGGGTGGATGAGTGCATTTGTACCTCTTTATATCAAGAAGGCTTATCAGGATGAACCGTCATTCAGAGACTCAAAAGTAGTATTTTCGGTATTTGAAGATGATTTCAAATCGGACTGCGAAGGTAATCTGACTGAAAAACTCATGCTGAAAGGCATTGAAAAGAATGATGTGGAAAGCATCGTCAAATCTCCGGCAAATTACGAGGAGCTGTGCAAACTGGCCATTGCCTACTCCGACGGTGTGATACAAAACAGCGAAAAAGTGAACGAGAATGTCATGAAATTCGCCCGTGAATCGGGTGTGCCCGTGCTCGACTATCAGCCTGCCGATACCTATGTAGATGCTTTCAATGAGTTCTATGACAAAGTATGGGAGTTTGAAAAGAAATAACTCACTAAGAATAATAAAGATGAAAATCAAATACTTATGCGCATTGTTGTTGGCTGCACTTATTTATAGTTGCGATGATTCAACAACCGGCATCGGGACTGATCTTATCCCCGGTGGAGATAAGATTCCGGCAAATACAGACAGTTATGAGTTTACCACCAAATCTCTGTTGGCCGACTCCGTTTATGCACGTACCAGTACTGCATATTTAGGACGATATACCGATGAGCAATTTGGAGAATTTACTGCCGACTTTATAGCACAGTTCACCTGTATGGACAACTTCAAATTTGAAGAAGAGCTGACCAAAGTCATCGGAGTAAATATAAGTCTGCAATACGGGTCTTTCTTTGGCGACTCACTGAATGCCATGCGCTTACAGGTTGACACATTGGACAAGGTTATTCCTGAAAAAGAACTAAGCACTTTCTATACCAGTGTGGATCCTAAAGATTATTATAACGAAAAAGGAAAGCCTATCGCTGTAAAAGCCTATTCGGCAGTAGGTCCGTCTACAAGCAAAGATGAAACTACAACCACAAGCAGCGGTGTCAAGCAAAGAACAATTATACAGACTATCAAATTGCCCAATTCATTAGGCGATCACATCTTCAACAAATACAAGGAGAACAAAGAGTATTTCAAGACTCCTGAAAGTTTTATCAAGAATGTATTAAAGGGAGTTTACATTCGCTGTACTCATGGCGACGGAACCATTTTATACATTGACGGTTTAAGCCTGAATCTTAATTTTGAAGCCCTGATAGAAAGTTCTTCCGGCAAGCGGGATTCGTTGGTTTACAAATCCTATTTCTTTGGAGCAACCAAGGAAGTGATACAAGCCAACCACTTCAGTAACGGTAACAGATTGGAAGAGTTAGCCCAAGATCCGGACCATACTTACCTCAAAAGTCCGGCAGGTATTTTTACAGAAGCGACTTTCCCCATTGCAGAGATTTACAATGAACATAAAAGAGATACGCTAAATGGTGTAAATGTATCATTCACACGCTACAACGAGAAAGAGTCCAAATACAAAATGGGCATCCCCCAATATGTATTGATGGTCAGAAAGAAAGATATGTTCTCGTTCTTTGAAGAAAACAAGATTATCGATAACAAGACTTCTTTCTTAAGTTCATATAGCAGCAGTAACAATACATACACCTTTACCAACATCGCTCCCTTAATCACTTACTGCATTGAGGAACGGAAAAAAGGCATAACAGCAGCAGGTGGAGATCCTGAAAAGGAAGAAGACGGAAAAGAATGGGACGCTAAAAATCCGGACTGGAACAGAGTTGTCATCATACCTGTCAAAGCAGTATCCAATTCAAACAATGAAATAGTTGAAATATCCAACAGCTTAGGTATGGAAAGCGCTATGTTAAAAGGTGGAACGAATCCTGAGAATAAGCTGAAAATGCAAATCTTCTACACTACATTTTAAGACTTTTTTATTTAACCAAATAAAGAACAGGCGGCAACTACAGCAATATAGTTTCCGCCTGTTTAATTTACTCCACCGTAATCATACCACACCGGATGATAAATGGAAATTCATGGAACGCAAATATCCCATCAACACTTCACACCATGATTGAGAATGACCATAAAAACAGACTATATAAAATAAGCCGGCAAAATCCTTTTCACGGATCCTGCCGGCTTATTTATGTTTATGGGAATCCTCTATCCCCTAGAAAGGCAAATCATCCTTCTCGTCTGTCGCGGCAAAATCTACCGGTGCAGCGGGAGCAGCATTCATGGGAGGAAACGGAGCATCCGGTGCAACAGGTCCCTGGGCACCCACACGCTCTACTTTCCACGCACGGATACTGTTGAACCAACGACCATTCCACTCGCGGGCATCCACATCAAAAAACACATTCAACTCTTCACCTGCCTGAATATTAAATTGCGCTATCTTATCTGCTCCAAATACGTCAAAACACATTTTTTTAGGATATTGATCATGCGTTTCAATTACGTATTCTTGTACTTTCCATTCATTTCCTGTCTTTGAAACTCCTCCTCTCGGTTCGAGGACTGCTATTACTTTTCCTGCTAATTCCATATTACGTTATTTAAATTCGCCACGAAAGTACACTTTTCCTTGCGAGTAAACTAATTTTTTCGCCATTTTTTGCGCTTGAACCATAATCTTTTCGTAACTTTGGCAGTTAAATGAATATAGAGATATAGAATATAAATATAATAATATAAAACTATGAAGTTCATCGTTTCAAGTACTGGATTATTCAGTCATTTACAAGCTATTAGCCGAGTAATCAACTCCAAAAATTCGTTACCTATTCTTGATTGTTTCTTAATGGAACTGACTGACGGAACGTTGTCGCTCACTGCCTCTGACAGCGAAACGACCCTGTCCACTTCTTTGGAAGTAAATGAAAGTGACGGTGACGGACGCTTTGCCGTTTCTTCAAAAACCATACTCGAAGCCCTGAAAGAAATACCCGAACAACCACTGACTTTCCTGGTAAATACAGAGAATCTGGAAATCACCGTACAATATCAGAATGGTAAATACAGCCTGATGGGACAAAATGCCGACGAATATCCGCAGGCTCCCGCATTAGGCGCAAATGCGGTACACGTAACAATGGGCGCTCCGGTGATGCTGGCAGGTATCAACCGTTCTTTGTTCGCTACTGCCGATGACGAGTTACGTCCGGTAATGAATGGTATTTATTTTGATATCACTACCGAAGACATCACTTTCGTAGCCTCAGACGGGCACAAATTAGTACGCAATAAAACATTTGTGGCACACGGCGATGAAAAAGCCGCTTTCATTCTGCCCAAGAAACCGGCAACCCTGCTGAAGAACCTGTTGCCGAAAGAACAAGGAGATGTGCAAATTGATTTTGACGACCGTAACGCTACGTTTACATTAGAAAACTACAGCATGATATGCCGTCTTATCGAAGGACGCTATCCCAATTATAATTCAGTAATTCCGCAGGATAATCCGCACAAGGCCACCATTGACCGCATGATGCTGATCAGTGCGCTCCGCCGTGTATCTGTATTCTCATCACAAGCAAGCAGTTTGATAAAACTCCGCCTCAGTGAAAATCAGATCCAGATCTCCGCACAAGACATAGATTTCTCCACCTCAGCAGAAGAAACACTGACTTGCCAATATACAGGAAGCCCCATGAGCATCGGCTTTAAATCAACATTCCTGATCGATATTTTAAACAATATCTCGGCACAGGAAATACTTTTCGAACTGGCTGATCCTTCACGTGCGGGTGTTATTGTTCCTGTAGAACAGGAAGAAAAAGAAGACCTGCTGATGCTGCTGATGCCTATGATGCTGAACGACTAAAAACGACACGCCACCATGTGGCGGAAAAACAATATATAATACAAGCTGAAAATGAAATTGAACTTGAAGAATCCTATTGTTTTTTTCGATTTGGAAACAACGGGAACAAATATAAACACAGACAGAATAGTGGAAATATGCTATCTGAAGGTGTACCCAAACGGCAACGAAGAAACGAAGACCATGCGTATCAATCCGGAAATGCATATTCCCGAACAATCTTCTGCCATCCACGGTATTTATGACGCAGATGTGGCGGACTGCCCTACTTTCAAGGAAGTGGCAAAAGAGATAGCCCGGGACATTGAGGGATGTGACCTTGCCGGTTTCAATTCCAATCGTTTCGACATTCCGGTTTTGGCCGAGGAGTTCCTGCGCGCAGGAGTAGACATTGACATGATGAAACGAAAATTCATTGACGTGCAGGTGATTTATCACAAACTGGAACAGCGCACCCTGTCTGCCGCCTATAAATTCTATTGCGGAAAGAATCTGGAAGATGCCCATACAGCCGAAGCCGACACACGTGCCACATACGAAGTACTGAAATCCCAATTGGACCGCTATCCGGAAGAATTGCAAAACGATATGGCATTTCTAGCCGAATATTCAAGTTTCAACAAGAACGTAGATTTCGCCGGACGCATTGTTTATGATGACAAAGGCGTGGAAGTCTTTAATTTTGGGAAATACAAAGGAATGTCGGTCAGCGAAGTATTACAAAAAGATCCGGGCTACTACAGCTGGATACTGAACGGTGACTTTACGCTGAACACGAAAAACGTACTGACAAAAATCAGACTACGTGAATCGGGAATGATGAAATGAGTATGAAAGGAAAAAAAATCGTACTAGGTATAACCGGAAGTATAGCCGCCTATAAAGCGGCTATACTCATTCGCGGACTTATTAAGAAGGGAGCGGAAGTACAAGTCGTGATTACCCCCGCAGGCAAAGAATTCATCACACCTATCACTTTGTCTGCATTAACAAGCAAACCTGTTATCAGCGAGTTTTTTGCCCAGCGTGACGGGACATGGAACAGCCACGTTGATTTGGGACTATGGGCGGATGCCATGATTATCGCTCCGGCTACCGCATCCACTATTGGTAAAATGGCCAACGGAATAGCGGACAATATGCTGATCACGACTTATCTGTCAATGAAAGCTCCCGTATTCGTAGCTCCGGCAATGGATCTGGATATGTTCGCACACCCTTCCACCCGGAAGAATCTGGACACGCTCCGTTCTTACGGAAATCATATTATAGAACCGGCAGAAGGGGAACTGGCAAGCCATCTGGTAGGAAAAGGCAGAATGGAAGAACCGGAAAAAATAGTGGAAATTCTGGAAGCTTTCTTTGCCAAACAACAAGACATGGCCGGAAAGAAAGTAGTCATTACCGCCGGTCCAACCTACGAGAAAATAGATCCGGTACGCTTTATCGGCAATTATTCTTCAGGAAAAATGGGATTCGCACTTGCCGAGGAATGCGCTTCACGTGGAGCGGAAGTATCGCTAATCAGCGGACCGGTAACGATTCAGGCCCATCACCCTAACATCCGCCGCATAGATGTGGAAAGTGCCGGAGAAATGTACGAAGCCGCCATCCGCGAGTTTCCTACAGCTTCGGCCGGCATCCTGTGTGCGGCAGTGGCCGACTTTACCCCGGAAACCGTAGCCGGTCATAAAATCAAAAGAGAGAAAGATAATTTAACACTGCAACTGAAACCCACACAAGACATTGCCGCCGCACTGGGAAACCGGAAAAAAGACGGACAGACATTAGTGGGATTTGCCTTGGAAACAAATGATGAAACAAAAAATGCACAAAGAAAACTGGAACGTAAGAACCTTGATTTCATTGTACTGAACTCATTGAACGACCAAGGAGCCGGGTTTCGTTGTGACACCAACAAAATAACGATTATAGACCGTCAGGGAGCAACTCCTTATCCGCTGAAAAGCAAACAGGAAGTAGCAAGGGATATTATTGACAGACTGGTAAATAATAAATAATTTCTTAATTTGCCACGTTGCCAATGTGCTAATGCGCTAATTACCATGCGGAATACAACAGCGCAGCAAATTAGCAAATTGACAAATCAGCAAATTATTAAAAAGGAGCAAGAATATGCTGCAATCTATCTATATACAGAATTATGCATTGATTGATACATTGGATATCAGTTTCACCCCCGGCTTCTCTGTCATCACCGGAGAGACCGGCGCCGGTAAATCGATTATTCTAGGCGCTATCGGCTTGTTACTGGGACAACGGGCCGATATCAAAGCGATCAAGAAAGGCGCCAATAAATGTATTGTAGAAGCACGTTTCAACATCTCCGCCTATCAGATGGAGCCTTTCTTTACCCAAAGAGATTTGGAATATGATCCGGATGAATGTATTATCCGCCGCGAGTTATATGCATCAGGTAAAAGCCGCGCATTCATAAACGATACTCCGGCCTCATTGGCGCAGATGAAGGAACTGGGCGAGAAACTGATAGATGTACATAGCCAGCATCAAAACCTGTTGCTCAACAGTGAGGGATTCCAATTGAATGTATTGGATATCCTGGCACAAGATGACAACGAACTTTCAGCATACAAGGATATTTATACCGAGTACAGAAACGTATGCAAACAGCTGGCCGACTTCATAACGCAAGCCGAGCAAAGCCGGAAGGATGAAGATTACATCCGGTTCCAACTGGAACAGCTGGATGATGCAAACCTTCAGGAAGGAGAACAAACCGAACTGGAACAGGAAGCCGAAACCTTGAATCATGCCGAAGAGATAAAAGCGGGTTTGTACAAAGTGGACCAAATAATGGCTTCGGAAGATGCCAGCCTGTTATCCGCTACCAAAGAATGTATGCAAACCCTGCATAACATAGCGAGAGTGTACACACGTGCCCAGGAATGGATAGGGCGTTTAGACAGTTGTTACATAGAACTGAAAGATCTGTCGCATGAAATAGCAGGCGCACAGGAGGAAGTGGAGTTCAACCCCACCCGTCTGGATTATGTAAATGAACGCCTGAACTTAATCTACTCTTTGCAACAGAAGCATCACGTACAAACAATAGAGGAATTGATAGCCGTGCAAACCGACTATCATGAGAAGCTGAACGCCATCACTTCTTTTGATGACCGTATAGCAGAACTTACCGCCCAAAAAGAAACGCTATATGACAAAGTGATAAAGCAAGCTGCTGTGTTGACAAAACTCCGTTCCCAATCGGGCAAGCACATTGAAAGACAGATGCAAAGCCTGCTGGTTCCTCTCGGTATGCCCAATGTGCGCTTTGTGGTGGAACTGAATCCGCGCAAGGAACCGGACAGTAAAGGGATGGACAGTGTGACATTCCTGTTTTCGGCCAACAAGAATGGAACATTACAAAATGTAGCTTCCGTAGCATCGGGTGGTGAGATTGCCCGTGTCATGCTTTCGCTGAAAGCCATGATAGCCGGAGCTGTGAAACTGCCTACTATCATCTTTGATGAAATAGACACCGGAGTTTCCGGTTCCATCGCCGAGAAAATGGCGCTCATCATGCAGGAGATGGGAAAACAAAACCGTCAGGTCATCAGCATCACCCACCTGCCCCAGATTGCAGCACGCGGCATCACTCATTATAAAGTATATAAGGAAGATACGGAAACAGGCACCAACAGCCACATCCGCCGCCTGACTGATGAAGAAAGAGTAAAAGAAATTGCCAATATGCTAAGTGGGGCTACCTTGACAGAGGCAGCCCTGAACAATGCAAAGGCGCTGATAAGTGGCTAGTGCCAATTACCACTAACCACCTGTCACTAACCATTAACCACTTATTAAATATGTTAGAAAAGAATGAAATGATTTTCGGTGTACGCGCTGTTATTGAAGCCATACAAGCCGGAAGAGAGATAGATAAAGTATTGGTGAAGAAAGATATACAGAGCGAACTGTCCAAAGAACTGTTTACCTGCTTGAAAAATACCCTCATCCCTGTTCAGCGTGTACCCGTGGAGCGTATTAACCGTATTACCCGGAAAAACCATCAGGGAGTTGTAGCATTCATCTCCTCTGTCACCTACCAGAAAACAGAAGATCTGGTACCTTTCCTGTTTGAAGAAGGAAAAACACCCCTATTCGTCATGCTGGATGGAATTACCGATGTACGTAACTTCGGAGCCATTGCCCGTACCTGCGAATGTGCCGGTGCAGATGCCATTATTATTCCCTCGAAAAACAGTGTCAGTGTCAATGCCGACGCAATGAAAACATCAGCAGGAGCTCTGCACACTCTTCCCGTATGCCGCGAACAAAATCTGACTAATACCATCAAGTATCTGAAAGACTGCGGATTCAAGATTGTAGCAGCCACGGAAAAAGGTGATTATGATTACACCAAAGCAAACTATAAAGATCCTGTATGTATCATTATGGGAGCCGAGGACACAGGTGTTCCCTACGAACACCTTTCCCTGTGCGATGAATGGATCAAAATACCGTTAATGGGTAAAATAGAATCATTGAACGTATCGGTTGCCGCAGGTATTCTGATTTATGAAGCTGTAAAGCAACGCGGCTTCACAGAAGACAAAACGGCATCCGCTTTATAAATACCGTATCATCGTTAACAAACAACTAACTATATCATGAAGAAAGTACTTTTGATACTGGCATGCGGCATAGCCGCCCAGCTAAGCTATGCACAAGCAACCCCAAAGTGGGCCGGCAAAGCTAAAAAAGCCGTTTTTTCCATCGTTACATACGATAAAGATAACAAAATCAAGAATACAGGAAATGGATTCTATATCAATGAAAATGGAACGGCATTATCCGATTATACCCTGTTTGAAGGAGCCGAACGTGCAGTAATCATTAATGCGGACAGTAAAGAATTGCCTGTATTGCGTATCTTGGGAGCCAACTCCATGTATGACATCGTAAAATTTAATACTGAAACCGATAAAAAGACCATAGCATTAAAATCGGCATCACAGCCGGCATCGGTAGGTGAAACAGTCTATCTGCTACCCTACTCGACTCAAAAAGCGGCAACCTGCCAGACAGGGACCGTCACCAAAGTAGACACCATCGGCGACAAGGCATATTACTATACACTGGCAATGACAACCAACGAAAAAACAGTAAGTTGCCCTATTATGAATGCCAATGGAGAAGTATTAGGTTTAATCCAAAAAAACGCATCGGATGAAGCCAAGGAAAGTTATGCCATCGGAGCTACATACGGTGCCTCGCTGAGCATCACCGCCCTTTCTTTGAACGATATGTCACTGAATAAAATCGGCATCAAAAAAGGACTGCCCGAAACAGAAGACCAAGCACTGGTGTACCTGTTCATGGCATCTTCACAACAAAATCAGGACGAATATATCACCACATTAAACGATTTCCTGGAACAATATCCCAACAGCGCGGACGGATATATACGCCGTGCCACTACTTATATGGGATTTAATGATGATGAACACAACGCTTTGGCAGATGCCGACCTGAAGAAAGCACTGGAAGTGACAGCCAACAAGAGTGAAACGCAATATAATATCGCTAAATTAATTTATTCGTACACCATCTCTTTAGGTGACAAGAAACCATACGGTGACTGGAGTTACGACAAAGCTCTCTCCATTATTCATGATGCCATGCAGGCCGACAACCAACCCATTTACACACAATTGGAGGGAGACATTCTGTTTGCTATGAAAAAATATCCTGAGGCATACGCCGCTTATGAAAAAGTGAACCAGTCTTCCATAGCCTCTGCCGCTACATTTTACTCGGCAGCCAAAACCAAACAACTGATTGAAGGAACAGATATGAACGAGGTTATTGCCTTGATGGATAGTGCTGTGGCACGTTTCACCAAGCCTTATACATCGGAAGCGGCTCCTTATTTCTATGAACGGGCAGAGATAAAAGCCCAGACAGGCAAATACCGTGAAGCGGTAATAGATTATGATACTTTTTATGATGCCATCGGTGGACGCGTTACAGCCGCCTTTTATCTGCAACGCGAACAGGCGGAAATACAATGTAAAATGTATCAGCAAGCTATCAACGACATTAATAAAGCAGTAGAAATGACTCCTGAGGATGTAGCCATGTGGGTGGAAAAAGGTTCGGTGCATCTACGTGTAGGGCAACATAACGAAGCAATAGAAGCATTGGAAAAGGCTATCTCTTTAGACCCGAAAGCCGCAGCCGCATATCGTATGCTGGGATACTGCCAGATACAATTAAAGAAAAACAAAGAAGCCTGTGCAAATTTTGCCAAAGCAAAAGAACTGGGCGATGAAGTGGTAGACGGACTGATACAGAAGTATTGCAAATAATACCGGGAAGCTCCATCTGAAATCCGCGAATCTTGCTACATGATTTCTGAAATCTTGTTGCATGATTCGCGGATTTTTGCTACAAGATTTCAGGAAACATTCCCTGTCATTCATGAAAAAGCAGGAAAGAAAAAAAATTCTACTTATCTTCCAACTGCCGTATAATCAGTACCCGTTTCGTATCTTCCGTCACCCGGAAACGGTCATCGCTACGCTCTCCTACCAGCCATACAATCCGGTCTGCTGAGCAAACCACATACTGATTTTCTTTCTGGAAAAGAGAAAACTTACGATCTGTCAGATAATCGCTGACCTTCTTTTTCCCTTTCATTCCGAAAGGAACAAACTTATCCCCCTGCCGCCATTTACGCACCGTGAGAGGTAGTACCACCTTATCCGCATCCAAACAGGCCGTATTCTTATTCCTGGGGATGACAAAGTCCGGCATTATTTCCTGCGTTTCCATTGCAAGCCGGAATGGGGGCACATTTTCCTCCACTTCCTCATCCGCCGGCTTCCTCCTGCGAATAATCAGCTCCGTCCTGTCGCGCAGCACCTCCCATCCGGCAGAAACGAATCTTTTTCCCGACTGGGCAGACAAACTGCGGAATACATCTCCTACCTGAACGGAATTGAAACCTAACGGATGAAGAATCTCAAACAGCAAAGCCGCCGGAACACTCTCTTCCATCAAACGAGAAATAAGAATATGGCCGGACTTTTCCATCACCCTTTCTTTCCCCGCCTCTATTTCCTTATTATATATAAGAGAAACATCAGTCAGACGTCTGGATGTTTCAGCTATACTTTCACTGACAGAAGGATTCAGCTCACGCAACATCGGAAGAATATTCAGACGGATTTTATTACGCATATATTCATCTTGCAGATTGGTACTGTCTGTAACATAACCTTGACGCAAACAACGCAAATAATCCAAAATATCCTGACGGCTCACCTCCAACAAAGGCCGTACAATGCAGCCGTTATGCGGACTGATACCTTTCAAGCCATTGATTCCCGCGCCACGTATCAAATTCAATAAAAAAGTTTCCACACTATCGTCCCGATGATGGGCTACGGCAATAACAGCCATCCCCCTCTCCTTACGCAGTTGTTCGAACCAATCATAGCGCATTTCGCGAGCTGCCATCTCAATAGAAACATGATGCCTTGAAGCATAAGCGACTGTATCAAAATGAGTAACATGCAAAGTCACTCCCAGCCCTTTACACAACTCATTGACAAACCTTTCATCTCTATCGGACTCCTCACCACGAAGATGGAAGTTACAATGGGCAGCCTCACAATGATACCCTAAAACAAGCAAGACACGCAACAAAGCTACCGAATCCGCTCCGCCACTCAATGCCACTAACACCTTATCATGCAAAGTGAAAAGTTGTTTTTCCTCTATATACTTCTGAATATTCCAATGAAACATGACACAAAGATAAGGGTTCTGCAAGACAAAAACAAAGTGCCTGTTCTTTATTTAAAAACAATCTAAATAGTTTGCATACTTCTAAGTAATAACTTATCTTTGCGAAAAATTTAAAACAAGATGCGTTTATCCGAATTAAGAACAGGAGAAAAAGGCGTAATAGTCAAGGTGTTAGGTCACGGTGGTTTCCGCAAGCGAATCGTTGAAATGGGTTTTATTAAAGGAAAAACCGTAGAGGTAATCTTGAACGCCCCTTTGAAAGACCCTATAAAATACAGACTACTAGGTTACGAGATCTCTCTCCGAAGACAAGAGGCAGATATGATTGAGGTGGTAAGCGAGCAGGAAGCACGCACGATGCAGAACCCTTACCATGGTTCCATAACAGAAGATGTACCCGTGTCCGAATCAGAACTGGTGGCACTGGCAAAAGGCAAACGCCGTACAATCAATGTAGCCTTAGTAGGTAATCCTAATTGTGGAAAGACTTCGCTATTCAATATTGCATCCGGCGCCCATGAACATGTAGGAAACTACAGTGGTGTGACAGTAGATGCCAAAGAAGGTTTTTTCGACTTCCAAGGTTATCATTTCCGTATTGTAGATTTACCCGGAACCTATTCTCTTTCAGCCTATACTCCGGAAGAACTTTATGTACGCAAACATATCATTGAAGAAACTCCGGATGTAATCATCAATGTGGCAGACTCTTCCAACCTGGAACGTAATTTCTATCTTACCACCCAATTGATTGACATGAATGTGCGTATGGTCATCGCACTGAATATGTATGACGAACTGGAAAGCAGCGGCAACAAACTGGATTACATCAAGTTAAGCCAATTGATCGGAGTGCCTATGATACCTACTGTCTGCCGGCGGGGTGAAGGCATAGACCAACTGTTCCATGTTATCATCGGTATTTACGAAGGCGGGGATTTCCTGTCACAAAAGGGCGAAATACGTTCTGAAATTCTGGAAGATCTGAGAGACTGGCACAAAACCTATGTACCCGACCACGAATTCGGAAGCCACAAAGAAGAGGAAGATGCCCGCCCACGCGGATATATGCGCCATATTCACATTAACCACGGTCCTGAACTGGAGCGCAGTATCGAAGAAGTAAAAAAAGCAATCAGTCAAAACGAAGACATACGCCATAAATACTCCACCCGCTTCCTATCTATCAAATTACTGGAAAACGATAAGGAAATAGAAAATTTCATCTCTACACTGCCTAATGGCAAAGAAATTATAGCGATACGCAACAAGGAAACCTTACGTATCCGTAAAGTGATGAACGAAGACAGCGAGCAAGCTATTACGGATGCTAAATATGGTTTTATTACCGGAGCTTTGAAGGAAACATTCACCGACAATCATTTGGAAAAAGAACAAACAACCCGCGTGATAGACAGTATTGTGACACATCGCATTTGGGGATATCCTATTTTTTTCCTGTTCCTTTACATCATGTTTGAGGGAACCTTTGTTTTGGGTGACTACCCTATGCAAGGTATTGAATGGCTAGTAGACCAGTTGGGCAACCTGATACGGAACAATATGGCTGAAGGTCCTTTGAAAGACTTACTGATAGATGGTATTATCGGTGGAGTGGGCGGTGTTATCGTTTTCCTGCCGAATATCCTCATATTATACTTTTTTATTTCTATATTGGAAGATTCGGGGTATATGGCACGCGCTGCATTTATCATGGATAAAATAATGCATCGGATGGGACTGCATGGCAAGTCCTTTATTCCACTGATTATGGGATTCGGCTGTAATGTACCTGCCATAATGGCAACACGTACTATAGAAGACCGAAAGTCCAGACTAATCACCATGTTGGTGAATCCTTTAATGTCCTGTAGTGCTCGTCTTCCCATATATTTAGTTATGATAGGTGCTTTTTTCCCTAACTGCGCCAGCTTTATGCTACTTTGCATCTACACAGCAGGCATTTTATTGGCAGTAATAATGGCCCGTATTTTCAGTAAATTTCTGGTGAAAGGAGAAGATTCTCCATTTGTGATGGAACTCCCCCCCTATCGTATGCCTACCTCTAAAAGTATCATGCGCCATACATGGGAAAAAGGAGCACAATATCTGAAAAAGATGGGAGGCATTATCATGATTGCCTCAATTATTATCTGGTTTCTAGGGTATTATCCACAACATGATGCTTACGAAAGCGTGGCTGAGCAACAAAAAAATTCATATATCGGACAAATAGGCAAAGCCATAGAGCCTGTTATCAAACCGCTAGGATTTGACTGGAAGTTAGGAATCGGACTTATTTCAGGTGTGGGGGCTAAAGAACTGGTAGTAAGCACACTAGGAGTATTATACACAAATGAAGGAGATGTGGAAAATGTGAATCTTTCTAACCGCATCCCCATTACTCCACTGGTTGCATTAGCTTACATGCTGTTTGTATTGATTTACTTCCCCTGTATTGCCACTTTCGCAGCAATCAAGCAAGAATCCGGCAGTTGGAAATGGGCCATATTCACAGCAGGATACACCACTGGATTGGCTTGGCTTATTGCATTTACTGTATTTCAAATAGGAAGTCTTATCGTTTAATAAACCTAAACCTAAAATTATTTGTTTATCAAGCATGGAGTTACAACAAATTATAGTTATTGCAATTGTATGCCTCTGCACCATATGGATAAGCATACGTATCTTTCAGTATTTCAAGCGCATAAAGAACAATAGCAATCCGTGTGAATGCTGTAGTTCGGACTGCGCCATGAAGTCTATGCAGAACAAGCCAAAGTACGGTTGCGAAAAAAATGCAGAAAAAGTGAGAAAAAAATAGCAGAATATTTGCAGATTAAAAAAAATGTCGTACCTTTGCAACCGCAATCGAGAAACAAAGATTGCTAACGACAAGGTTCCTTGGATGAGTGGCTTAGTCAGCGGTCTGCAAAACCGTGTACGGCGGTTCGAATCCGCCAGGAACCTCAAGCAGAGCTCCGAAACTACTGATAATAAAGGGTTTCGGAGTTTTTATTTTATGGAGGTACGCAAATAGGGGCGCAGGCTCTGGCAAAATGTACCTTTAGACAAATTAAAAACTCTAAAGGCATGAAACCGATATTCAACGATGAACAACTGAAAAGAGCTTCTCTTATTTTAGAAAGTCCTTTGGCTAAGTTATCAGAACTTTACTCTAATGAGATAAAGGACTTGGCAGTAGTTTGGTGTTACTATTCCGGAAGAATAGAAGGTAATACTTATACTTACGTTGAAACGGAAGCACTATTAAAAGATGGCATAACTTCCGAAAAGAAGTATGAAGATGCCAAGATGCTTAAAAATCTCTACAATACTTTCATTTCTGAACTGGAATATATCAATAAAGGAAAGAATCAAGAAACCATAAATGAGCGTACTCTTTTCAGAATACACCAATCTATTTCGACGGGACTGGTATCTAATGAAGAATCGGGTTCGTTAAGAACCCGTGCCGTTCGTATCAGCGGAACGGAGTATATTCCACCTAAGAATCAACAAGAAATAAAAGGTAAACTAAATGAGATTCTTTTTCAACAAGAAGAATATGATAATCCGTTAGAGAAAGCAGTCTATTTACATTGTAATATTGCTCGTCTGCAACCTTTCATTGATGGAAATAAACGAACTGCAAGAATGATAGAAAGTATTGCTTTAATGAACGCTGACATTATTCCAGTATATTCTGCGAAAGACTCAGATATTCTGAACTACAGGAAAGGATTGATAGCTTTTTATGAAACGGAGGATTATGGTAGATATACTGACTATTTTCTGAATAGGCAGATAAAGAGGATTAAAGAAATAGGATAATGCACCAACCGTTTCATGTTTCTGGAAGTAATCTATTCTGTGTATAGTATTATATGCTGAATTCTATCATTTACCTTCGATTAGCAAGGTTTTTACGGTTAAAACTATAAAGTGTCCGTTCTGAAAGGAGAAGATTCGTAGAAGGCATGAAACGATTGCGAAAAGCTTTTTGTAACTATTTCAAAAAAGTCAGATGCCTTTTATTATTTTTTTTAGATTTAGACGTATAGCACATGTGCTATTACGTTTTTATTTCGGTTTCAAGCTGATAAGTAAACCTTCAAAGTAGGTGATTCTGTTATTTAAGGTCTTTATTCTTAGTCATTGCTAATATTTACTCTTATAGCTCTTCCTTTGTATTTTCCTATTGTAGATATAGCAACAACAAAGAACCCCAATAATATATTTAGTATCAATGGGAATAGGGTTTGTTCTTGGTTTTTGTATTCTCTTTGTTCAATTTTGTTTTTTAAACAGTATTGTAGGCTCTCAATATACAAAGGTCGAATATACAAAAGAAGATTCTAATATACTACAATGATTAGATAATGCTGCTTATACTCTATATAATTACTTTTTAAGCTTATTATTATCTGCGACTACGACTTATTGCCCCATAAATTTCTTAATAATAGCGGTAAATCAAGGTTCTCAGACTTACTTTTTCTAATAAGGTGTTTTGCTATGTCAACTCTAAGGTTATACATATTGTACGTTTTGCGGTCATAGTATTCATCCAAAATTTTACAAATGGATTTATACGCTTGACTTTTTGCGGTTTTAATACTGTTGGTCGTTTTAGAGTTTAAAGTGCAAAGATTCTGATACTCCTCCGCAAAACTTTCAAATCCGTATTGTTCCAATCCGTTTATGATATATTTCTCTTTCTCGGTGAGTTGAGCATTGCTATAATCTAAATAGTTAAAGAAGATAAGTCGGGCGACTTCTCTTGTCCAGAAAGCATATAAATCGTGATAATGCTCTATCAAGTCTCCAATATTCTTTATATATCCCATCTGGTGGTGATTAAATGATCTTTGATACTTTAGAGTGAACTCAATTCTTAGCATATTATTTCCACATTCTCGCAGTCTGGCATAACAAGCTTTTCGTTTATCTTGTTTTGTCCAATGGGATTTTGCAGCAATTTCTATATCTTTAGCATAGAGTTTTAATTTTTTGTCTGTACCTTCAAAATAGAGTGTTCCTTCATCTATCCTCTCATCATTTCTCTTGAGTTTAGAATAAGCTACAACCATATGAAGGACTTCTTTGACTGGGTAGCGAATATTTATATTGGCTCCGATTTCACAATCAGTGAAACGGGCTTTTTTAATTTCCTCAAATGTAATGTTTAGGGTTTTAGCCAACTCTCGTATCGTTTGTTCAAACTTATCTTTGTTAAGGTCTGAGAATGAAGCCTTATGATAAGCACGTTTTCGAAGACTACCTACAATCTTTATTGTGTTCGTTTTCAAGGCATGATTAATAGTTAAATAATGCCTGTCAGATTTTGCGCGATTTGGTAGTCGATAATTATCATACTCCTTTTCACCTGGATTCTCTATTAGTTTTCTGGAAGGTTTTGGAATACAATTCTTTAAATCTCCCGAAAAATCTCTTAGTATGATTTTTATACTATCTATCATTTGTCATTTCTTTAGCTTCGTCAAAGATAGTGTATTTCCATCAAATGCTAAATAATATTCATTCTTTCATTTTATAACCTTTGAAGCAAAAGTAAGAATGAACATACTATTTGAATTGGAAGTACTTTTTATTTCATACGACTATTATTGAAATCTTTCCAGATGTCATTTAAAGATATTATTGTTAGATTATCATTATCTATATTCATAAAAGTGCTAACTTCTTCTTTGTTTTTTAATGTACAAAGAATGTATTTATCTGCATACTTATAATTAAGCAGACTTTTATATTTGCCTTTAATCGTGCTTACATTATCGGTATACGAGACTTGTGCAGCTATGACTTGATTATTTTTGTTTAATCCTAACACGTCAATATCATGCATCCCTTTCCCTTTTTCCATCAATGTTTTTACAATTCGGATGGATTCAAGGGCAAAAGACGAGGTTAACCATTCATGACACATTTTCTCAATCTCTTCATCCGGTATTGCATCTAATTCGTTTTGCAAAGGATATCCATAATAGATACTTCGTATAGCATTTGTTCTCCTTTTTATTGGGCTTAAGGTAATACTATGAGGCATTAATCCTTTTAATATCGGAAAGTTTTGTAAGGTTATGCTGTTAATTTCATGAATACCGCAATATACACTTTTCATCTGTAGGCAATATAAAGTATAGCCTTCTTTTTTTATTTCTTCAATCTCCGTCCCTTTTTTTAATAAGCCAAGTTTGATGTCATGGTCCGAATATTCTGAAATAACCAATATGTCATTAACTTGAATCTGCTTTGCCAATAGACAAAAACGACTAATATACAGTGGAGCCTTCTTTACTTTTTCTCCTTTTTGTAACTTCTCATAACAAACTCCATCTTTTTCTTCTTCGTAATCTTGTATACATATAGAAATTTTATTATCAGCATACAGTCTCTCTTTCATTTCATACTGTCTATCAGTTTTTCTGTAGTTACATCTGACTAACCAGCTTGGTTCATCAAATAAAGGCTGATTTTTCCACAAAACATTGACTACCTTTTCGGCAAAATCCAATAACCTTTCTTGCCTAAAATCTCTGTCTGCTTTTAACTTATCTTCATCTTCTTTTGGAAAGAATTTCTTTATATAAGAATTATAGCTCCATACAGCAGGAATTTGCCATACAGATTTATAATAACTAATTTGATTATTTTTTAAATCTTGTAATAGCACACCTTTGAACCATGAATATAGTTCATAATAATGCCAAGGAGACTCTGTTCTCTCTTCTTCATCCCTCTGTTTTATATGCTCCAATATATCCTCATTTAAATCTATATTTAGTGTTTTGCTTTGTTCATTGTAAAGAGTAGTGTCTCGATTAATGTACGAAATCAGTAAGTCTTTTATAGTGGTATTTGGATGCTGATAAGTTTTTTTCTTGTATATTTCTTTAATAGTATTGACTAAAATATTTACAGATTTTTCCATTGTGTCAAGAATGTTCTGTTCGTCGTGGAATTGTTTTATTAATTCTTTGGTGGCATCTGTAATTGTATCTTCCTTTTTATAGGAATTAAGATATTCTTCCAAAATCGTTTGAGTGTAACAATTTAGAGATGTTATAATATTGTTTATTCTGTGTTCATCCTCTAATGCTACTTTATTTTTCAAATAAGTACGGATTACTTTATTTAGATCATATCCTGCAACTACAATGTCTTTTAAAATTCTTACTCGCTCATTTAGGCTAACGCTTTTAGCTTCATGGCTAAAACACTCAAAAATAGCTTTAGGATTTACTGATAATGATAAATCGTTGAAAGGATTAGTGGTTTTCATTTTGCTTAATATTAATACCGCAAACGTATTAATATTATTTCATATAAACAAAGAAGAACAATATAAAAAGATGTAAAAACGTTATTTTTTACTTATGATAGCTTCGGAAGTTCCAATCTAATTGTTATATTTTGCGATTAGCTTTTTTCTGTCTCCGTCTTACCCTCGGAAACGTTTATTTTATAACGACTTAAAGGCTGTGAGGAAAATAGCTTTGCTTTGACTTCTAAAGCCGTTTTACCCTTTTTATTGAAAGACGGTAGTATAGGAGAAATTAAAATTAATAGCAGGCAAATAAATATCATTCCCTAAAATATATTTTCTTTTTCATGGTTACTTTCTGTATAAGTCATTAATAGTTTGTGTAACCCTATTTTGAAAAACAAGAAATAGGAACAATTCGTGAAGATATTCCTACTTCTTCATTTTTTTGAATCATTAGTTCTTTATTGGAATTAAATAGTCTGATTTTATTCTAAATATTTTCAGTATTAAACGTAATTTGAATGCTGCTGTATGGAGTAAACTTAACAATGGCAGAAAAGGTATCGCCAGACACCTGCACGCAGATAGACGAACAACCCACTTATGGCGAGTCATTCGTACCAGAGCGTGCACTTTTAGGTTTAAACTGGCGATTTTAACAGGAAAGGCACTTCTTATTTTTTTAATTATGTTCCAAAGCACGATACAAAGATAATAAGACTTTTTGTCTCTGTGTGCTATCTTATTCAAATTTCTACATGAATTTAATATTTTGTTATTCGTTTATATCTTAAAGAAGCTATCTTTTCTTTTTCTTCAATAGTGTTTTAAGATCAAATAAATTGATTTTATTCGCACTATGTTCAGCAAGTTTTGGGCTCCACTTCGTGTAGCATTCTGTAGTTCTTATACTGCTATGCCCCATATAGTTTTTAAGGGTTTCGATTGATACACCTTGTGCGATTGCAATTGTAGCAAAGGTTCTTCTGGAAGAATGAAAGGTCAGATGTTTCTCAATTTTCGCTATTTTAGCAAGTTCTCTCAGAGTCTCATTGATAATATTTTCTTGCTTCTGGCAGAACCAAGGAAAAATAGGCTTCTCTTTATAAACATTATCCAAATTTCCTTCAGGTGCATATTGCAATATCTCCAATGCTAAAGGAAACATCGGTACATCAACATGTTTTTTCTTTTTCTTTGCGTCAAAACTTAGAATCCAAGGATCAAGGTCTACATCAAGATTCCCCCACTTTAGAACTAAAATATCGCTTATTCTAATTCCACAAGCGCAAGAAAATAAATACATCAATAGAACTCTACGCTCAATTGAAGCAACTTCCAGTTTATTGATTAGTTCATGCATCCTACAAAGTTCGTCTATTTCGATAAATGTCTTGTTTACTATATACTTTGGAATAGATAAATCAAGTGTCTTATAGGGATTCTTAATTGGTATTTTTAAGTTTTCGATATATCGAATTATCGCTTTTATATGCTTAATTCTGTTACGTCTGCTACCTTTGACATCTCCATGATTATTTTCTTGACCACGCTTAATGAGGAATTTATCAAAATCATCAAGTAGCTTCGTACTAATATCTTTTATTCGTATTTCTGAACGAAACTCCTTGAGTGCTCTAATAGTCGTATGATAGGTTTTCACAGTACTTTCACCCATTTCGCCTATATTTTTCTTTTTGGAGATGTACTCTTCAAAATAATAATAAAAGGACTGGTTTTCTGGTTTGTTAGCTTTCTCTTCTTTTCTGGATACGATTTCTCTTAGTATATCTACTGTAATTTCAATCTCATCAATTTCGGCACTACGGATTGCTTTCTTTATACGATTCAATTCCTCTTGAAGCAGTATATCTGAACCGTCATTATCCAGAATATGTTTACCCGCTTTGTCCCACTTCTCTGGAAGGCAACTAATGCCTAACGGAAATTTAGGCTCTTTTCCGTCTATTCTCTGAAACCGTATGTATATAGGCATACGACCATCTTTTTTCTTTTTATCGACACGTAAAAATAGTGTCGGCTCTTGAATTTTAATAGCCATGGTATTGCATTTTTTTTGCTAAAATAGACAATGTTATTTATTTTCACCAGAAAAAGTGCTAATATCTTTAGCTGATTCTTTAGCAATAGATAAATCATACTTCAAGTATCTCTCTGTCATATTTACGGATTTGTGTCCGAGATATTTTGAAATCTTATAAATATCTACATTATCCATTACAAGTAGAGTAGCAAAAGTGTGGCGGCTCGAATGATAGGTTATATGCTTATCAATTCCAGCAAGTTGGGTTTCTTTACGGAGAGTTTGATTTACAGTAGGCTCTGAAAAATTATAGAACACCTTTTCATTACTACCTATTAACTTGCCATTATTAGACCTCTCAAGCAAAATATCACGAGCCATCGGGAATAGTGGTGTTATTACTTCCGTTTTAGTTTTTATCATCATTTTACGAATTAGACTGTTTTCAAAATCTACATCTTTCCATCTTAGATCCATTGTATCTGAAAAGCGTAAGCCACAGAAACATGAGAACTGGTACATTTTTAATATTTTGTATTCCTTAGAGCTTTTATCAAACTGTTTAGTATATTCTATCAAAGTGTTAAGTTCCGATTTATCAAGATATACTTCCTTTATTTCCGAACTGGGTATTTTAAACCACTTATATGGATTGTTAGCCTGAATATTATGTTTTTGAATATCAAGGATAACCGTTCTTAGGTTTTTATGCTTTGGATTTCGTCCACCTGGTGAGTTACCATTTATCTCTCGCATATGGTCATCAAACGATTCAATAAATGACAATGATATATCGCTGATTCGGAACTCCTTCTTGTATTCTTTTAGTACATTAAATGTAGTCATGTAGACGCGAATTGTTTCTGGGTTCAATCCCTCTTTTCGTTTACGTTCTACAAAATCAAGATAATAGTCATAAAACGAGCCATCTTCTGGTTTTACTTTACGCTTTCCTAAATAGAAATTCTTGATCACGTCCAACGTCAATTCCTGTCCGTCTGCCAATAGACGGTTTATATAGAGATCTAACTCCAGAACTTTTTTATTAAGCTGTATTAGCAATGCCTTATTTTTAGGTTCATTCTTTTTGGTGTCCCATTGTTCTTTCAATACATCAATATTGGTAGGAAACTTGGTATCTTTTAATCCGACCCTCACTCGAAGATAAATTGGATATTTACCGTTTCTTTTTAAAGGCTTGTCAGTCCTTATACATTTATAAATTGAATATTCTGCCATTTTATGTCAAATAAAGTGATATTAACTCGCATGAGCTAAATTAAGTGGCATCCTCCAAACTGCAAAATATTTCTTAGAAAATCAATAAGAAAGTAGTAATAATTTAACGATTCCATAGCAATAGTACAAAAAAGAAAGGTTCTTAAATAGGGTCGCAGAAAACTTAAATTGGAGATAAGCTAATAAAACATTGGATAATCGAGGCATTTATAACCATCTAATTTCTACCAATGAAAAATACAATTATCTGATTATCAGTAATACAAGTAGTTCGCCAGGAACCTCAAAACGAACAAAATGCCCTGAGTAGAAATACTCGGGGCATTTGTTGTTTATTGACCTTCAGTAACTTAGCTACCCTGCCATTTGGGTCGAAAATCGTGCGAGTGTAGACCGAATGTAGTCCGAGCCTCCTAAAACGATACGATTGTAGCACATGAAAAGTATTAATTTTAGGTTTTTCCCTATCAATAATTATAGAATTCACCAGTTAGTTCTCATTTTCCCATATTACTTTTGTTACAAACCAAAAGAAATACGCCATGAAAAAGATTCTATTTATCCTATTTACAGTTCAGTCTGTTTTAGCTCCCCATATAACGAAGAGCTATAGTGTTAATTCTATCGAGGATAGTTACGAATATTCGATAGTCAATCAAGAAAAGAAAACAGTCAAAAAAGACATTTTAGGCAATACGATTATTGAAGATGATAATGGTAATAAGATTACGATTAAAAAAGATATTCTGGGAAATATTATTATTGAAGGTAATAATGGTGATAAGATTACAATCAAAAAAGACATTTTAGGAAATATTACTATTGAAAACAATAATGGTAATAAGAAAACTATTAAAGAAGATATTTTAGGGAATACGATTATTGAGGACAATAATGGCAATAGGAAGACTGTCAAAAAAGATATCTTTGGCAATACTATTATTGAAGACAATAAAGGGCACAAGCAGATTATCAAAAAGGATATATTTGGAAATTCCACTATCGAAGACTATTAGGTAGACATTCTTTTCCATCTTGTTTTCTTCCCTTTCGGAAAAAAGTATCCATGAACCCTAATTGTTCATGGATACCATTCCGTTCGCATGGCTGAATATTCCTTGATCAATCAGTAATTGTATAGTCTGTTCCGTTACCATATCTAGATTGTTTCCTTTCCTACTGAAACCGAGAAGTTGGGAAGTCAGCCGTTTCAGATCTTCAGTCGGCATAGATATCTGTTGCTCTATGGCATAGCGGGCGGCGCTCATTACTTCTAGGATTGGAATATCCAGAATATCGCGTTTGGAGTTGATGCGGTAAAAGTCGCAGTCTTTAGCTTTCTCTTCATCTTCCCAGTAAATTATAGTATCTCCCGATAAAGGGTCTTTATATGCATCTTCAAGAAGATTGTCGATAAATACCTGTAAACGGGTGGTAACTCTTGTTAGATTCCAAATTCGTAATATCCTTTTATATAGCAGAGTATTTGTTATGGGCTGTTCAATCTTGACTATTTGTTGAAGTTGTTTTTTAACTTGATAGGAGGAAGCCATTACGGTATCGATATCTGTACTGTAGCCTATATCGGGCAAGTCAGCAAATATATATTCTCTTTCTCGATTGTTCACTAACTCTACAACAGGTTCATTCTCTATACTGAATGTTTTCAGAACATTATTCTCTATCGGAAGAGGAGGCTGTTCTTCTACTTTTGTGTTTTTTAAATCTTCCAGCTTTTTGATAATGCGCTCCACGACGTTCTCCTTATGTTCAAACCAGTCGACGGACCATACACGCATTACATTCCAGTGGAGCATCTGCAAAACATTCGGTTGTACTATTTCACGGTCCCTTGTAGTCTTGGTTTCATAATAGTTTCTGCCGTCACACAATATCCCTAGAATATATGTATCCGGTTGCAATGGATTGACAATCGCTAAATCCACCTTAAAGTTTGACCGTCCTACCAGAGTATCCACTTTATAACCACGCTGAGTAAGTTCCTGTGCAATTAAAGTAATAAGATTACTTTGTTGTAGGTTCTGTAGCTGGATGGCCGGAACAGGTGAGGTGCCGCGTTCTGCAAATTCAAGAAACCTTTTTAGGCCTTCCACACCTTTGGACTTTGTACGTTTCAAATCTATTTGTTCGGAGCGTAAGGTTGAGAAGATAATCATTTCATAACGTGCACGCGATACGGCTACATTCAGACGACGTTCGCCACCTTGATTATTCAATGGTCCGAAATTCATAGATACATTACCATTCCTGTCCGGGCCGTATCCTATAGAGAAAAGAATAATATCCCGTTCATCACCTTGCACATTCTCCAAATTCTTGATGAAAATAGGTTCATTACTTGGGAAAGCTTTTTCTTCCAATTCGGGATATTTGTTCAGTTCCTCAATGAGCATATCTTCTATCAAATTTTGCTGTACTTGGCTGAAAGATACGACGCCTATGCTTTTTTCAGGAACTTCAGGTGTACGTAGCCGGTTCAGTATTTCTTTCACAATGGCTTCAGCTTCGGCATGATTGCTGCGTGTACGTCCTTTATCATATGTACCATCTACCTGAACTAAACGTACTTTTGAAACTCTGTCATCCACAGAAGGAAAAGTATATAGCTTTCCATTGTAATACTGAGAATTACTGAAAGCAATCAGACTTTCGTGTTTGCTCCGATAGTGCCAAGTCAGATAACGGGATGGAATGGATAACGAGATGCAATCATCCAGAATGCTCTCCATATCGTCAAATTCAGCTTCTTCCTCGTCTACTTGTGAAGAGGAGAAGAAACTTGTCGGAGGCATTTGCTTGGGATCACCTACTACGACTAATGCGTTGCCGCGGGCTATTGCACCGACTGCCTCGCTGGTAGGCATCTGTGATGCTTCGTCGAAAATAACAAGATCGAACTTCTCTGCATCCAGATCGATATACTGAGCCACTGATATCGGACTCATCAACATGCATGGACATAGCTTGGGCAACAGAGTTGGTATCTGGTCTATAATTCTCCGGATAGATGTGCCACGTCCTCCATTTGAAATGTTCCTTTTTAGAATTCCTATTTCGGAACTGGAGGCAGCTTCCATTATTAGTGATGGTATTCTGGCTGCTAATCTACAGTATAGTTCTTTTTTACTCAACTCCTGAAAATCTATAGTCAGTTGTTTGTATTTACTGATCATTTCCTCAAATAGCAACCCGTTGAAAAGGCGTAAAGTTTCGTCCGCATCAACGGTTTTTAGAGCTAATTGGTGATAAACGCCTTTCATATACGCATTAGAAGCTTCCGATCCGCTTTTATGCTTATCTGTTATATAGTTGATAACTACGGTTAAATGAAGAGATTCCAATTCTCTCTTACGGATGCACCATTGTCCCCAATCTTTAATCTTATTGAAGTGAGTTAGCCAGGTATTCAGTAGAACCGGTAGTTTCACTTCAAGATTATTATCCGGCAGTTGTATGTAGCATAAACCTTTTATTTCATTGAGAACCGTATTCAACTCGTTGGATGTATCGATTAGTTGCCTGAATGTATCTTTATTAGACTGTTGGAATGCGTTCCAGTCAATACTGATTTTATTTGCAAATTGATTCAGAACTTCTGCGAATGGCTGTTGAACGATTGCTGCGTATTCCGATAAAGTGTTGTAAATCATCGGAAGATTCTTAAGTATAGAATCAATATCATCCCATTTCTCTTTATTCTTTCTTCCTAAGAAGCCGAAAGAAGATGATAATTCGGAAGATTGTTCTTGAATGATCTTATTATTCTTTTGATAAGCATTTAGCTTTTCTAACAGGCTTGGTATTTGTACCGCTTGCAAACTCGTATTGTAAAGTCTGAGCTTTTTCAGATAAGAACGTTTGGCAAAGAATTTAGGTAAGAACCATTTCAATTCGATAGCTTTCCATTCTTGTTGGAGGGCAAATGCATTTTCTCCCAGAATTTGAGGTGCATACTCTTTACCCAGTTCAGCTTGTAACTGATCTCGCTTACGACCGGACAGGATAATATCTTTCCATTCTTCTATCAAGTCGGTATTACCACCCATTTCCAATAACGTTTTATTCAGATATGGGATGGATAGAAGCTGGTTACATATCTTGCCCATCCAGTTGATCCCATCCCAATTATCAGGTATCGAGATTCCCAGACTATTTGAAAGTAACTTTCTGTTAGTGGTAATTGAGGTGAATAAATTAATAAAGCGCCTGATTCCGGCTTGTAATTTTTGAGAGCTTTCTATGGAAGTATCGTATGGTTCCAGCCCCTTTAATGGGTGGTCTTGTGGATGCCCTGTTATCTGAAAAACTGTATCCAGTTCCTGGATCTTTTCGCAAAAGTCTGTCAGTTGATTTTGGGTGATGGAGGGAAACAGAGAAAAGTCGATCGACAATTCATCTCCCTGTATCGATAAGTAGTTTGTAATGCAATCATAAAGAGAAAAGCCGGAAGCATGGGGATGATGCAATGCTTCCATATAATCGATTAATTTCTTTCTACGCTCAAATAATTGCTTTGAAGTGCTTTCAAACTCGGCTGGAGACTGAATGTGAATGACTTCTATAGCCTTCTGAAGCTGAGCCAGAAAATGAGATTTAGTGACCTTATTAGAATGTAGTTCCAGACAGAACGGATCTAATCCTATCTTAGTCAGACGGTTTTGTACTACAGAAAGTGCCGCCATCTTTTCTGCTACAAACAGCACACGTTTTCCTTTGTACAGGGCATTGGCTATCATATTGGTAATGGTCTGTGATTTACCGGTTCCCGGAGGTCCATGCAATATGAAGCTCTTTCCTTCTCCTGATTCAATAACGGCTTCCAACTGCGAAGAATCGACATCAACAGGAATGGCAAAATGGAGAGGTTCAAGATTTTTGTCTATTTCTCTGGCGTTAATCTCCGGAGTCGTATCCTGCCATTGAATACGATTTTCCATCAGACTGGCTATAATGGCGTTCTCTTTCAATTTGTCTGCATTGGTATGAATATCATTCCACATGACAAACTTGTTGAATGAGAATAGCCCCAACATTGATTCTTCCACTACATCCCAACCTTTCATATTACGAATGCAGGTACGAATCGTAGCGAATATCTTTTTCACGTCTACACCACTATCATCTTTTGGCAACGGATTCAACCCGGAAAGATTAACACTAAACTGTTGTTTCAATAGTTCGACGAGCGTTATATTCAATATAATTTCTTCATCTCTGGTGCGAATGATATATCCACTTAAGCCTCCACGACGCACAATATCTACCGGTAATAGCAAGATAGGAGCAAAGCGTGGTTTCACACTCTTAGGAGACTCATACCACTTCAGGATTCCTAAAACGAGGAACAGTGAATTGGCGCCATTTTCTTCGATGGCGGTTCGCGATGTACGGTATACAAATTTGAGTGAGTTCTGAAGTTCGCTTTCGGTCAGATAAGAACGGAGTTTTTTGTTTCTCAGCTCGCTGATTACTAATTCTTCCAAATTCTCTTTCCATAAAGAAGAATCATAGAGACCAGTCTCACCAGGTTCTATTTTACTTTTAGCGGGACTGGGTAATATCTGGTAGTTTTCTCCGGCTTGCAGATGATCTTCCAGATGGTCAATTTCGAAAGATATGAATGGTATAACCCTTCTGCCAAGACGGATGTTGATCAGATTATTACGTAGAGAAAAGTCCAGCAGTTTTCTTTCCCAAATAATCTGCTTGGTTATTTCATCCTTACTGTCCTCCAGTTTTATTTCATACCGGTCCAGTCGGTGTATTCTTTGGGTTACATTCTCATGTTCTATTCCACTGTTTTCTATTTGCCATTCACCGTTATGGTTTATGCGTTGTGGTAATGGACGGATTTTATCCAGTCTGCACCTATATACATCAATAAACAGCTCGAATCTGTTTTCTTCTTTGAGTTCTCTCTGAGCCATTGTAGCAGCTTCTTCAAATGAAATATTTTGAGAAGATGCCAGTGCGGTTGTCTCTACTAATACAATGTCGCTGATGCCATTTGCACTCCCTTTGAGTAGAAAGGAAGCATCATCGCCTACGGTTTGATGATAAATATCTTCTGTAAGCCATGCACCTACCAATATATGTCCTTTCAACAAGACTAAAAGAGGATGAATGCCATTGGCTTCCAGACAGGAAGCATAGAGTAAAGTCAGGTCTATACATGTACCTAATTTGCTGGTGAGTACATTATCTACCAGGCGGATACGCTGCCCCGAAGTTTCAAAGCTGGCCGGAACCGTAGAATATATTAAAGACTCAGACCGTAGAGCTTCATAAATAGCAGCTACCTGCGCACGCACTCGGTTGGGGTCTTGTGTCTGATACTCGTCTAAGGCAGAGTTTCCGGTCCACTTTTCGAGGAATTGTGAGGCTTTTACGCTTATTCTTGAAAGTATGGGATGATTGGGAGTAACAAATGTAGCTAAGAGTTCGGGCATAATCCTGGAACCGGTCCACTGATCGTATGCCATCAGTTTGATGGGAAATGTTTGCTGATGGGCTATCTCACCGGAAATCGTAATAACCAGATGAAAGATAGTATCGATGCCTTCTGTCAATTCGATTAATTTTCCACTTTCAGGTGATATTTCCAGGTTGTTGATTTGAATGTTCTGTCCGTGCGGAATGACTTCGAGAATACTCTCTGAGTACTTAATTAGTTCTCCATCTATCGAAACTTTGATATTGTTCCAATCGACTTCATCACTGTTCATTAGTTCGCAGAAATTGCATGAAGGTACATGGTTGTGTATCATTGCATAATTGATGCATGGCAGGTATTCCAGGTGGATTGTTCCATTGAAGGTGCCTGTAATTGTGTTGTCGTTTCCCATTGTTGTTATAGAATTTAACTGATAAAAGAGGTGATCCCATAATATCATTCCCGGATTCAAAGTTATAAATATAATGCTAATAATCTATACTTTATTTATAATTTAGTGAGATATTTGTCGCTTATTTAGTTCAAAAAGGATTCACCCTATTGTTCATTGTGCTGATTTTTGTGATATTTGCAACGCCTTAGAACAAAAATCACTGTTGAATTGTTTAATAACTGACAAATTTTATATCTATATGTATATTACTCTCATTGTTTTATTCCTTTCTGCGATATTCTTTATGAGTGGCAAAGTGCGTTCGGATTTGGTGGCGCTTTGTGCTTTGGTGTTACTAATTATATTCGGTATTCTAACTCCGGAGGAAGCATTGACCGGTTTCTCCAATTCCGTCGTGATCATGATGATAGGATTGTTCGTTGTGGGCGGTGCCATTTTTCAGACGGGTTTGGCGAAGATGATCAGTAGTCGTATTTTAAAATTAGCCGGTGACAGCGAATTAAAGCTTTTTATTCTTATTGTACTGGTGACTGCCTTCATCGGCGCTTTTGTCAGCAATACCGGAACGGTAGCTTTGATGCTTCCTATTGTTGTCAGTATGGCTATGGGGACACAGATTAATGTCAGTCGCCTACTGATGCCGCTTGCATTTGCCAGTAGTATGGGAGGTATGATGACACTTATCGGTACACCACCGAACCTTGTAATTCAGGAAGCACTGACTTCTGCTGGATATGCGCCCCTTACTTTTTTCTCATTTACTCCTGTCGGACTGGTTTGTGTAGCTGTCGGATTGGTGATACTGATTCCATTGAGCAAAATTTTCCTGACTAAGAAAGGCGATAAGGATCGTAAGGGCAAAAAGAATAAATCACTGAAAGAGCTGGCAGGGGAGTACCAATTGTTCCAGAACTTGTGTCGGGTACGAGTGGAAAGTAGATCCCCTTTAACTGGAAAGACCATACAGGAACTGAGTATTCCACAACGTTATAATGTGGGTATAATGGAGGTTCGCCGTCAGTCATCTTCTTCGCGTCGTCATTTCTTTAAGACGATGAGCCAGGAAATGGCTGCTGCTGATACCATTATTCAGGAGAATGATATTCTGTATGTACTGGGAGATTTTACGAATGTGGAGCGCTTTGCAGAAGAAAATACATTGAAGTTACTGGATACGCATGATGCAGAAGGCACCGTAGAATCAAAGAGTGATGAACTTAAATTCACGGAAATCGGTATTGCTGAAATTGTATTGATGCCTGCTTCTAACCTGGTCAATAAGCCGGTAAAGGATTCTGGTTTCAGAGAGAAATATGGGGTGAATATTCTGGGTATCCAACGCAAACGTCAGTATATCCTAAAGAATTTGAAGGATGAAAAGATGCATTCGGGAGATGTGCTGTTGGTGCAAGGAACATGGGAGAATATAGCGCGTTTGAGTGAAGATCCCTCTGATTGGGTAGTACTTGGACAACCGCTTGCCGAGGCTGCCAAAGTAACCCTGAATCATAAAGCACCTGTTGCCGCCATTATCATGTTGGGAATGGTGGTAATGATGATGTTCGATTTTATCCCTGTCGCTCCGGTAACGGCAGTAATGATTGCAGGTTTGCTGATGGTGCTTACCGGCTGTTTCCGAAATGTGGAAGCGGCATATAAAACTATTAACTGGGAAAGTATTGTTCTGATTGCCGCTATGTTGCCTATGTCGTTGGCGCTGGAAAAGACCGGAGCTTCCGAATTGGTGTCCCAATCGCTGGTAAACGGGCTAGGTAGTTACGGACCTTATGTGTTATTAGCAGGTATTTATTTCACCACTTCGCTGATGACTATGTTTATTAGTAATACGGCTACGGCAGTACTTCTTGCACCGATTGCGCTTCAGTCTGCCATACAGTTGGATTTGAGTCCATATCCATTTCTGTTTGCCGTAACCGTGGCTGCCAGTATGTGTTTTGCTTCTCCGTTCTCGACTCCGCCCAATGCATTGGTGATGCCTGCAGGACGTTATACATTCATGGATTATGTTAAAGTAGGTTTGCCTTTACAGATAATTATGGGAATTGTGATGATCTTTGTGCTCCCGTTATTGTTCCCGTTTTAAAATAACTAAAGTATAAAATCGATGAAAGTAGTAAAAAGTTTGATTTTTATCTTGTTTGCCCTTTGTAGTTTATCGGGCAAAGCACAGGAAGTAACTGCCGATAGCACCGGCTACATTGTAAGAGTAGGGGAGATGGCTCCTAACTTTACCATTACCCTGACAGACGGTAAGAAAGTTACCCTTTCCGAACTTCGTGGAAAGGTAGTGATGTTACAGTTCACTGCCAGTTGGTGTGGGGTATGCCGCAAAGAGATGCCTTTCATAGAAAAAGATATCTGGCTGAAACACAAAGATAATTCAGCATTTGCTCTTATTGGTATAGACCGTGATGAGCCGCTGGACAAAGTGATTGCATTCGGTAAATCAACCGGTGTTACTTATCCTTTGGGATTAGATCCGGGTGCAGATATCTTTGCCAAATATGCGCTTCGTAATGCCGGCATTACTCGCAATGTACTGATTGATAAAGACGGACGCATTGTGATGCTGACCCGCTTGTACAATGAGGAGGAATTTGCCGCATTAACGAAGAAGATAGACGAAATGCTGGCAAAGAAATAATAGACAGAAAGTCCGGGTTGACCTTATTTCAAGGTCAACTTGGCTAAATAATCGTAGTGCTTTCCCTCTTTTATCAATTCCGCTTGGAAACCATTTTCGGCTGCATAAAGACTGAGTGTCTGGAAATCAATGTAAAGCCAGTCGAATGACTCTCCCAGAATGTCCTTATATTGCATCTGGAAGTCTATTTCTCCATAATAGTCACCTGCCAGATCGATCACAAAACTTCCGTCTTCTTCCTCAAACAGATAGCGCAGATCACTGGAGTCCATAAAGATGCAGCCGCTGGGTTGTAGCAGTTGCTTCATTCTTTTGAAGAAGGCAGGCAGGTTCTTCAACTTACCGATGATTCCAGAACCGTTCATCAACATTAATATTGTGTCGTATGTCTCTTGGAAATGTTCATCGAACAGATTGAGTAATGTGGCATGCCGTACACCGCGTTGTTGCATTACTTCTACTGAAAGCGGTGAAATATCAATGGCATGTACATCTTTGCCTGCTTCCTGCAAGGCAAGACTATGACAACCGCTTCCGGCTCCCACATCCAGAATCTTTCCCGTAGCCAGTTGCAGGGCGGTACGTTCCAGAAGAGGCATCTGCTTTTCCATGCGAAAAAGTTCCTTTACCGGAATTTCATCCTCATCGAACTGTGAGGAGAAAACCCGTAGTCGTTCGGCCTTGTGTCGTTTATAATAATCTGCAATAGCAGTACCCATCGGATCCTTGTCAACAGAAAGCAGCGTAGTGTTCATTCTATTCAATTTTTAAAAGTTGTCCGCAAAGATACGAAAAATGCAGTCTGTTAGTAGAAAAAAGCTATCTTTGTGGTCAATATATGGATAAAGCCATACTTCGCACTGGCTTATAAATGTAATAGTAATAGAAACCGAATATGAGTATAGAAGATGCAATAATGGGCGGTATCGTCTTTAGAGGAAAGAAAGACAAACCTAAGGAAGATGGAAAGGTGAAAACTAAAGCCAAGAAGAAATCGTATATTACCGGGAAACATGGTTCCGGTGCTGCCAAGATGAAGGCGGATATACGAAAGAAAAGGGCAGGTCGTCATAAATAAGATGATAAGATGGTAAAATGATAAATGGTAAGATGAGGAAATGTAATCCTATCATCTTACCATTTATCATTTTACCATTCTTTCATCATTTTGCCGGAAGCACCTCTATCCAGTAATCATCCGGATCATGGATGAAGTACAATCCCATAGCTGTATTTTCAAAGCATACCCAACCCATTTCTTTATGGTATTGGTGAATAGCTTCATAATCACCGGCAACACGGAAGCATAAATGGCTTTCGTTCTCTCCAAGTTCATAAGCTTGCGGATGATCTTTCAGACAAGTCAGTTCCAAGAGGAAACCTGTGCTGTTATCTGTCAGATAAACCAATGTGAAGGAGCCATTTGAGGCTTCTTTACGATGATGTTCTTTCAATCCTAATGCCTTTTCATAGAAAGCAATACTACGTTCCAGATTGGTAACGTTGATATTAAAATGATCGAATTTAGCTTTTATTTCCACGTAATTAGTAATTAGTGATTAGTAATTAGTAATTATTTAACGAATGCTTTCAGAATTTCACCCACATACATGCGTGGCTGACCTTCCATCGGAGTCTGTGAAGGCATCTTCTTACATTCCAAAACAACTGACGGTTCGGTTTGGTTTGCCGGATAGAAACGAACGGTGTAAGTTTCTGCCGTCTCCATCTGTTCGTAAGGCTGGTCGGGAGAAAGGAAGCTGAAAATAACAGGCTTGCCTGATGATTTGCCCAATGAACCACCTGCGTTTGCTGTCATCATGGTCATGTTGAAAGCATCCGAGCCGATTACAAGCACTAACTTGCCCGCACCCATTTGGATGGCATTTGCCGACAATTGATCCGGAGCTACTTCTTTGTAACCGGGCACTGTACCTGACGTTGCAGGAGTAGCCGGGGTGAGCGGAGTGGCGGGGATTACTGTGACTTTGCCGGTTTCAGCCGGAGTCTTCACTTCAACTTCTGCTTTTGGGGCAATTACTATCGGACCAGAGTTTACAACACTCTTTTCCTCTTTCTTAGCTTCCTTCTGCTCAGCTGCTTCGGCTGCTTTCTTAGCAGTGCTTGCACTGAGGGCTTCGGCTGCTCCAAGGGCCAGGTCGTCTACAAAGTCTACTGTTTTTCTACGCCATTTGGCAAGTCCGCGCACCAATTTGGTTTTGGCCTTGTTCAGTGCGTACTTGTCTACTATCCATTCTTCTGCCGTATATTTCTCTTTGCCTTCGCGATAGTTGAAACGGATTTTCTCTACTTCCATCGTACACTTCTCAGGTGCACAGACAACTGAAAGCTGATAGAGTATCTTTGTACGGTCCAGAGAAAGCGCACTCGAACTGAATACGATCCATTCATCTCCCGTGCCTACGATTTGTCCTTCTTCCGGATTGGTGTAGACTACGCGACTGGTGTTCGCGTTTTTCTTCAGCCGCGCTTCCATCCAAGCCTGCATGCGTTTGAAGATTTCTTCCTGCGACATGCCGGGAATGCTGAATTCTTTGGTGAATACCACCTTTCCATCTACTTCGGGTACTGCACCTGCCAGATACTTGCTGTCGTCATCTTTATCTTTATTGGCGTCTGCAAACGCTGTGGCCGGCAGACAGATGCATAACAGCATAAAAAGAAACTGTGTCAAATTTTTCATAATGCGTATGTTTTATTGAGTAATATCGAAACTTTCGCCCCTACGGGTAATGGACAGGAAACGGCAACCTTTGCTTTCGGCAAACTCCCGGAAAGCATTTCCGCCCTTGTATTCCTCGCTGAAGTGCATAGGAACAAAGATAGCGGTTTTTATTCGTTCCACGAATTGTTCCGCACCTCTCATATAGTCTTTCCCGATGCGGTTGTCCACTGGAAACATGGCTACGTCTACCGAAGGGGCGGTCTGCTGGAGGTACTTCACCTCGGCAAGGAAGTCGCCTTCCGCTTTCCGGATTTCCTGTGGGGTGGACTCTTCACTCCAATGCCAGTTATTCAGGTCTCCGGCATGGAACAGCCGGATGCCTTGCAGGTCGATCAGAAAAGAGATGCCCACGTCCGTGGAGCCGAATGCTTCGATACGGATATTCGGGTCTTCGTACACATCACCTTTATTTATATAGGTGGCATCCTCACGTGTGGCGCGACGATGTTTCAGGATGTCCTTGGAGAAGATGTAGTGAATATCCGGGCGTTCGGCCTTCCATAAAAGAACTTCGCGATTAAAGTGGTCGGGGTGAAAATGGGAAGAGAGTACATATAGTTCTCCGGGTCTTCCCAACAGATAGTCATGAACGATACCTTTATTATATTCCGTTTCAGAGGAATCTTTGTAGTAATCGATAATGACTGTCACTCCGTCCGCTTCAATCGCGAAGCCGCTATGGTAAATGTAATCAAGTTTCATGCAAGGATCAATTTATAGCGCAATATTACGAAAAACGCTACACAAACCTTGGCTTTTAGCTGTTATTTTTATCTAAAAGACTTACATGGGCACTTCCATCAGCAGGATATGCGAGTCTTTCAGTGTTTCCAGCTCAAAGCTGTGAGTGTCATATACACCCATGCCGTCACGGCGTGAGAGTACAGTGTCGTCCACCTTCACTTCACCTTCGATCACGAAGATGTACACCCCTGCATGCGACTGGTGCATGTGGTAGCCGATTTTTTTGCCTGCTTCTATCTCTCCGATGGAGAACCATGCCTGTTGCAGCATCTTGGCAGGAGCGTCACCGTCCGGTGAAACAATCAACGCCAGTTCGTTCTTGCGCAGCAACGGGCGGATGTCATAATCCTGATAGGCAGGTGGTGTATTCAGCTTCTCCGGCATTACCCAGATTTGCAGGAACTCTACCGGTTCGGTGTCACTGCCGTTCATTTCGCTGTGATAAATACCGGTACCGGCACTCATGGTCTGTATGTCACCCGGCGTGATGGAGCGGCTGTTCTTCTGGCTATCACCATGTTTCAGCTTTCCTTTCAAGGGGATGGAGATAATTTCCATGTTTTTATGCGGGTGGGTGCCGAAGCCTTTACCTGGTTCTACACGGTCATCGTTCAGTACGCGCAGGGCACCGAAGTTCATACGGCGCGGGTTGTAGTAGGTGTCGAAACTGAATGTATGGTGACTGTCGAGCCAATCATATAGAGCACGTCCACGGCTTTCCGCTTTGTCTATTACTTTTTTCATAATTAATTCCTTTCTTTTAAATGGTTGATATGTTTAGATAACAAACTGGTTTTGAAAAAGTTTATGGTCAGATGTTATCCTCTGCTTATTGCAGATTCTTATTGTTAATTTTATATCTTGACTTCATTTTCCAAGGCTTTTCCGCTTGCAAAGTCTTTGATATTCTGAAGTGTGGTAGTGGCGATATTCTCCAATGCTTCACGGGTGAAGAACGCCTGGTGTGAGGTGACGATGACATTGTTGAAGGAAAGCAGACGCGCCAGTACATCATCATCGATGATGCGGTCCGACTGGTCTTCGTAGAAGTATTCGCCTTCTTCCTCGTACACGTCCAGTCCGGCCGAACCGATCTTCTTGTTCTTCAATCCTTCTATCAGTGCGTTGGTATGAATCAGTTGTCCGCGTCCGGTATTGATAATCATTACGCCCTCTTTCATCTTGCTGATGGAGTAGTCGTTAATGAGATATTTGGTCTGCTCGGTGAGAGGACAGTGCAGGGAAATGATGTCTGAACTGTGGTAAAGTTCGTCCAGCGTGGTGTACACCACTTGATGCTCACGGGCAAAGTTATAGTCGGGGTATAGGTCATAAGCCAGTACGTTCATGCCGAAGCCGCGCAGAATCATAATAAGTTTCTTGGCAATCTTTCCCGTACCGATGATGCCGACCGTCTTGCCGTACATATCGAAACCAAGCAGTCCGTGCAGAGAGAAATTACCGTCTCGTGTACGCCAGGTGGCACGGGGGATTTTCCGGTTCAGCGACAGCATGAGGGCTACGGTATATTCTGCTACGGCATAGGGCGAGTAGGCGGGTACACGTACCACTGTGATACCACAATCGGCAGCTGCTTTCAGGTCTACATTGTTATATCCGGCACAACGCAATGCCAATAATTTCACGCCATTGTCCGCCATCATATGGAGCACTTCCGCATCTGCGGTGTCATTTACAAATATGCAGACGGCATCTACATTTTGCGTTAGTATCACGTTGTGTTTATTCAGATGACCTTTGTAATAGCGGAGTTCAAAACCGTATTCTTTGTTCTTATCATTGAACGAAGCCTCGTCATAGGGCTTCGTGCCGAAAAAAGCAATTGTATATGCCATAGTTTATGGAGTTTTTAGAATTTATCGTCTGTCAATATAACACACGCGTGGCTAATAAGGTTCATTGGCGACAGTTGACTACGATATTGTGGATAGTTGTTGGTGACTGCGGATTATCTCAGTTTGGTGAGTCTTGTTCATAACGCTGCTGAAAGGAAATAATTTATCATTTCAAGTAGTTTGTTTGTTTTGATTTTTTAATGTCGAAGAGGCGTTATGTAAATGGCTGATTATCAGATGTATTACGATGGTGGTATCTCAGTATACGACTGAGGTAGCCTAAGTATCATATTGAGGTACCCTAAGTATCATACTGAGATACCCTAAGTATCATACTGAGATACCCTAAGTATCATACTGATCGCACAATTATTCTGTTGTGTAAATATTTATCATAAACGCATGAAATGTTTATCATACAGGGTCATCGTTTTGCCCATAACGGACGGGTTATGAATATAATTTTAGGCGCGGATTACGCGGATTACACGGATTAATGGCTGCGCTATCACACTATATTACAGGAAAAGAATCCGTGTAATCCGCGTAATCCGCGCCTAAATCATTATCAGCATTAGTTCATTACTTTTCCCTTATGAGCAACGGATATCATCTATCTTTTTTTTCATCAGTTTCATTAGAAACAGTTTCTATTTTCAATTAATTGTTGGTCTGATGCGACATTTTTGCACAAAATGCTTTCAGCCGTGCAATATTATTGTAACTTTGCGCCCGCTAACAATTAAAAAAGATTTAGATGAGAAAATTTTCGTTGATTAGCCTTATGTTGCTAATCGTTTCAACTTCAACTTTTGCTGGAGGTCTCCTTACGAATACAAATCAGCATGCTGCTTTTCTTCGTATGCTATCCCGTGGCGCTACAACTGAAATAGACGGTGCTTTGTCCAATCCGGCAGGTCTGGCGTTTTTACCGACTGACGGCTTTCATATGTCTTTGAGTATTCAGAGTGCTTTTCAAACAAGAAATATCGATGCTTCGTGCGAAGGTTTGGGGCTGAATAAGTATTATGAGGGTAAGGCATCTGCTCCTGTCATTCCCAGTTTGTTTGCCGCTTATAAGACGGGTGACTGGACGCTTTCCGGCTTCTTCGGTATCACCGGTGGCGGTGGAAAGGCTTCGTTTGATGATGGTCTTCCCATGTTCGATGCTATGGTGATAGGCGGATTGGGAGCCCAAAAGATTCCGAGCAATGCCTATTCGCTGAAAAGCTACATGGATGGCAAGCAGTACATTTACTCTGTACAGTTGGGCTTGACTTATAAGGCAACAGACTGGCTTTCTGTTTTTGCAGGTGGTCGCATGAACTATTTCACCGGTGGCTATCAGGGTGCATTAAATGCCAGTGCCGCCACTAATTTGCCTTTGCCTACCGGAGGAACGATAACTACCGGAACAGAACTTATCGGCATCGATTTGGATTGTAGCCAGACCGGATGGGGATTTACTCCGGTTATCGGTTTGGATGCCAAGTTGGGCAAGCTGAACATTGGTGCAAAGTATGAGTTCATGACTAATTTGAATATTGAGAATTCCACTAAAGAAAACTCGCTTCGTATGATTGGTGCCGCTGAAAGTGAATTGGCGGATTACAAGCATGGTGTGAATACTCCGAATGATATCCCTTCCATGCTATCCGTGGCTGTTGCCTATGAGTTCATACCGGTATTGCGCGCATCTGTGGAATATCACTTCTTTGATGACAAGAATGCAGGAATGGCTAATGGCAAGCAGAAGTTTCTGACAAAGGGAACAAACGAGTATCTGGCAGGTATTGAGTGGGATGTAACCAAACAGCTGACAGTGAGCTGTGGTGGTCAGATTACAGATTACGGATTGTCTAACGATTATCAGAGTGATACCAGTTTCTCTTGTGATTCTTATACTCTGGGCTTTGGAGCCAAGTTGAAGTTAAGTGAAAGAGCTGCCTTGAACGTTGGTTATATGTGGACTACCTATGATGACTATACTAAAGTGTCTCAAAACTATAATGGTACCGGATTGAGTGGTACAAATGTTTATAGTCGTACTAATAAGGTGTTCGGCCTTAGTATTGATTACAGGTTCTGATTTCATAATTACTTCTAATATGATAGAAGAAGCCGTCTCGAACATTGTTTTGAGGCGGCTTCCCTGTTTATATATCTGATTAGAAAGAATATTGTACTAACAAATTCATTCGGTTGGCATGGTGTGTTGAATTACTGAAATCTGTACGCCAGCCACGGAGGTATTCGGCTCCTACCTGCATGTTTGGAGTGACATTCCAGAATACATTGGCTACGAGATACTGTCCGTAGCGATAACTGCTTGGTTGATCGTTGGGATAACCATTCTCAGAATATAATCTGGACATACTATATGTGCCGGATACGAATATTTTCGGACAGATATTATACTGTGCCCCGGCAAACCAGCCCAGCATAGGCAATGCCTGCATCTTGCCTTCTTTTTCAGGATTGGGAACGATGTCTACATTCAGATTGCTTATATCATTCAAATATTGTCCGATACCTTTTCCGTAAGTAGCTTGCCCGAAGATTTCCCATTTCTTACTGAGATTGAACGAAGTAGATGCCTGTACACCCCATCCGGTAACATCGGACGCATGATTGCTGAGCGTGCTGGTATACGTCATGCTGCGCACGATACCACCCACACGAAGATGGCTGTTAGCTCCCCATCCATATTGGGCGTAAGCGGTGAAGTCCGGCATACGTTGTTGGGCTACGCTGAGTTCGTCATTCGTGGCGCCATCTACGCTTGGCACTTCGATAGATGCATGGAAACGCCAGTTTTTCAGACCTTTGTAAGTGTAGGCAAGTTGAGTGGCACGGTAGAAAGTTGCACCGTTGGGGCCTTGGAAGTCGATAGTGGAAGGCAATGCAGCCAAATCCATGAACCCACCATAAGTATAACCCACCGTTACATTACGGAACGACATATAAGCATTTCGCAACTGGAATACCTTATCTCCGCCACGGAAGTTACCGGCAGTATATACAACGAAATCGCCCAGCAATTTAGTATGCCCTACCAGTTTCAGGAAGATGGTGGAAGTACTTGCATCCATTTGGAACTGGTTCTTTACTTTGCTGGCATTCGGAATGTAGGCAGGGATGAAGTCCATGTTGTCCACGATGCCGCCAAAGTCATATTCGGCAGTGGCACGCACATATCCGCCGATACCAAGGGCGAATTTCCCTTTTTTATCCATCAACAGGAAGCGGGGAGCTTTAGGATCGTGGATGTACCTGAATTGCGATTCGTTCATGATACGGACGATCTCGTCGCCTGCCTTGTCGATGGTAACCATGACGATGCCGTTAGGTGCTTCGTCATCAATAATCACTTTTTCTTGTGCTTTGGCTATGGACGGAATGAAACCGATGCCGCACAATAGAAACATTACTTTTAAGATTGTCTTCATTATTAAGTTAGGTTTTGGTGAATGCCCTTTGAACAACTTAAATTAGAAATGGTTTTGCGGTCAATGGAAGAAAATGTATCTTTGCAGCCGATTTAACGATCTTATGATGCCGTGAATAGCGGTCGTGTATTCTAGAACACCACGTAAAAAACAGGATTTATGAAGCAAAAAGTATCTGTACCCTTTATGCTGCTGGGTATTCTATTTAATGTTTGTCTGATTGCAGCTAATCTTCTTGAAACTAAAGTTATCCAGGTTTTCGGTATTACCGTTACCGCAGGGTTGCTGGTTTTCCCTATTTCTTATATTATCAATGATTGCATTGCTGAGGTGTGGGGCTTTCGTAAAGCACGTCTCATTATCTGGAGTGGTTTTGCTATGAATTTCTTTGTGGTGATGCTTGGATTGATAGCCGTAGCATTACCGGCTGCACCATTTTGGGAGGGGGAGGCTCATTTCAACTTTGTTTTTGGGATGGCACCGCGTATTGTGGCGGCGAGTCTGACAGCTTTTCTGGTTGGTTCGTTTCTCAACGCTTATGTCATGAGCCGCATGAAAGTGGCAAGTGGTGGACGGCATTTCTCTGCCCGTGCCATCTGGTCCACTGTAGTGGGGGAGACGGCAGACTCTCTAATATTCTTTCCTGTTGCTTTCGGAGGAATTATTGCCTGGCCTGAATTGCTGGTGATGATGTGTATTCAGATCGTATTGAAATCCCTGTATGAGGTGCTGATTCTTCCGGTTACTATCCGTGTTGTGGCGGCTATTAAACGTATTGACGGTAGTGATGTATATGATCAGGATATCTCTTACAATATATTGAAAATCAAAGATATTTGAAGTAATGATAAATACTGTAAATCAGGAGTTAAGCGAAGCGATAACTTCCTTTAACTCCTGATTCGCATTAATAATGAATAGTTGTGAATAAAGAAGTTGCATTAGTTGTATTCAGTGGTGGACAAGATTCTACCACTTGCCTGTTTTGGGCAAAACGTGAGTTTAAGAGAGTAGTTGCTTTGAGCTTCCTGTACGGACAGAAGCATGAGAAAGAGGTGGAACTGGCACGGGAAATAGCCCGTAAAGCTGATGTGGAGTTTGAAGCAATGGATGTGTCTTTTATCGGTAAGTTGGGGCACAACTCACTGACGGATACAACGATGCTTATGGATCAGGAAAAGCCAGCCGGTAGTTATCCCAATACATTTGTGCCGGGACGTAACCTCTTCTTTCTAAGTATTGCTGCTGTATATGCCCGTGAACATGGTATCAATCATATCGTGACAGGAGTGTCGCAGACTGATTTCAGCGGATACCCTGATTGTCGGGATGCTTTTATCAAGTCGCTCAATGTTACATTGAACTTGGCTATGGACGAGCAGTTCGTAATTCATACTCCATTGATGTGGATCGACAAAGCGGAAACCTGGGGATTGGCAGATGAATTGGGAGTGCTCGATCTGATACGGAATGAAACATTGACTTGCTATAACGGGATACAGGGTGATGGCTGCGGGCATTGTCCGGCATGTAAGTTACGTCGTGAGGGATTAGAGAAATATTTAAAGCAGTTAAGTATTTAAAGGAATTATCGCTTCGCTTAACTCCTGATTTACATTAAAAACAAATAGTTATGACCGAATTAAAAGATCAACTGTCCCTTTTGGGGAGAAAAACAGAATATAAGCAGGACTATGCTCCTGAAGTGCTGGAAGCTTTTGATAATAAGCATCCCGAGAATGATTATTGGGTACGTTTTAATTGTCCGGAATTTACCAGCCTATGTCCTATAACCGGGCAGCCGGACTTTGCGGAAATCCGTATTAGTTATATTCCTGATATAAAGATGGTGGAAAGTAAAAGCTTGAAACTTTATCTGTTTAGTTTCCGTAATCATGGCGCTTTTCATGAAGACTGTGTGAATATTATAATGAAGGATCTTATTCACCTGATGAATCCTAAATATATTGAGGTAACAGGACTTTTTACTCCGCGTGGTGGCATATCCATTTATCCTTATGCTAACTATGGACGCCCGGGTACGAAGTATGAGGGCATAGCTGAACAACGATTAATGAATAGAGAATAAAAAGAGATAGGGGTGATTTTTCGGAACACCCCTTATTTATATGAATATCACTTCTTGATTATTACCAGTTCGGTAGCTTTCAGGATTTCCCCACCTTCAATCTTTTCTTTGATACATGTTACTTCTACACTGTCCTCCAGTAATACACCGGGAACTTTATCCGGATTGGCATCCATAGTGCTGATGTTTATTGTATCACCTTTTCCCGTAATCAAGGTGATATTATTCATTGTAGCATCGTAAACTATTCCATTGAGTACTTGAGGGTGATTCTCTTGTTTACAAGAACTGATACTTCCCGCAAAGAAAGCAAGAACGGAGAGATAAATTAACTTTTTCATATATAATAGCTTTTCGTGATAATTGTTGAATGCAAATATAAAACTATTTCTAAGAGAATATTGATAATCACAGGGAAAGTCTTTCTTTTCATGAACTAAATGTTGCTTTTCTGTGTTTTAATACAGTCAAGTTATGCAATCATGAGAATACTACATATTAGATATCTTTTACTTATTTTCCTTTTATCTTTCTCAGCTCTGGCGTCTGCCGATGATAAGAAAGAGAATTCTGGTACCGATTTGCTGATTATCAGTAGTTATGTATCGGGTGCCCCATGGAGCCAGACTATCATTTCACATATCATGCAGAAGGAATATGACCGGAAAGATATAAGTATGAAAGTGGAATATATGAATATTCTGACCATAGAGACTCCTGAGATATTGAATCAATATAAAGAAAATCTTTTCTCTACTTATGGTCACAATTCGCCTAAAGCCGTGTTGATGTTGGGAAATGCCCCTTTGATATTGCGGGATGAAATGCGTAAACACTGGGGAGATATTCCTTTGATCGTATGTGCCGAAAGCAGATATATAGGACCGGATTCCACCTATATGTATAATCAGGTTGTTCCACAAAAAGATCGCATTTACCTGAATGATTTGCGTAAAGAGTATAATATGACCTTTCTGGGGGCGCGCGCTTTCATTCCCGAAAGTGTTCAGTTGATGCGTCGCATGATTCCGAAGATGAAGAGTTTACTGTTAATTGGTGACCAGACTGACCGGGATATTGATTATGACCAGCAACTTTCTAAATTGATGAAGAAAGAATATTCAAATCTTAATTATAAGTTCTTGTCAGCTGATACATGGAGTCCGGACCAGTTACTGGATACATTGCGGAGGGTAGTTCCGGAGGAAACCGGTATTTTGTTCGCTTCATGGTTCCACAAACGAATGTTTGCGGGCAATATGCTTATGATGGCAAACTCTTATAAGGTGATTGCCAATTCTACATTGCCTTGTCCATTTTTTGCATTATCTTCTTCTATTTCAAGTATTGAAGAAGATGGGACTATAATAGGAGGGTGTGTATATGATATGAACTTGTACTGTGAGGAAATTGTGAAGATGATTAATGCTGTAGCTGATGGAAAACAGGCACGGGATATCCCGTATTATGATCCGAAGCCTATGGTTCTTTTCAACTATCCTTATATGGTCGATTTTGGCTTGTCTCCTAAAAATTGCCCTCCGGGAACCATTTACTTGAATGCTCCTCCTACTTTCTTTGAAAAATATCGGTCTGCCTTGGTAGTAGGAAGTATTGTTTTATTGTTGGTTGTTCTCTTTTTCCAACTTCGGCGAAATAAGATTTTAGAACAACTTCAGTTGGTTGAACAGAATCAGCGCTTCACTCACTCCAAAATGGCTATGGCATTGGAGGTTGTTGATTTACTACCCTGGCAATGGGATTTACGGACGGATGAAATCACATATAGTTCTTACAAACCAATAGAACAGGGTAAAAAAGAAGTTTCGGAAATGACCTATACAACTGATATTAACGACTATCTAACTTTTGTTTGTGAAGAAGATAGAGAACGTATCCGACAGGTTTTTAAGGATGTACGCGCTAATAAAGTTGATAGAATAAAGGAAGAATATCGCGTCCATCGTCCAGGTAAACCATATGATTCGGAAGACTGGATGGAAGCACGTGCTTTTGTTGAACAATATGATGAAAAGGGAACCCCCTTGATCGTGGTGGGATCATCATTGTTTATTACAGAACGTAAAATAGCGGAACGCGAACTGATTGCTGCCAAAGAGCGTGCGGAAGAATCCAACCGTCTGAAATCTGCCTTTCTTGCTAATATCAGTCATGAAATCCGCACTCCGTTGAATGCAATTATTGGCTTCTCCAGTATATTGGCTATGACTGAAGATGAAGAAGAGAAGAAGGAGTATGTCAGCATCATAGAGAAGAATAATGGAATCTTGCTGCAACTTATCAATGATGTTCTGGATTTATCCAAGATTGAGGCTGGAGTTCTTGATTTGTATTATTCGGAATTTGGATTAAATGGAGTGTTAGCGACTTTGAAGGGAGTTGTTGAGTCTCGTTTGCAGGATGGGGTTGATCTGATTTTTGAGCCGGGGATGCCGGATGATTATGTTGTTTATTCAGAGAAAAACAGACTTCAACAATTGGTTTTGAACTTCCTGACTAATGCTTGTAAATTTACATCGACCGGCAGCATTCGCTATGGCTATGAAGTGCGTGACAAAGACATCTATTATTATGTAACTGATACGGGAACTGGTATTCCGGAAGATAAACTCCATCTTATATTCGAACGTTTCATTAAGTTGGATAGCTTTAAACAGGGCACCGGCTTAGGTTTGCCTATTTGCCAGCTCATTATTCAGAATATGGGAGGCGAAATCGGAGTGAATTCTAAATTGGGAGAAGGTTCTACATTTTGGTTTACGCTTCCCCTCAAACCAAAACAGTAAGAGGGGATAACGTTGCTTCTATATGACAGCTTTATTTTCAATTAAGTTCTTCAATCGAACCAAGGCTTCGATATAATAATAGTCTGCATAAATGATGGCGGCATCTATTTCTGAATTATTCGGCAAGTGTCCGGTAGAGTGGAGGAGGAATGCCGGCTTGCTTTTGCCGCATTGATACTTGTCCGAACTCAGGCTTGCCAACATTTTTATAGCTGCATTCTTATATTCTTCTCCTTTTTTGCCAGGCAGGTAAGTGGAGAGTTCCAGTAAAGCCGATGCGGTTACACTTGCAGCGGAGGCATCACGTGGGACATTCGGGATATTGGGGTCATCAAAATCCCAGTAAGGCACATAGTCTTCCGGCAATCTTTCTAAATATACATCTGTTACTTTCTGTACAAAATCCAGATATCGTGGATCTAATGTTTCCCTGTAGACTACTGTATATCCATAGATAGCCCACGCCTGTCCGCGTGCCCACATGGTATTGTCTGCATATCCCTGATGTGTAACTCCTTTTATGAAGTCGCCCGTCAAAGTATCATAGACAGCGACATGATAGGAAGTGTAGTCGGGACGGAACTGATATTTCATAGTTTTATCGGCGTGCGATACGGCTATATCTGCCAGATATGGATTTCCTCCGTTCTTGGCAGCCCAGAAAAGCATTTCCAGGTTTATCATATTATCCATGATCGTATTGTGTCCACCGAACATTTCTATATTGCGTGGCCATGAAAGTATGGTACCTACACGAGGTCTGAACAAAGTTGCCAGTGAATCTGCTGTATCCAGAATCACTTGTTTGTATTCCGGATTATGTGTCAACCGATATCCATTGCCGTAGCTGCAAAAGATCAGAAAACCCAGATCATGGTCGTATGCCGGAATTTGTGACAGGAACTTCAACGGTTCGGTGAATTTCTCTGCTTCTTCCTTTATGGTTGCTTTACCGGTATATTCGTAATCATACCATAAAACTCCTGGCCAGAACCCACTGCACCATTCATCCTTTGTTGCTTTTCGGCAATGCCAGGTGTTGAGGCTGTCCATGATGTTACGGGGCATCATCGAGTAGTCGATAGTACCTTCTGCCGCTTTTAGTTCTGTTAAAGTGCGTTGTACCTGGGCGTCACAGTAATCCAGCGCCTCATATACATCCACATCCATTCCTTTCTCGGGCATGTTGCAAGCTGTAAACATGCACAAGCATGCACCGAACAGTAGTTCTTTTGTTTTCATATAATCAGTCTTTTTATTTATCTATGTGAAACCAGTCGGCATCTACCCATCCCCGTTCCTTACCATAAGGAGTGGTACTGAATAATCCTACTTTGGCACCTATCCATTTTCCCTGGCGGGCCGTGAAAGGCATACCTATTGCTTTATATTTCTTACCATCCAGGCTGTAATAGAAGTGGCAGATACCGCCTTTCTCTATTTTTACCCGTAGATAGATATCTCTTTCGTAGTTGGGAAACAAACCTGCTTCGTACTTTCTGCTGGCAGGTAATTCTGCCAGGCGAGTGACTGTTTCGGGTATCTTTTGCTCTGCATCCTTGCAAGTCACTTGTTTCAATATAAACTTATCGCCCTCTTTCTCTACTCCGAGGTAACAATAGTCCCAGCCCATTACAATCAATCCGGATTGCTGTCCGTCCATTTTGGCGGAAACTTTTAGTTTGGTAGTTGCTGTGAACTCTTCTGCCATGAATTTCTGCAATAAAAGGTTCGGTACTTCCCAGAAATTCACAAAATTTTCGGAGAGAATATGTCCGTAAATACGGATGAATCCCAAGTCGGAAGTATATCCGAATGTATCCTGATAATTGGCATGCCATTCCCATTGTAGTCCTAACTGACGGGTATTGAACTCGTCACTGTCCGCAGGTGTTTCTACTGGGTAATTCTTGCCTACATTGGGCTTTTTATAACGGGTTACGGGTTCGCCACAACCATCGTCGTCCTTATCTTCTCCAATTACAGGCCAGTCGTTTACCCACTTCATCGGGTTCAGATGAACGACACGCCCATACATGGCTTTATCCTGAAAGTGAACGAACCAGGATTCCCCTGTCTGCGTATCAACCCATGCGCCTTGGTGGGGACCATTGATGTCGGTAGAGCCTTGCGCCATGACAATCTTCTTCTCATAAGGACCGTATATATTCTGCGAACGCAATACTAACTGCCATCCGGTTGCTACTCCGCCTGCCGGAGCAAAAATATAGTAGTAACCATTTCGCTTATAGAGTTTGGGACCTTCAATTGTATGGTTGATTCCATCATTACCATCAAAGACCAGTACCGGATCACTGATCACTTTTGTTCCTTCTGCATTCATCTCACAAATTGTGATAACACTGTTCAGTGCGGCACGACTTCCTGCCCATGCGTGTACCAGATATACTTTTCCATCTTCATCCCATAGTGGAGCAGGGTCTATCATGCCACGGCCGGCTTTTACCAATATCGGTTTCTCCCATTCTCCAGCCGGGTCTTTGGTCTTTACCATGAAGATGCCATGATCCGGATCTCCCCAATAGATATAAAACTCTCCATTATGGTGGCGGATGGATGGTGCCCAAACACCTTTTCCATGCTGGGGAGCATTGAAGAACTCGATGGGTTCTATCTGTTTCAACGCATAGCCTACATATTTCCAGTTAACCAGATCTTTGGAATGGAGAATGGGCAAACCGGGAGCACATCCGAAGCTGGAAGCCGTCATATAGAAATCTTCACCTGCCGCGCAGACATCCGGATCGGAATAATCGGCATGCAGCACCGGATTGATGTATGTGCCGTCCTTCTGGTCAGATACCCAGGCTTTGGATACATGTTGGGCTTCCGCCTGCCAACAGGCAGCGTATAGCAATGTAGTAAGCAGAAATATCTTTTTCATCTTTTTAGTTACCTTTTTAAATATCCTGAAAACAAAGATTTTACCTAAGCAAACTCTTACCTTTATCTACTGAAAATAATCTTAATGTGTTATTTGCCTATTAATACGAGCGAATCTGTTTATTCACTCAATGAAATATCATATTTTATAATCTTTCTCCTTTGTACTTTTTATACTTCTTCATTTCCTGCCTGTCTATAGGTACCAGTCTTATGGCAGCTCCACCACTGGGTTTCAGCTGGAACTGCATAGTTTGTGAAGCGTTGACAAGCAGATAAGTACATTTTACCTGTGTATTTGTTTTTATCTTTTCTTCCCCATCCGTATAGATGCAGGCGAGGTAATTCTTTTCTTTATCGAGGAACGTGAGAGGTATTTCTTCTTCAGAACCTTCATTGTTGGTCATTGCTGCAACAAACCATTCCTGACCTTTCCGGCGTGCCATTGTTATGTTTTTGCCGGGAGCGCCATCTAATACTTTCGTATCGTCGAATACAGTTTGTAAGTGCTCAAACCATTCCATTTCCGGTTCTCCGTGATAGAACGATGGTTTGTCATACCAGAAGATAGTTTGCAGAGGGCTGTAGAACACGAGGGATGCTGCCAGTTGATGAGCATGAGTCGTTTTCAGCCGTTTGTCGAAATAACAGATCGTATAGTCGGCTGCACCGTTTATCATACGAGTGAAGGGGAGCGTGACATTATGAGTTGCATCGGGAAATTCTTCGTTTCCACAAATGCCTTCCTGAGTTAACAAATTCGGATAAGTACGGCTGAAGCCTGAAGGGCGATATTCATCATGTATATTCATCAGCAGATGATTCTCTGCTGCCAAGCGAACCATGTCGTGCATCCAAGTTGCCCAGCGATGGCTGGCGTATTGTACGAAACCGGATTTCACTCCGACAATCCCCCATTCGCGGAGCAATGGGAAAAGTTCACGCATTTGCTTCATGAGTGCATGCTGGTTTACGTACACCCAGATACCAACTCCTTTTTCCTTACCATAAGCTATAACACGGGGCATATCCAGTTTGGCAACCACTTTTGTGGCATCTCCGTCATGTGAAGTACAGGGCATATACCATTGCCAGTCGAAAAGCATATACGGGATATTATGTGCTGCACAGAAGTCGATGGTTGCAATAGCTCCTTCGGTTGTGATAGTTGTTTCGCGCATAATCTTGCCTGGTTTTACCCATGCGGCGGCATCGGCAATTTCACACGGCGGATTCAGATTCTGGATGATATCATTGTGTTCCAGCAATTCACCCGGTTTGTCGGCTGCCATGACTATCTTCCAGGGAGTGGCATAATAAGTCACTACATCCACGGGGCTATACATTACAGAAGTCAGTGTATTCTTCTTGTCTGTGGAGGCAAGGTATTTGGTCAGACACCAGTCGTCAACATCAGCATCTGCCAATGCGGCCCATTTACCATTCGGGAGTTCCAGCGTGAGGGCACGTTCTACCGGATGTTTGATATCATCAATGTTCAGGTACTCAAAGAAAGCCTGTGCCCATTGTTCGGTCCATGCTTTTGTACCTGCCGGTAAGGCGTATTCTGTGAGATCACCTACTACTTTATGAAAGATAGCCTTTGGGTGTTCTGGGAAGAAATAGCGGAAAGCTACTCCTTCATTATAGGCACGCACCTCAATGTTGAGCCGGTAGCCGGAGTTATCTTTCTTGGAGAGATAAAGGGTGCCGGTCCGGTAATGATCGCGTACACTGCTACGTTCACCGTAAAGTGGCTGCCAGGTGATGTCTGTTTCGGGTTGGTAAGTCACAGAGTCCACTTCCAGATTGTCCATCCAGCAGGCAGGCTGTTTTAGGTTTCGTGCTCCCAGAGCCATTTCCCATATCCGGTTGTCCAGTTCCAGCCCGGCACGTGATTCATTGACTACAGGTTGTGATTTGTAATCTACCCGATAACAAAGTTCGTTTGCCGCAGGTGAAACCTGCTTCTGGTAAAATGCTATTTCATGTGTTCCGTCAGGAGATGTCAGCTTCAGTTCCTTGCCATTGTCTGCAAAGAGGGAAGGAGTGAGAACTAACATAATAATTGCTGAGCCGATAGTCTTCATATCTTCGTATTTATTGTTTTTATATAAATACGATTTGGGATATGAGGATACTCAATGTATTCTATCTTTTTAGGGAAATAATGTTCGAGACAGTTTGTGAAATGACAGGACTTCCAAAAAATGACGAGAATCCATCTTCCTTTTGTGAACTTCCCTGTACATGGGCTATGAAGAATCCATATACCCGGTCCTGTTTATTGATCCATGGATAGGCGCCGGCCCAACCCGGTGAACTGATCTGATAGGCTTCTCCTGTTGCTTCATCAATAAGTTCCCGCCATTCTCCCAAACCATATATGCCAGTATGATATTTTTTCAGTGCACGTTCCACATATTCACCCGGATGAACTTCTGCATTTCCCACTTGGTTTGCTTGCATTTCATGTATGGTTTCGGGTTTCAGTAGTTGCTTTTCTTCAAATACGCCATTGTGGTAGATCATATCAAGAAAACGCATGTAGTCGTGCAAAGTGGTACAGAGACCTCCACCCAACATGGGAGCGTGTCCTCCATCTGTATTCACGGGCGTGAAATGGGAATTTTTCATTCCTAAAGGTCGGGCTATTAATTCCTGAAATAATTCCTCGAATTCTTTATTCATAGCTTTTTCTGCCATCCGGCCAGCTATCTGCATGGCAAGTCCGCCATATTCAAAGCGGGTGCCGGGAGTGAAAACCGTGTCAAGCGGAAGAATCTCCATGATTGCCGAATCCAGATGATTGTAATTGTCTACGCGTGGTTCCGGCAGATAAGGGCGGACACCCGATGTGTGCGAAAGCAACTGACGTAAAGTAATCATTCCTTTTATGTCGTTTTTAAATTCAGGAATCCATTTCTTTACACTGTCATTCCAGTCCAGTTCGGTGCAGTCTACCACAGCTCCGATTACTGCGGCGGCTACCCATTTTCCGGCAGAGGCTACATAGACTTTAGTGTCAGGGGTAACGTCTTTGTAGTTTTTCTGAAAGATAACGCTATCGTCTCTGACTACACAGATTGAGGCTCCCGGATAGTATCCTTTATTCATCCATGAGGTGATAATGGAATCAAGTGGTGTAAAATCATAATCCGCCTGCCGGTTATCGGCAGGACGGCATGATGTGAATGACAGATAAATACCTATGAGAGAAACTATAATAATAATTTGTTTCATTTTTACTTTTCTATTAAATCCCAGTATACAACGTAACGTTGGTGATGTAAGTCATACAGTGGCTTTAAAACATTGCCCTGTGATGTTTTAAATATCAGTTCCTCGCCTGTACGCTGTAAACTGTGTCCGGGGTGTTTCCGGTCTATTTGTAAGGTGGTATTCAGCTCAGCCGGAATATGATAATTGTAAGTATAGTAATCATTATATAATGCCGGATCAGAGAATGGTGCCGGAGATTGCATACCTTCTGTTCCCGATTCACCGGCCAATACCAGCGGTCCGTATAGCAGGGCCCCCTTTTGTGGATTGTCTGGCGTTGTTTCCAATTGCAGGCTCATCGGATAATTAGCTTCAATACGATCACCGTCTTTCCATTGGCGGGTTACGGCAATGTATGATCCCGGTTTCTGTTTTACCGATACTTTTTTTCCATTGACGTTTACTTTCACATTTTTACTCCATGATGGATAGCGCAGATAAATCGTAGTGGTGACAGGTTTGTCCGTTTGGATGGTCAATGCAGTGTTCTCTTCTGCGGGGAAAGCTGTTTCCTGGTGCAGAGTTATTCCTTTCGCTTTCCAGTTTACTTCTGACGGGATAAAGAGGTTTACGTAGATTCCCTGGTCATTGTGATAATAGATAGCTTCTCCATATTTAGCATGGTTTTCGAAACCACTGCCTACACAACACCAGAAGGAATTCTCCCGGGTACTATAAACTTTGTGAGAACCGGAGAGCAAAGGCAAGAAATAGGATACCATTCCTGTTTCAGGATCTTGTTGTCCAAGGATATGATTATAGAGTGCACGTTCGTAGTAGTCAGCAACTTTGGCATCTCCTGTCCAGCAAAACAGGTGGCGACTGAGTTTCAGCATATTGTACGTACAACAAGTTTCACCGGTATATCCGGTCAGATGTTTGGATAATTGTTGTGGATCGAAATAATGCTCTTTATCACTGCTGCATCCCGGTGCAAAGGTATGATGGTCTATCATGGTATGCCAGAAAAAATCAGTCAGTTTCCGACTGTCATTATCCTGCGTCAGCTCGTAGTTACGTGCTTCGGCAAGAACTTTTGGGATAAAGGTATTCGTGTGCTTGGTTCCTAAATCATCGCGTTGTTCTTTCAGCGGATCGATAACATCATTGTGATAGAAAAATTCAGCAAGCCATTGATAACGCTCGTCACCGGTGATGGCATAAAGATTATAGAAAGATTCGTTCACACCGCCGAATTCATTCCGTATCATCCTTTTCCGGGTGGGTTCATCCAGCGGTTTAAGTTTATTATAAGCCCAGTCGCCCATGCGGGTAACTACTTCCAATGCCTGTTTGTTATCTGTATAGAGGTATTGGTCGATCAATCCGGAGAAGAGCTTGTGTAATGTATACCAGGGTGCCCATACACTTGTCCCACGTATGTTCCGATTGATCAATTCTTCCGGATATGCACTGAGATACCCGTTTCCCAAAGCTGCCTGTACTTCTGCCAGACCTGTAACAAGACTGTCACCTTTCAGCTTGAATATTTCACTTCCGGTAGATGCGTACATGAGCGCATAGGCTGATAGTAAATGCCCTGTTGTATGTCCGCGCAGTTCGCAGTCCAGTGATTCCCAGCCGCCTAGTTTCTTTACGGTCATATATCCACCTTCACGTCCGGCAAATACTCCGGCGTTGTTGCGGAAACTGTGTAGCAAACGATTGGTTGCTATAGAAGTCATCCAAACAGAATCACGCATCATATTGTCGCGAAAACGGCTTGGTAATAAACGCACGTCTTTTAAGTCGAAACTCTCTACCTGTATCGGCGCTGTTGTCACTTTTTTCATTTTTCCGGCATGTTGTCCGGGATAAATGGATTGAGCGGAAAGGCCGGTTGATAGAGCCGCACAGATTGTCATTAGGATTAAACTCTTATTTCTCATAACTTTTTTATTAATTCTTTCTTTATATATACGAAGTAGAGGGATATATTACTCAAAACCCGTTAGAGGAATTTAAAACTGTATAGCGAGCTATTTTCCTATTACGACTGAGGATAGTTCCCACTAGGACTGAAGGTATTTCCCACTACGACTGAAGGCACCTCCCACTAGGACTGAACTCGTGTTCCACTACGACTGATCTTAGTGGAACACCAAGTGCGTTGTCACACAGATAGTTATGCTTTTTGCTGCACTTCTATATAGTTCATATCGGAAAAGAACAAAAGTGATTAGTGTTTAGTGATAAGTGATTAGCGCTATTCGGTATATTATTTTTTAGACGCGGATGACGCGGATAACGCGGATTTAAAAGGCTGCGCTATAAAAAAATAAAAAAAAGATCCGCGTCATCCGTGTCATCCGCGTCTAAAAGATTATTTATCATTTAGTTCATAACCGAAAAGAAATGCACTAGTCTTGTCAGCGGATTACTTTATATTTTTTAGTGTAAGAATCGAAAATGGATTCATGAGCATTGCGCACATAACTTCCATATCCGATGAACCATTCCAATATGTTTTTGGAAACTGCGGGGTCAGTCCCTTTCTTATAAGAAAAAGCAAGTAAATATGCGTCTGTATCCCAACCGTTCACATTGGTGCAGGAATTCCGGTGCATAATATGCCCATCTGCCCGTGTGTTTAAATAAACATCGGTTATTTTGTCACCTTTAGCAATACGGACACCTTGCAGATCGTCTCCTTTCAGGCGGGTTACCTGAGGAATATTTTTACTTGTAGGAGAATCTTTCAAGATGATTGCCGTTATAAACTTGACACTTTGTGCCTTTATCGGATAGGTTACCGAATAATACGTTTCCATTTCGTCGGTCTTCTTTGCTTTGGGACCTTGATGAGCTTTCAGTTTCAGGTTATAAGGGAAATCATGTTCGAAGTCGCTTTCTGTCAGATAATCCGGCCATAAAGGGCGTATATCCACAGCAGCCTGTTGGTTGACGACACTCAAATCAATACCATTTTTCCTGCTTAATCCATCCGGGTGAAAAAGCAGACTGAATGTACCGTCTTCATGCGAACAGACATCATCAATAACCAGTATTACATCATCTATCCACAAAAAACTACGGTGGTTTTTAGAAAAGTAGCGGGAAGTAGGCCCGGTCACGTTGGCCAGGATGTATTTGATATTTCCTTCGTCTGTAAGATGATGCAAAGAACCATCGAGCATCGAACCTTTGTACTGTTGCTCTTGAGGCTGGGCCTGTCCATTAAACAACAGTACATTATGGGCTTGGCTATGGAAGAAATATTCACGATACCACGGATTGGGATACCAACAGTTTCCGCCATCCTTAATTACTTGTTGTCCATTATGAAAAAGGATAAATGAACCTGCGTCTGCATGAGAGTGATTCCATGTATGTCCGCATTTCACTCCTAACAGGGTTGTGTTTTTCTCCCAAGAAGTACGCATCATACTCCAACCCATTCTTTCATATACCACAGATAGCGACAGGGAAGGTTGCATTGGAGCCGCAGATAAATCGGGAGTGTACAATAATCCCATGGGTGTATCAGTTGGCATACTTTCTTTGGCATGGTTTTTCCGTACCTGTGTGAGATACCATAACATATCCGTTTTCTGAAAACCTAATGTCCAAAGTAATTTCAAGACTCCTTCACCATTGGCAGCAATGTTACTGTCGCCAAAATAAAGGGAAGGAAGATAATCACCGTCGGCAGGATAACAGGTATACATAAAATAATCTGATGCACGTTCAAATAGCTTCCTTTCCGGCCATTCTGCCCGGGGATTGAAATTCTGCATGGCAAGGCGGAAGGTCAGGTATTGGGTGAGCCCGTAATTGGCGTAACTCACACTTTCGTAATAAGCTCCATTATTGAAGTTAGCCGGTTTGTTTTGTAAGATATCTCCTTGGAAATTAGCCCAGTCTGTTGTTGCCCTACTTACCATATCAATCCATTCGGCAGCTTCGGGAATTTCGTTGCTGACGGCCATGGCAGCGATTCCGGTCATGGCAATACAGGATACCCAATAGTTGTGCCCCATGGAGTTGATTGCATGGAAACGTGTTGCCGGTGATAGCCAATCGTGCAGCGTCGGACGGATTCCTATTTTGTAAATGGCTTGTGCCAGCTCTTTCCGTTCTTCATCTGAGAGTTCGTTATAGATAGCATCGAAACCGATAGCCATTTGATGATTGGCATGGGCGGTACTTAGCAATGAAGTCCAGGCAGGTTCCCGATTCAGCATATCCTTTGCTTCGAGGGTTTCTTTTCCACCTGTCTGCCGGATTGATTCTTTGATCTTATCTGCATATCTTTTTTCGCCTGTCACCTGGTATGCCAATGCCAGATATTCCAACTTGCGGTAAGAATTGTTTTCTTTCAAGGCTTCCCTGGCTACTTGCTCTACCTGGGCATAATTGGCTTTGACTTCTTTATCCGATTTGAGTTGTTCTTTCAGTGTCGCTATCCGATCGGGGGTAAAGAACAGATAGGGGTGTTGTTGCTGCGCCCGGATTGAGAAAACCAGGGAACAAAACAGAATGAGCGTCAGTACATGCTTTCTTTTATTTCTCATAATTTCTTTGTTAATTCTTTCTTTAGTATATATACGAAGGAAAGAAATATATTACTCAAATATCTTCCAGCTTTTCAAATGAGCGAATCCATTCCACAATTACCGGTTCATTACCGATATTCCCAAAATTGAGAATAAGAGTAATGTTTGTTGGCCTTTCTGTGAAGTGCGTTCCATTATTTGACAGATAGTCTGTAATCTTGAATACATAGATATCTTTTCCTATCTTTTTAGCCTTATCCGAATCTAACTTCCAAAATTCCGGAGCACTGGCAACGCTATAGCTTAATTGTAACCAGTCTTTATTTGCGGATGTTGGAATTTTAGGTGCCTTTACAGCAATATACGGATAGTTTCCTGCCTGGTAGGAAATCCTTTTCTTTTGCATATTTACTCCGGATGATACAAATGACATTAGATTATCCACCTGTTTATAAGAGCAATTGGCGAAAGTCCATCCTTCCAGTTGGGAAAGATCCTCATTTATTTGTCCGGGGACTTTCCTTTCATTTAAGTCTTTTCCCAAATAGAACAGCAGGCTGCCGAAGCCCGGGTTATCACAAGTAAATCCCGGTCCTTCAGGACGTATCATACCTAATACAATTTGGGTATATGGCATTTCTAACCCTTTGCGTTCAACATAGTGGTTGTAGGCTATTTCAAATAATGAGCGGAAACGTCCCATTCCTTCTTCCCCTAACGTAGTCCAGTTTGAATATTTTCCGGTTATATCTTTCCAGGTAAAGAAAGGTACTTCATAGCCCAGATTGGATTTGGCCAGGTATTCATAACCTTTCATAAGGCGATTATCCAAAGCGCTATACAGGTCTCTGCCTTGTGTCCAGGCTATTTCGGCAATTTCCGAGAGGCATCCTAACCCTAACATGGCATGTTGCTGGTCACGTCCACTTTCCTGTATCTGGCCGGATTCTGCTACGTAGTTGGGAAGAGTTCCATTATCATGGCCTTTCAGAAAAAACTCTATAGCGTCTTCATACAACTTCTTATCGTTCAGAAATACTCCGAATGCCATTTGTGCCTTAGTTACCGCAATTCCCCAGTTACCGTTGGTGTAAGGTTTGGTATTGTAGAAAGTAGTAAGTATCGGCTGGAATACATCTCGGAACATACTTTCTACTTTGGGTGTATCTTTTGCATCCCATCCGTTAGTATATTTATCTGCTGTATATGTATATCTCATGATTTCTGCTGCGTTTACCAGCATAAATCCTTGAAGGCCGGCACAAAGCGGATCGTCCGGACCTTCTATTTTCTTTAGGGTACTTGCATACGCTCTGATAATCTCCATTGCTTTGTCTGCATGAGGCTCTTTTCCTGTGACTATCCAAAGAATGGCATTGTAGTAAGCTGCATTAAAATCTCGTTCACAAGGATCTTTGGTATAACCATATCTGCCGGCACGGCTGATAGTTTCGAAAGGTCCTTTTATGCAATAATCAGCTTTTCCCTCAGGCATTCCTCGCATGATGTTAAATGAACCGTAAGCCGGTTGTATCTCATTTCTGACAAGTTCCCGGATTCTTTTTAATGAAGATTCAGAATGGAGTAAGCCCGGATGAGTAAACTCTTGGCTGTTTATATTCAGCATATAAAAGAGAAGAATAAATAACGGAATAAATTTCTTTTTCATCATATTCTTAAAATAATAAGGTTAATACATATTAGATAGAAGTCAATATGTATATAGCGTATTTACGTGCCGATTTACCTAAAGCGACATCGCACTTTTTAGTTTAATTATGAAAAACAATTCTGCGTATAATGCATCATGAGATTAAACTAAGTTTTAGTGAGCAAAACTATACATTCTATCAAAAAAATCATTAAGTTTGTCGGACTTCTTAGTAATAATAAGGAGAAAATGATCGATTTTTATGAATGTATGAAGGACACATATTATTATATAGGGAGAGTTGCTCCATTTGTCATTCGTTATTTATTTATGGTGATAATGTTGTTGTTGCCATTATCTCTGTATTCAATCCAACAGTCTCCTGTTTTTCGTTCTGTAACTGTATCTGAAGGTTTATCCCATAATACGATAAATGCTATATATAAGGATACCCGTGGTTTCGTATGGTTAGGAACACAGATGGGATTGGATCGTTTTGATGGGGTAAATGTGACGACTTATCCTCAATTTTCCGGGAGAACTGTTTTTTCGATAGCAGAGACTGATTCTGTAAATTTATGGGTGGGTACAGATATAGGATTGATAAAGTTTAATCGTAAGACAGAGACGGTTGAACCGATTGTTTTAGATGGCAAATCTTTGTCTGTAAAAGTGGTTTTTGTGAGTAAGAAGGGGAGATTACTACTTGGTAGTTCACGTGGATTATTTCTGTATGAAAGTGGTGTATTCAGAAAGATTCTGCTGGACTCCAATGCCTTGTCTGCTGTGAATGGCCTAATGGATATTGTAGATGGAGAGGATGATAGTGTTTGGATCGCTTCAAATGGAGGATTGATCCATTATAATATGGAAACTGGAAGATCACGAGTGTTTGAGAATAATATTAGAGGAGGACTAAATTACTATAGTTGTCTGGCTTTGATGGGAAATACTATTTATTTAGGTACGGCAAACCAAGGCATGCTGAAGTTTGATATTGGGCAGGAAGTTTTCTCCATATATCCGCAAATAGGTAATGGATGTATTAAGGATTTGGTACCTGTAGGTAATGATACATTGTATGTAGGAACCAATGGAAGTGGTGTCAAAATTATAAAAGCATCTTCCGGACAAGAAATAACGTCAATAGAACATTCTATACAGGAAGATGCCATTTGTTCGAATGCTGTTTATTCATTACTGAAAGATAAAAATATCCTTTATATCGGTACTTACATGGGTGGAATGAGTTATACGCCTACGCGTGGGAATACCTTTTCCATCTATTCTTTTAAGGATAAATTTGATTCCCATAATCTGAATGTGCGTGCGTTCTGGATTGGTAAACAAGGGCGAAAAGTAATAGGTACCCGTGACGGACTTTATTATATTTCCGAAGAAGAGAATATAGTGAAACATTACACTATAAAATCTTCTATATTACGTTCGGATATTATTTTGTCGGTTAAACCTTTGGGAGAAGATTATTTGATAGGAACTTATGGTGGTGGCATGTATTTGCTGCATGCAGAGACGGGTAAACTGTCTTTCTTTAAACCGGATGATTGCTTCAGGCAAAATTCATTTACCGGATGTGAAAGAGATAAAGAGGGCAAATACTGGATAGGGAGTTCTTATGGGGTGTATGTCTATAATGCATTGACCGAACAGTATGTAAATTACAATAATAGAAATTCGTCTCTTGCCATAAATTCAATATTTACTTTAAAAGCAGATTCAAAGGATAGAATCTGGATAGGAACGAATGGAGCTGTTTTTTTGTATGATATGTCAACCGGTACTTTCAAGTCGGATGTATTTCCTGAACATATAGAACCGTTTACAAAAAGCATACGGTATATTTATGAGGATAATCATAAAAATCTATGGTTTTGTGACGATAAAGAGGGAGTTGTTAAAGTTGATGAGCATTTTACTAAATTTGAGCATCTGACAGTTGATGATTTCCTTCCCAATAATTCGGTCATGAGTATTATTGAAGATCCGCATGATGGAGGACTGTGGTTTAGTACACAACGTGGTTTACTGTATATCAAAGATAATCATCACAAGATTTTCTCTCTTTATGATGGCATTCCCGGATACATATTTAATAACCCTGTACAGATTACAGATGATGGCTCTATTTGGTGGGGCAATGAAAGGGGATTAGTAAAATATACTTCTCAGCTTAAACATGAAAGAAAGATAATTCCATTACCTCCTGCCATTACATCAGTAGCTGTTGCTGGTAGAATCCTTCAGACGGGAGATGAATTGTTGCCTTTTTCTTCTTCATTTATGGAGAAGATCTCTTTGCCTGCAGATAAGAATAATATTGCATTTACGTTTTCTGCCTTGAATTATGCTGTTGTAAATACGGATATCTATGAATATTTTTTGGAAGGGTATGATAAGGAATGGTTGACTCTGATGAAAGGCAATCAAGTAGCCTATATGAATCTTCCAGTTGGCAACTATGTTTTTAAAGTACGGGCGGCGTCTAATCCGAGTGCAGTTATGGCGGTTAAGGTGGAAGTTGTACGGGGACTTTCTTTCACCTTATGGATGGTGGTACTTTGTTTTTTAACATGTTTGGTACTTCTCTATAGCTATTATGCTTTGCTGGGTAAATATAGAAAAATGAAAGAGGATATGCGTGAGAATACAGTACAAGTCGAAGGAGTACAGAAGGAGAAGTATCAGAAATCCAGGGTGGATGAAGAAGAGGTATCACGGATAAAACAAAGGTTAACAGAATGTATGAATAAGGATAAGATGTATCTGAATCCGGATTTGAAGTTGCAGGATGTAGCGAATACTATTGGCTGTAATGCGGGAGATTTGTCACAGGTTCTAAATTTATATTTGAATATAAACTTTACCGATTATATCAACCAATATCGTGTGGAAGAATTTATTATCCGCGTGCAGGATAAATCAGCTTCCAAATATACTTTGGCGTTTCTTTCTGAGCAGTGTGGATTTAGCTCCCGGACATCTTTTTTCCGTTCATTTAAGAAATTGAAGGGTAAATCACCTGCAGAGTATATTAAGGAGAAAGATATCATTTTAGAAATATAACTTCCTGAAAAGAGTACCAAAATAATTTGGTACTCTTTCTTTTTATATAATTAAAATATTGAAATATAGCTGTTTATTGAGAAACTCGTTTCAGCCTTTAGGTTGGTACCTATTACACTTCTCAGAATGTCTGAAAAGAATTTCAACTTACTAATTTTGTTGTCGTTGAAATCAATTTGTTCATTTAAAAAGTGCTATATTATGAAACACAAAACCATTCTTTTGCTTGCTTCTTTATTTGTAGTGGGAATTGCTTGTAAGCAATTCGACCGGGAATTTTCAGTAAATACCAATATTGATTATTGTGAGGCCCAGGCTTTACGTACATTGGCCATTGTTCCTTCTGGCTCAGAAGGAGGTATTCCTAACTCGATCGATGGAGATGATGTTAATTGGCATTTCACCAGTCCCGGTTCATGGACTTCAGGTTTCTGGCCTGGTATTCTTTGGTATTTATATGAGAATACAAAGGATAATATGTGGAAAGTTGCAGCTGAAAACTATACTCAAAAGATTCTTCCTGTAACTCACAGAAAAGCAAGGAGCCATGATATGGGATTCATTACGATGTGTAGTTTGGGCAATGGATATCGTTTGACGGGTAATACGGAATATAAAGAAGGATTATTACGTGCAGCTGATTCTCTTTCAATTCTGTTTAATCCTGAAGTTGGTACTTTTCTTTCATGGCCGGGTATGGTAAAAAAGGAAAATTGGCCTCATAATACTATTATTGATAATATGATGAATCTTGAACTGCTATTTTGGGCTGCCCGAAACGGGGGAGAACGCCGTCTATATGATATGGCGTGTGAGCATGCCGATACCACAATGAAATATCAGTTTCGCAAAGATTATTCATGCTATCATGTTGCCGTATATGACACGATTACCGGACATTTTATAAAAGGTGTGACTCATCAAGGGCTGAGCGATAACTCCATGTGGGCACGTGGACAAGCATGGGCTATTTATGGTTATACTATGGTATATCGTGAAACGGGAGAAGTGCGTTTTCTGAACTTTGCCCGAAAAGTAGCAGATGCTTATTTATCCCGTTTACCGGAGGATTTAATTCCTTATTGGGATTTTGATGCTCCCGACTTGTCTTCTGGAGAACCTAAAGATGCTTCCGCAGCGGCTATTACAGCTTCTGCTTTACTGGAACTTTCTACTTATGTAACCGAGCGTGACTCTTCACATTATTATTATGACCAGGCAGAAAAGATGCTTGAAATGTTATCATCTTCTGCTTATAAGGCAGGAGATACAAAATATGCTTTTTTGTTACATTCGGTAGGTCATATGCCTCGTGGTGGAGAAGTTGATGCATCCATTATTTATGCGGACTATTATTATCTTGAAGCATTAATTCGTTTTAAGAGATTACAAGAGAAACGTTCTATACTGGCTAATTTATAAATACTTCCTTAATCTTATCTATTATGAATACACAATTGATGATTGCCGGATATTGTCCGGTTGGAAATTACTCTTTCGAGATAATTTATAAAAAGTATCACACTTTTTTCGTGCACTATGCTGAAAAAACGATGGGAGAGGAATTGTATGCTGAAGATGTTGTACAAGATGTATTTATCAATTTGCTACAGCAGACTAATTATTTTGTATCGGAAGGTGCAGTATTGAAATACATCTACAAAGCGCTTTATAACCGCTGTATTGATTTGATACGTCATAAGCAAATAGAACAGCATTATGAAGAAGTCTCTGGAAATGACTTTATATCTGCATTGAATAGAGATGGGCACAATACTCTTTTGACAAAAGAATTTTTTGTAATAGTAGAAAATCGTATAAAAGGGTTACCTCCTAAATGTAAACAGATATTTGTAATGAAGTATAAGAATGAGTACTCTAATCCGGAAATCAGCGAAAAGTTAGGATTATCGATACGAACAGTAGAGAATCAAATATATATCGCCCGCAACGTGTTACGAGAATATGTGGATTCTTATCTATGTTCCTAAAAAAAATAGCGAAAATTATCTTTTGTTTGAGTGAATGAAAGTTTATTCCCGTTTAATCTATGTTCATTGAAGATATATTGACTAAATAATTAAATGTAATTTTTATGTTAAACTTAAAATGCATGCTATGAATAAGAAAGACAAATTCTTTATGCTTTTAGCATTGTCCTGTTTACCATTAAGTGAAATGGCTGCAGAACAAGTGGATGGTATGGCTGTATCTCCTATATCTCAGGAGGTATTGCAGAATTCGGTTAAAATTACCGGAAAGGTAGTGGATGTTCAAGGAGAACCGGTTATTGGTGCTACAGTAATGGAAAAAGGTACCACCAATGGCATCATTACAGATGTTGATGGTAACTTTACATTAAATGTTTCTCCCAACCGGAAGTTGCAGGTTTCGTATGTCGGTTATCAGACTCAGGAAATTACAATTGGCTCCAATCGTACGTTGAGAATAACCTTGAAAGAGGACTCTGAATTGCTGGATGAAGTTGTGGTAGTAGGATATGGTACGATGAAGAAATCAGATTTGACAGGTGCCATTTCTTCTGTGAGTACTGAGACATTGGTTCGTGGAGGTAATGCGAATGCTATAGGAGCTTTACAAGGATCTGTTGCAGGTGTCAGTATTTTGAAGAGCAACAATAAGCCTGGTGGTGGCTATGACATTAAGATCAGAGGCGTAAGTTCCATTTCTGGTTCAAGTGCTCCGTTAGTGGTTATTGATGGTATTCCCGGAGCAAGCTTGGATAACATAAATCCGGATGACATCGAGAAGATTGACATTCTGAAGGATGCTTCATCTACAGCAATCTATGGTTCGCGTGCTACGAATGGTGTCGTGATGGTTACTACAAAGAAAGGCTCTCTTGGTGACCCTAAAATCAGCTATAGTGGCTATGCAGGTTTTAGGAATTATACTCATGTTCCCGAAATGATGTCGGGGGATGAATATGTTCAATTGGCTATGGAAAATGCCAGAGCACTTAATAATAATAACTATAAAACCCTTGAGGAAATTTTCACAGATCCGTCTGAATTGAAAGCCGCTAAGGATAGAAATTATTATGATTGGGTAGATGCTATTACATCACCGGCATTTATGACGAGCCATACTATTTCTGCTACAGGTGGAACAGAAAAGGCTAAGTATACATTGGGTGGTGGCTATTACTTTGAAGATGGTATGCAATTTCCCCAGGAATTTTCAAGATATAATATGCGTGCTGCTGTTGATTTAAAGGCTAATGATTATTTATCATTTGGAGGAAGTCTATATATGACCCATTCTGTTAGGGATACTGGTAATTCTTCATTGATGGTCGATGCTTTACGTATGCGTCCTACTCAACATCCTTATAGCCTTGTAACGGGTGAAGAAATCTGGAAATATACAAGTAACGGTATGTTCAATCCATTGATAACTAATCAGAATGAATTTAATAAAACAAAGAAGCTGAATATTCTTTCAAATGTATATGTGAAGTTGACTCCTGTTAAAGGATTGGAACTGACATCTTCCTTTGCCTCTAATATGACGAATGACCAAATAGGCCAATATCGTGGTGTCTGGACTAAAGCATTGCAAGGGACTGCCAAAGGTGCTACTAATTTGTTAGATAAGAATAACTATACAAATTGGGTATGGGATAATATTGTTCGTTACAGTTGGGAACATAAAATACATAAGATAGATTTTACCGGTGTATACTCTTTACAACAAAATCAGGATGAGAAGATGCGAGGAGCATCCAAAGATCTCCCTTTCAACTCTTTGTGGTATAACTTGCAAGGAGGTGAGATGACTTCCATGACTTCCAGTTATGTACAATCCAATCTTATGTCATTCCTGGGGCGTATTAATTATACTTTGGCAGACAAGTACATGTTGACGGCAAGTTTACGTTACGATGGTTCTTCAAAGTTGGCTGATGGCAATAAATGGTCATTATTCCCGTCGGTGGCAGTAGCATGGCGCCTGAAAGAAGAAGCGTTCATGCAAAGTGTTGATTGGCTTTCTAATCTGAAACTGCGTTTGAGTTATGGTCAGACCGGTAATGATACGGTAAGCCCTTATTCCACGAATGGAACCATTGCAGGTTCACAGTATTATTCATTTGGAACCAATACGGTTATTGGTACTTATCCTAATAATATTCGTAATGATAAGTTGGGTTGGGAGCGAACCTCTGAATACAATGTCGGAGTAGATTTCGGCTTCTTTGATAATCGTATATCAGGATCTGTGGAATATTATAATCGTTTGACGAAAGATTTGATTATGAACAAGAGTATACCAACTCATTTGGGATATTCCAGTGTACGCGATAATGTAGGCTCAGTCAGAAATCAAGGTTTCGAAATAATGTTGAATACTGAGAATATCCGCTTGAAAGATTTCTCCTGGCAAACAACTTTTACTTTATCTTATAATAAGAATGAAATCGTAGACTTGGCTTTCAAAGAAGATTTGGGTGTTTATTCCGATCGTTTGAAAGGGATGCAGGGAGATTATAATAACCGTTGGTTTATTGGACAACCAGTGCAATTAAACTGGGATCTTGAAACTATTGGTGTATGGCAGTTGGGTGAAGAAGAGGCGGCTAAGAAGTATGGTCAGAAGCCCGGACAATTTAAGGTCAGTGATTATAATAATGATGGAGTAATTAATGATAAAGACCGTTTTATCAATGGTTCTCGTATTCCTAACTGGACAGGAGGTATGACCAATACATTCCGCTACCAGGAGTTTGATTTGTCTTTCCATATGCATTTCCAGACTGGAGCAAGACTGAGAAATCAATTCTACGTATCTTATGCATTGGAAAATAATAATGCTAATCTGGGTAATATGAAAAAAGATTATTGGACCCCAGAGAATCCTACCAATTCATGCGCACAGCCGTCGAATATGGGACCTTACAGAGATCAGAATACAACAGGCAAAAGTGTATCACACATTGTTCAGAAAACCGATTTCTTGAAGGTATCCTATATTACTTTAGGATATACGTTTAAGAAGAATCTCTTGAATCGTATAAAAATGAGTAATCTGAGGCTTTACGCTACAGTGCAGAATCCGTTTACCTTTACAGGTTTCTCCGGGTTTGATCCGGAACAACCCAGCGAGCAAGTATCTAATTCAGATATGATAACTTGTAATGTATTATTTGGATTAAATGTTTCATTCTAAAAAATAAAGTACTATGAAAGTAAAAAGATATCTAATAAAAGGGTTATTGACCCTGACATTCATAAGCGGGTTTGTATCCTGTTCTGGTTTTCTTGATGAAACGAATTATTCCAGCCAGTCTGCTGATGAGTATTTTCAGACAAAAACAGGTTATGAGGGGTTAATTAATGGGTGTTATTCCCGGTTAAGGACGATCTACAACTCTAAAGAATACATATCTCTCGGATGTCTTGGTACAGATATATGTACACAGAATAATACGATAGGGTTGTCTAATTTAAATCAATACCCGGTTAACTATGATGCTAACGAAGGTAGTGTTTATACAATGTGGAATAATCTGTATGCGGCGCTGAAAGATGCGAATGCGGCAATCGATCGTTCTGATAAAGTAATTCTGTTGAGTGATGATCCCGATGGCCTGGCAGATGATGTGCTGGAACAACGAGTAGCTGAGGCTAAAGCGCTACGTGCACTCTTCTTGTTTGAGATTGTGCGTAATTGGGGACAGGCACCTCTGATGATTCATGAACCATTAGCTCCGGTCAAGACAGCTGAGCTTTCCGATGGTGCGCAGTTTTATACGCAAATCCTGAGTGATTTGGAAGATGCAATACGTATATTGCCTGCCCGACAGACTGGTAGTGATTATGGACGTATGTCTGCTTCTGCTGCCAAGCATTTGCGTGCGTTAGTATATTTGACCAGAGGTTATGAGAGTTATGCAGACTCCCGGGATTTTGAAAATGCATATAAGGATGCGGTAGATGTGATTAATAATTCCGGTCATAAGCTATTGGAAGATTTTCAAATGGTACATTGCCAATCCAATGAAACTAATGATGAAATCATATTTAGTGTGGGATTTTCTACAGGTGCCAACCATAATGTGAATAACTGGCCTAAATGGTTCTTGTTCCCTTATAGAGAAGGATGGGCAGGACTTTCAAAAGATTCTTATTATAGTAATGACGATGCTGCTGCCATTCCTACTAAGTTTGCCTATATGATGTATGATTGGTTCAAGGATCGAAGGGCTTCTGTAACGTTTATGAGTCCGCTGAATGGTGATCCGAAAACCTCTACTGATGGCAGAGATACAGGTAAGAACTGGTTTCAGTGTACAGGTGCCATTGAAGGAGTGTTTGAGAAAGGAGATACCGTCATCTATTTCCCTGTACCTACGGATAGTAAATTTAAACATTGGTCTCAGGCAGATAAAGATGCTGTGAAATATAAGGTTTATAATTTTCCAACGGGAGATCCTGCTGATATGTCTTCTGACGATTATTTCAAGTTAGGTTATCAGTCTACAAATTCCAATACCCGTGCTTTTTTGCCAGTTTGGAAATTTAAGGATGCTAATACAGTGTACAATGAAAATGGCAATGCTTCCGGAACCCGTGACATTTATATGTTCCGCCTTGCCGAGACCTGCTTAATTGCTGCGGAGGCAGCTGTTAAAAATAATGATAATACTAATGCTTTGTACTATATAAATAAGGTTAGAGAAAGGGCTGCGAAGAATGCTTCGGAAACAGGATTATCCTTATATACAGGTACTGTAACTTTAGATGATGTCTTGGATGAGCGTGCAATGGAGCTTTTTGCGGAAGTACCTCGTTGGAATGATCTTCAACGAACCCGTAAGCTGGCGGAAAGAGTTTTGAAATATAATTGGGATACCAGGAATATAGCCGGCGGTATACCTACTCAATTAACTGAAGAGAGTTTTTTAAGTAAGTATATTCGTCGTCCGATACCTTTAACTTGGCTGAATTCTTTGTCTAATGGTCAGGAGTTGGGAAATAATCCAGGATGGCAATAGGTATAACAGATAACTGATACTTAGAGGACTATCTTCACGAACGAAGATAGTCCTTTTTATTATGATTTACTTGGGTATATGAGGTTTACATGATAAGGATATTCAGCAAAGAAATCTATAGCTTTTGAGGAGAACAAAGCATCGTCATTTAATAATATGTCTATTACTCTTTTATAATATGATTATTGCCCCATTACATATTGGTCATTTCTAGTTTTAGTCTTGAGACACCAAAAATAGTGATGAAAATAAGAAACTCAGAGAAATCGACCAGATATTGGGTTTCGTTTTTTCAAAATTGATTCTTTTTATCGTTTTTTTTCTTTTACTTTGTTTCGTTTTTAATCTTATACTATATGCAAGACATTAGATGGATCATTATTATACTATTGAATCTTTTATACTGTTCTTCGGCTTTGGCAAACACATATGCTTTTCGTAGTTTATCAAGGGCTGATGGGCTATCCGATTTAAAGGTTAGTGCACTTTATAAAGACTCCAATGGTTTCCTATGGGTAGGTACAGCTACTTCTGTAGAACGTTTCGATGGTGTTCGTTTCAAACATTATCCGATTCATGGAAATAGTGAAAAAAAGAAATGGGTAAATGTTATTGCTGAAATAGAAGGGCATCGAATATTAGTAGGAAATGATATGGGGTTATGGGAAGTTAAGTCAGAGAGGTTGAACCCTATAGGTCAGGATACAATAAAAGGTGGAGTACGTGAAATTATTTCAGACTATCAAGGTAATTTATATCTGGGAAGTGAAACAGGATTATGGATTCGAAAATATTCCGGAGAATGGGAACGGATAATTTTGGATAATAATCCGTTGACAGCAGATAACTCTATTTCTGCCATGTGTTTAGATGAAAAAAATAATCTCTGGATATTAACCAGAAAAGATTTATATCTGGTGGAACTGGATAATGAAAGAAAGACGACTCTATTTATTAATCCACTTTTCGGTAAACATTTATCTTGTTCTTATCGTACAGTTAAACGTATAGGAGATCTACTTTATATAGGTACCATGGAACAAGGTATCATCTGTTTTAATACGGTTACAAAGCAATTCAGCCGTTTTATGGATATTGGTTGCAATGTGATAAATCAGATCTCCACAGATGGGAAAGATTTATTATATGTAGGAACTGATGGTGGAGGAGTCTTTTTCGTTTCTACCCGGCAACAGAAGATTATTCAGAATTTTAGTAATAATCCTAATGAAGTGGAAAGCTTACGTTCGAATTCTGTTTATTCTCTGTTGCTCGATCGTGACGGAATACTGTGGGTAGGATTATATCAGTTTGGGCTTAATTTCACTTATTATAAAAATTGTGCTTTTTCGGTATATAGTTTTCCTCCGTATTTCGATTCGAAAAATATAGCTGTGCGTACTTTGAATATTGGTGAACATGAAAAAATGATAGGCTCGCGCAATGGTTTATTCTATATAAATGAAAGGAATGGAAATGTTAAGACATTGAAGACTCCTCTGTTGCGTAGTAATATTATATTGTGTTGCGCTACATTTATGGAAAAATATTATATAGGTACGTATGGAGGTGGGCTGTATATATTCAATCCTTCGGATATGAGTGTGCAGGATTTTCGTCCACAGGAGAAGACACCCTTTTTGAACGGGCATATCTTTTGTGTTAAAGCAGATGTTGACAATAAGTTGTGGATTGGTACCTCCTCAGGAGTATATTGTTATCAGGATGATAAGGTTATATATCATTATACGATGGAAAATTCACCATTACCGGGGAATAATGTATATGATATCATGTTTGACTCAACAGGTAAAGGGTGGATTTGCACAGAAAATGGTCTGGCGATTTGGGATCCATACAAGAAGAGGGTTTATGTAGATGTTTTTCCATCTGGATTTATACATAAAGAAAAGATAAAGTATGTTTATGAGGATTCGGAACATAAACTGTATTTCATTCCTGATAAAGAGAGATTATTTATATCTGATTTATCTATGAATCATTATGCATATCTTGCCCCTAATAGCTTGCTTGAAGGAAAAGAAATAACTTTTGTTATTGAAGATAAACAGAACTGGCTTTGGTTAGGAACAAATGATGGTTTATATCATTATGATAAGAAAAATACATTTATTCCATATAGTTTTGCTGACGGTGTTCCCAGTTCAATCTTTTTAAGTTGCACTCCTGTGACCGATCATGGTGAAAATATGTGGTTTGGTAACTCAAATGGTTTGCTAAAGTTAGGAGCCAATTGGCAGAGCGTAGAAGAAAAGACTCGTTATTCTGTTGCTATATCCGAAATCATGGTAGATGGAGAAGCGCAGAATTTAGTATTGAACGAAGGGGCTGGTTATTATGAATGTCGATTAGAAATGTGGAGGAGGAATGTTACAGTTAATTTTTCCGGATTGACTTATACTGATCCTTCACACATGTTTTATGAATATCGGTTGAGAGAGAAAGATGATGAATGGCAAATTCTTACCGGTAATTCAACTCTAACTTTTTATGAACTGTTTCCGGGGAGTTACAAATTGAAAGTAAGACGTATGGGAGTACCACAATCAGAAACAACTTTGAATCTCTATATATCTCTACCACTAATCTATTATATTGGGCTTTTTAGTTTGATTGGCATATTGATGTTAGCCGGGGTCTATTTCTATTTAAGAAGAACCGAGCAGATTCAGAGCATCACAAAATGGTGTGTTAAATCTCAGCCTGCCAATGAGGAGAGTGAGATCGATGGAGAAAAGAAATATCGGACTACCAGTGTAACGGTAGAGGAATGTGAAGAACTGTTGTGTAAAGTCAGGAAATGTATGGATACTCAAAAATTATATCTTAATCCTGACCTGAAGTTAAATGATTTAGCTACTGCTACTGGGGCTTCCATCTATACTTTATCTTACTTATTTAATCAATACCTACATAGTGGATATTATGATTTCGTAAATTCTTGTAGACTTGCCGAATTTAAGCTTCTGATAGAAAAAGGAGCACACACCAAGTATACCCTGAATGCATTAATTGAAATGTGTGGTTTTAATTCCCGTACTTCTTTTTTTCGTTATTTTAAAAAAATAAACGGTATTTATCCGAGCGAGTATATCAAAACTTTTGAGAAACAAAATTAACTGTAGATTTGCGGTTATGCATTGTTATAAGAAGATGAGTATAAATAATTATCTTCTTATAACAATGTGTGTCCTTTTAGGGTATTTCGATGGGGTTAAAAACAATGTATTATCCTCTGAAAAGTCTTTTATAATTATTTGAGACTCATGTTTTTTATTTCTTATCTTGCTGATTGATAGTTGATTAATTAATCGTTTTGTACGTCTAAAACGGAAGGGATGTATTGTGGCTTACAGGAAGAATATTTTTCTTTTTACTCCTTTATATTTGCAGTCATAATCATTAAAATGCTTCCATATGAAAAACGCTGCGGTCCTTTCAAATCAGGTAATAGCTGATGCTTATACAGGGTGTTACGATTTAATATTCCGTTACATCTATAATAAAATTAATAATAGAGAAAGAGCTGAAGATTTGACACAAGATACCTTTTTGCGTCTGTTGTCTTATCGTGATATGTTTTATCTCAATATCGATACAATAAAATATTTCGTTTACACAATTGCTCGTAATTTGGTGACAGACTATTTGCGACGTTACTATAAAGAACAAGAAATAAATGCATATTTGTTGGAAACGGTCAGGACAAGTGTAGACGATGTTGAAAATAAGCTTTATGCAAAAGAATTATCTTGGCTCGAACAGGAGAAATTGAGTAGACTTCCTTATCAACGAAGAAAAGTGTATACAATGAATCGCTTTCAATATAAAACCGCCTTTGAAATTTCTACTGAACTCCATATCTCACCGCGTACAGTTGAAAATCATTTGCTTATTAGTCGTAAAGAGATCCGTACATATATCAAACAATCTATTTAATTATAAAGTATTTATTAATTTATTGTTATGAAAAACCGTAAAGTGAATTTTAAGAAACGCTATCTATCAGGGATAGCTTTGGTCATGGGGCTGATTTTTATTAGCTCGTGTAATGATGGTGACAAAGGGTATAAAGAGTATGACCCAAGTTTACCTGTGGTAATTGATGAAATTTATCCTGATTCCGGAGGGTATTTTGATGAAGTTATCTTACGGGGAGAAAATTTGGGTAGTGATCCTAAACGTCTGAGAGTTTTTTTCAATCAGAAAGAAGCGATTGTAGTAGGGGCATCAGGAGATCGTGCATTAATACATGTACCCAAACTTCCGGGTGAGGAGTGCAAAATAGGCATGCTTTTCGATGGTAACACAACAGATACTGTATTTTGTAACCAGTCATTTAAATATCAGAAAAATTATCAGTTGCAATATGTTTGTGGACAGGTAGGTTCCACTAATGTAGCATTTGTAGAAGGCAGTTTCCAAACTACAGAGTTTGGTAAATCTATGTATAATCTGACAGTAGATCCTGAAGGGGTTATTTATTTGAATCATCGCGCTCAAAATGCGGAAGGAAGCCTTGTTTATATTGATGAGAACGAATATATAACTAAATTTATTGCTTATGGTGATGCAAATGCAGGAGAACCGGCAGCTCCTTGGTATGACGAGGTAACTCAGAAAGTTTATTTCACAGGTATGAGAAGGGGATATTTTTGGGAGGTTGACCCTTACGATAGTTATGCGGTGGTACTTAGGCAATTGGTTGCCCCTAATACTGAATACCAAGCCAAGGGGTATCGCCCTTATAAAAATGGAGATTTAATGTGGTGTTATTCATTTGTACGTGCTAAAGATGCTAAGGGAGAAGAATGGATTTATTGTCGTGCTTATGATGGAACCTTGTTTCGTTTCAAATTTGAAGATCGTGTTTATGATGTAGTAGGGGTGTGTCCCTCAGGAGCTGTTGATAACTTCATATGTGGAGATCCTGAGGATAATACGAAAATATATTGTTCACTTAAGCAAAAGAATATAGTGACTTGCCTTGATCTGTCGAAAGATATCTCCGACCCTGGTTTTGAAACTGTGGTTTGTGGCGTTGGTGGTATGGGAGGTAGCGTTGGCGATTTCCAAGATGGTCATTCTTCCATTGCGAAAATGAGTTATCCGGAACAGATATTGTTGACTCGCGATCCAGAAACATCAGAAAAAATAATGTATATCTGTGACTCTAAAAACTGCTGTGTACGTCAGTTCAATTTAGAAACTAACATGATGACTACAGTTGCCGGTATTGGTAAGCAGAAAGGATTTTCAACGGGAAGTCCGAAAGAGTCGAAACTGAATTGGCCCGCAGGTATTTGTTTATCTCCCAATGGAGATATCTATATTGCAGATGCAGGTAACCGTGTCATAATGAAATTAATGTTTTTATAATCAACCTTTTTTAATCTGTAAATTTTAAAATGAAGAATCAATTAAGACTCAAAATGTGTCTTTTCCTTTTTAGCTGTTTGATGGCAGTTATGGCACAGGCACAATCATTTGTATTGTCTGGTACAGTACAAGATGAAAATGGTGAACCATTGATTGGAGTTAATGTTTATGTGAAAGATAAGCCCGGAGTTGGAACTATTACCAATGTGGATGGACATTTCACTTTGAAAACCGATCGAGGTGATAAATTGCAGTTTACCTTTATCGGATATTCTACAATTGAATATCTTGCTTTGAAAGCAGAGAAAAACTTATTGATAAAGATGAATCCGGATGCAGAAATGCTGCAGGAAGTTGTTGTCGAAGCTTTTGGTGCGAAAACTCGTAAGATATCTGCTACAGGAGCGGTTACTTCTGTTGATGTAGCCAGTTTGCAGTTACCCGCAACCAGTTTGGCCAATGCTTTAGGAGGACGTGTTGCCGGTATCATTTCGATGCAATCTAGCGGAGAACCGGGAAAGAATATATCTGAATTTTGGGTACGTGGTATTGGTACATTTGGATATAGTTCCGGAGCGTTAGTATTAATCGATGGGTTAGAGGGGAGTCTGAATGATGTGGATCCGGCTGACGTAGAAAGTTTCTCAGTGTTGAAAGACGCTTCTGCAACGGCTATGTATGGAGTACGTGGTGCTAATGGTGTAGTATTGGTTACTACCAAGCGAGGTAAAGATGAGAAATTACAGTTCAAGGTGCGTGCCAATGCAACTATGTCATGGTTGAAGCGTCTGCCGGAATATTGTGGAGGATACGAATATGCCAAACTTGCCAACGAAGCATTGGCTGTACGTGGCGATGATCCTAAATATTCCCAAAAAGAATTAGAAATCATCCAGTATGGTCTTGATCCAGATTTATATCCGGATGTTGATTGGCAGGATGTCTTGCTGAATAATTCTTCATGGCAACAAACTTATTATGCTAGTGCACAAGGTGGTGGTAGTGTAGCTCGTTACTTTATTAGTCTGAATTATTCCAATGAATCTTCAGCATATAAACAAGATAAAAATAGTCGATATTTCAAAGATGTAGCATATAATACTTTTGGAATTCGTGCAAATATTGATATGAATTTGACCAAGACCACTACTTTATATTTTGGTGTAAATGCTAATAAGACAATCAATAATTTACCTGGTAGCGAAGATACTGACAAACTTTGGTCTGCATGTAGTAAGTTGACTCCTCTTTCTATTCCTGTTGTATACTCTAATGGTATGTTGCCTTCAGCATCAGGAACTGATGATTTGGCTTCTCCTTATGTAAATTTGAATCATACTGGTTTAAAGACAAAGGATTACACTAACTCTGTATATACATTAAGCATTGATCAAAAATTGGATATGATAACCAAAGGCTTAAAATTGAATGTACAAGGTGCTTATACTTCCAAGGAATGGTTTGATGAAACCCGTAAAGTAGTTCCTGAATTATGGTATTATGATCATCGTGATGCCAATGGAAATTTGGCAGGTACGAGACAGAGTGTAGCGCAAACTGTCCAATACTCAAAGTATCAAGATTTATACCGCAAATATTATTTGCAGGCTACCATGACTTGGAGTCGTCAGTTTGCTGATGTGCATAATTTTACAGCGCTTGCGCATTATGAAATGAGTGATGAGAAAACGGCTTCAAAGTCTGTAGATGATGGTGTAGAAAATAGTATGTTAGCTATTCCTGTTCGTTATCAAGGTCTGTCTGCTAAATTAGGATATAATTATAATGATTTGTATATGATTGATGGTAACTTCGGTTATACAGGCTCTGAGAATTTCCAGTCTGGCAATCAGTTTGGTTTCTTCCCTTCTATTTCTGTCGGTTGGGTTCCCAGTAACTATCAGTGGGTGAAGAATAATCTGCCATGGGTGAATTATTTTAAGATACGCGCTTCTTATGGTTTGGTAGGTAATGACCGTATTTCAAGTAAACGTTTCCCTTATCTGACCAGCATTAATGTAAGCAATTCCGGTGCTACAGCTTGGAAATATTTACATGGCAAGATCGTTGAAAGTGTGATTGGCGCTGATAATTTGAAATGGGAAAAAGCAAAAAAAATGGACTTAGGTATTGAAGGTAACCTTTGGGGTAAAATTGATTTTACTATTGATTTCTTCCGTGATATACGTGATGGTATTTTTCAGGAGCGCAAGCAAGTGCCCGATTTTGTAGGTTTGGTTAGCATGCCTTACGGTAATGTAGGTAGTATGGAAAGTTGGGGATCTGACGGTAATATATCATTTACCCAACGTATTAATAAGGATATGGATTTCACTATTCGTGGAAATTTCACTTACTCTACGAATAAAGTGAAATATTTCGAAGAAGCAGATAATAAGTATGAATACTATTCGGCTTCCGGTAGACCTTATAATTATCAAAAAGGTTATATTGCTTTAGGACTTTTCAGTGATCAGGAGGAGATTGATAATAGTCCGAAACAAACATTTGGAGACTATATGCCGGGAGATATCAAATATAAGGATGTGAATGGAGACGGTATGATCAACAGTGATGACCGGGTACCATTGAGTTATTCTGACTATCCTCGTTTGTCATACGGTTTTGGTGGCGAGTTTCGCTGGAAGAAGTTGAGAGTGGGTGTTTTGTTCAATGGCATTGGTAATACAACTTACTATCGTGCTTATACTGATGGTAAAGACAATGTTGGTTATATACCTTTCTACGAAGAAAAATATGGAAATATACTAACGATTGCAGCTGACCCTGCCAATCGTTGGATTCCAGCCGATTATGATGATACGAGTATTCCGGCTGCGTTAAGAGAAAATCCGAATGCACTTTTTCCGCGTTTAAGTTATGGTAAAAATAACAACAATTCACAAACATCTACTTTCTGGCAAGGAAACCGTAGGTATCTGCGTTTACAGGAACTCAGTTTATATTATACGCTGGATTTACCGTTCGTTCGTAAATGTGGTATTAATAACATTGATTTGGCTATTATAGCTAATAATTTGTGTACATGGGATAATGTGAAACTATTCGATCCGGATCAGGCTGCAAGTAACGGTCGTAAATACCCTATACCGGGACGTGTAAGTTTTCAAGCAACCATCACTTTCTAATTTTAAAATGTTGAAACAATGAAAATAGGAAAATCATTTAAAGTTCTTCGGAATTTATTGTTAGCATCTTGCCTGGCGCTTCCGGGTGCATTTACTTCATGTAACTTCTTGGAAGTGGATGATCTTTTTGACGATACGATGAAGTTTGATAGTATATTTGTAAAATATGACTATTTGGTACAATATATGTGGGGAGTCTCTGATTTGCTTCCTGACGAGAGTAATGTTTTTCGTGCTCCTTTCAACCCTGGTCCCTTGGCTACGGATGAAGCTTTTACCAATTATACGAATAAAGATGGTATAAATTATGTACTTGGTAATATTAACGCTGATAATATCTCTGGAAAGACAATGAATATATGGCCTTCCATGTATCAGGTGATTCGAAAGTGTAATTATATTCTCAGCAGAAAGCATGAAGCTAAAATGACGACTGTACAGGATGAAGAAGTCACTGGTTATACTCATATGCTGAGAGGATACGCTTATTATAACCTGATACAAAATTATGGTCCTTGTATTTTGGTAGGTGACGAGATATTCCCTAATAATGAACAGCCCGAAGCATACAATAGAGCTCGTTCTACTTATGATGAATGTGTGGACTATTGTTGTGAGGAACTGGAGAAAGCCGCAAAATATTTGCCGAGAGATATTGCTTCCAGTTATTTTGGACGGCCTTCTCGAGGTGCGGCATTTGCGTTGATTGCGCGTTTGCGTTTGCAGCAAGCTAGTCCGTTATATAATGGAGGAAATGCGGCACGTATTACTTATGGGGACTGGAAACGTTCTGTTGATGGAGTAAATTATATTAGCCAAACCTATGATGAAAGAAGGTGGGCTGTAGCTGCTGCCGCTTGTAAGAGAGTTATTGATATGAATAAATATAAATTGCATACTGTAAGTATTGACCCGATGCAACCGGTTCGTCCTTTGCCTTCTAATGTTCCAGATGCTAATTTCCCTGATGGTGCAGGAGGGATAGACTGTTATCGCTCTTATAGTGAGATGTTTAACGGAGAAACGATTGGTAGTAAAAATACTGAATTTATATGGGGAAGAAGTTTTGGTGATTTACGGAAACATATGGAAGAAGTATTTCCACCGAATGATATTATGGGGGGATATAATGGACTTTGTGTAACACAAAAGTTAGTTGACGCTTATTATATGGCTGATGGTAAAGATATAAAGAATTCCAGCAAAGAATACCCCTATAATATCGCTCAGGGTACTGTGACGGATGATAATTTTTCAAAGGTGAAAGAAAGCTTTTCTGGTTATGTAATACCTATAGGGGTATATGGTATGTATTTGAACCGTGAGAATCGTTTTTATGCTACAGTGGGCTTCTCCGGTCGTCATTGGTTTGTAAAATCAAATACACAGAGTCAATATGGTCCTTTCAATGTGTGGTATCATGAAATGAATACAGTGCCAGGATCAGATCTTTATGCAGGTAAATATTCCTCTGTCACCAATGTGATAGACTATCCCGGAACCGGGTATGTTCTTACTAAGTGGGTACATCCTATGGATGCTTTGAAAGGAACAGGTAGTAATCTGGTAGCCAAATATTATCCTATCATTCGTTATGCGGAAATATTGTTGGGATATGCTGAAGCTTTGAATCATTTAAAGGCATCCTATACTATTGAGTTGCCAGCTGTTAATGGAGGAAATCTTTCTCCTGAAACTTACAATGTATCTCGTGATCCTTCTGAAATAGCAAAGTATTTCAATCAGGTTCGTTATCGCGTAGGACTTCCTGGTCTGTCTTCTGAGGATATGGCAGATGAGACTAATTTGGATGAGATTATCAAACGTGAATACATGATTGAATTTGCCTGTGAGAATCGTCGCTATTTCGATGTACGTCGTTGGGGCATTTACGAGCAGACAGAGAAAGCTGGTATATATGGAATGCATTTGGGAGAAGATAAATATGGTTTCTACCAAACTCCCGCTCCTGTAAATCAAGTTAATAATCGTAATAGGATTATCGATAAAAAGCTAATTCTTTTGCCTTTACCAAAAGCAGAGGTACGGCGTGTACAGGATTTGGATCAGAATCCGGGTTGGGAAAACTAATTATAATATAATCGTATAAAGTAATATGTTATGAAAAATATATGCAATGAATATAATAAATGGCTATTGATACTGCCTTTTATAGGTATACTGGGTAGCTGCTCCAATGGAGATGAATTCTTTGAGGAAGAGCGCTATAAGAAGGAAATTTATGTTGTCAGTGATGTTAGTCAAGTGTTTCAGGCTGAATATGAAATGACTAAAAGTGACGAAGCTGTGAAAACACTGGCATTTGCTGTCAGCGGTACTAATCCTATAGATAGGGATGTGAATATTGTGGTAGAAAAAGATGAGGATTTATTGACGAAATATAACTACAGTAATTATATGGATGAGACGGATAAGTACGCTCATGGATTAAAAGAGACAGATTATACATTATCATCTTCTTCTGTCACTATAAAAGCGGGGGCCGAGTTGAAGGATCAGATTGGTAAGTTACCTATAACTTTGAAAACATCTGTGTTGGAGAATTTATCGGTTGATTCGACCTACTTTATCCCATTTCGTATTAAAGAGGCGAGTCCTTATGAAATAAATGAGGACAAGAGAAATGTATTGTATCGTATTTATAAAAAGAATCAATATGCGTCGCAGCGCAACAATACGTATTATAATTCTATAGGCTATATTGGTTCTGCTTTTTTTACTTCAACGAAAGTTGTACAGCCATTGTCTTATAATAAAATTCGTGTTTATGTTGGTAGTCAGGTCTATAGCTCCAGTGATACGAAGGCGACTATAAATAAGAATGCTATGATTATCACCGTCAATGAAGATAATACAGTAACCATGTCTCCTTACAGTACAGAGGGAGGACTAAAGGTAACCACTCTTATGCCAAGTGATGATCCCAATGACAGTTCGGGTTCGTATGGATATCGCAATGTATATAATCCGGATGAGCAACGCTTCTATTTATATTATAGTTATAATGCAGGAGGTGGGGAACAGATTATCCGCGAACAGATGACATTAGAATAATTGTATTTTGAAATGCCCTCCTTTTGTACTGGAAGAGGAGGGCTGTTTTTTTAATTGATAGATAGAAAAATAACATGGACAGGTTTCTTATACTTTGTTTAATGAGTGTAGTCTCTTTTTCAGCGTATTCGCAGGTAGGACTACTTGATGAGATTATTTTCGGCAACATACAGTCGGAAAAGAAGCATAATTTTGCTACAAATGCTACAGAAGTAATTAAGGGCGGGCTAAATGAGTCGGCACGATTGCTTCTTCCTGTGAAGGGAGAACGTGTTGAAGGTGGGAATATCACTTTTAAGATGAAAGTCGATTCAGAGAAGCAGAATTACTTTACAGCTCGCTTTTGGGGTTCCGATTCAGGTAACAGTAATATTTTAATCCTATTTTGCGAGGGTAAGCAAATTGGTTACCGCCATTTGGGAGATTATGATATGCTGGATATAGCTAATGATGAAGCACCTTTTCCGGGACGTTTTACCTATACTACTTTACCTTTGCCTCTGCAGATGACTCAAGGCAAAAAAGAGATTGAATTAAGTATACGTTCTACTGGAAGGATTGCCCGATATGGAAATACATTCGATCAATATCAGAAAGTTATGACGGAACCAGCAAAGGCATTGTACAAAGGATATACCCATACCGGAAAATGCTTTATTCCCGCACGGCGTGAAAAACAGGGTGTCATGCCTTCATCTGCTGTACGTATAGCTCCTGGAATAGAAGTAATGGAGCTAGTAAAAGTACACGTCAATCGTGAACTCAAGAAATTGATGGCAAAAAAACAACCGGATCAGGAAGAATTATGGGTACTTTCTTATGCCTATAATGAACCTTGGACTATAGTATATCACGACAGGGAGGTTGCCGAAAAAACAATAGAAGCTACGGACTGGTATTATGTCCGCTATTCACAGAATCCCAAATCTGTTTATAACGACTCTTGGCTCACAGTGGGACCTTTGTGCCTGGCTTTAAATAGCTTTATCCCCGAAGTACGCGAGGTACTCGATGAAAAAATGGAAAATGGACGGACGCGTCGTGATAATTGGACGCAGATGTGTGCGGAATGTCTGAACTATGCTAAGACACATCGCCGGCAATACACCAATCAAAGTCTGATTGTCGATCTGAATTTATATTGTGTCAATCGGTTCTTGTCTGTCATTGCGCCAGAAAAAGCATTGCCTGCCTATCAAACTTTAAAATATTTATATGAATCCATGGGAATTGTTCCATGGTTGGGAAGTGAGACGTCTGAAGGACCTTCGGAACCATTGGGCGACAACTACTTTCAACTTTCAGCTAAAGGACTTAGTAAAGAACTTGGTTTTGTTGGCGGATATGGAGAAATACTACATTGGATGTTACGTGTCTACGAGGCTACAGGTGTGTGTGGAGAAACGGATAGCCGTGATCCTTTGATTCGTGCTCAGTTGTTGAAAGTCTTAAAAGCGCGTAGTTATTTCCGCTATCCTTCTGTGGATGAAGATGGAAATAAAGCAATGGTAGCTGAGGCTGTAATAGGTTGGCGCGACCATGGAAAGTATCCGGGAACGATTCTTTATGGTGAAAAAGGATTGGATAAAGAAGGGGATCCTTTGATGACAGCAGCCTCTACGCTCGATCCTATTGCGGTGGCCTATGCGCAGCAGATGCTGGATGATAACCAGTTTTTTCATGTTGTCCGGGAAAAAATGAAGGACAGTTCGCTCAATTCCACTTATACCCTATTGCGCCTGCCAGGTGAATATGAATTGATTGCAAAGCAACCTCGCAGAGAGGATAAACTTCCGATGTCTTCAGGAATGCCGGATGCATTGTTTGCCGATGAAGAAGTTGGGGCGATAGCATTGAAGAATGGTGAAGAAATATTATATGCCTCTTTGTATTGGAGGGCAAACTACGCTATAAACTATTTGGCAAGAGTGCATTATATTACTCCGGAAATAGATAGGATAGCTACTATTTATGAAGATATCAAATTTACACCGAGTGGGTATACTTATAAACGGCCGGAACGTACTAACCTGTTTTTTTCGGATGCCCGTCATTTTTACCCCGAAGTGAAATCGGCACATACAGGTGAGGAATTGCCCATTGCTAAGATTCCGGAAGGCATCCGCTACGAACCAGGTTGGGAAAATGTATATGCCGGTAGGGGAGAGTTTTACTCATTGCGGTACGGTAAGTATCTGATAGGGATGAACTGCACACAGAATAAGGATTTTGTATTGAATATTCCCACCGCTAAAAAAGTGGTTAGCTTTCCTGCAAAAGAAATTGTTAAAGAATCTTCTGTCATAGTAAAACCGATGAGTACAGTCGTATTTATAATAGTGGAATAAGCTTATTATGGATAAAGAAAAATAAGAGAATATTATTATTGGATATGAAGAAGAATATAAAAATACTATTATTGACAATCACGTGTTGTAGCGTGCTACATGCACAAGATCATCTGAGGTTATGGTATGAAAAGCCTGCAAACACTTGGGTAGAAGCTTTGCCTTTAGGAAATGGTTATATTGGTGCCATGGTTTACGGCAAAGTGGAGGATGAGCTAATACAATTGAATGAAGGTACATTATGGGCTGGCACACCTTGTGCAAAGAGTGTTAATCCCGATGCTTACTCTTACTTATCAGAAATGCGTGAAGCGTTGTCGAGAGATGATTTTGCTGCAGCGGGAACTTTGAGTAAAAAAATGCAAGGCTATTTCTCCCAAAGTTTTCTTCCTTTGGGAGATCTTGAAATCAAGCAGTCTTTTGGTGATAGGAAGGCTTGGTATTTGGGATATAAGCGTGAGCTGGATTTGAATGAAGCCATACTGACCACCAGTTTTTGGGAAGGCGGAGTGCAATATGTTCGCGAAATGTTTACTTCCACTCTTGATAGAGTTATGGTTTTGCGTTATACCGCAAGCCAAAAGGGAAAGCTTACGTTGGATCTTACTATGAAAAGCAGGTTGTCGGATGCAGTTGAAGCCTTGGGTGAGAATTGTTTGGCTATGGATGGTACAGCACCTGCCCGTCTTGATCCGGTGTATTATAATCGCAAGGGACGTGAACCTATAATGAGGATAGATGAGAATGGATGCAGTGGTATGCGTTTTCGTTCTTTGCTGAAGGCTATTCCTATGGGGGGAACAGTTACAACAGATGAAAATGGTATCCATATTAATGGAGCGGACGAGATTCTTGTCCTGTGGACGGCTGCAACAAGTTTCAATGGCTTCGATAAATGTCCGGCTTGCGAAGGCAAAGATGAGAAAATGCTTGCAGGGCAATATTTGGCAAAAGCATCGATCAAGTCATTCGATGAATTAAAAGACTCGCATATACGCGACTTTGCCTCTTATTTTGAGCGTGTAAGTTTGCAGCTTACAGATACGGTGGGTAGTAAGGTGAATGCACAACTACCTTCCGACTTCCGGTTGAAGCTTTATTCGTATGGTAATTATGATCCCCAGTTGGAAGAGTTGCTTTTTCAGTATGGCAGATATTTGCTGATTTCTTCTTCGCGTCTTGGTGGGACAGCTGCCAACTTGCAGGGAATTTGGAATAAAGATTTCCGTCCTCCTTGGAGCTCTAATTACACCATAAACATTAATACAGAAATGAATTATTGGCTTGCTGAAACTACCAATTTATCGGAAATGCACACACCTTTGCTTAGCTGGATTAAAGATTTGTCGAAGGCAGGTCGTGCTACAGCCAAGGAGTTTTATCATGCAAAAGGTTGGGTGGCACATCATAATTCCGATATTTGGGGGCTTAGTAATCCTGTGGGGAATAAAGGAGATGGAAGTCCTGAATGGGCAAACTGGACAATGGGAGGAAACTGGCTATGCCAGCATCTATGGGAACATTATTGTTTCACTGGCGATAAGCAATTTTTGGCAGATGAGGCTTATCCTATTATGAAAGAGGCAGCATTGTTCTGTTTGGATTGGTTGGTGGAAAGAGGAGATTATTTAATAACTTCTCCATCGGTATCTCCTGAAAATTTGTTTGTGGTGGATGGAAAGAAATATGCTGTTTCCGAGGCTTCTACAATGGATATGGCTATTATTAGAGATTTATTTTCCAATTTGATAGAAGCTTCGGAAGTTTTAAATATAGATCGTAAGTTTCGCAAGCAATTGGTTACTGCAAAAAATAAGCTTTTCCCTTATCAGATCGGAGCTAAAGGACAATTGCAGGAATGGAGTAAAGACTATGTGGAAAACGATCCTCACCATCGCCACTTGTCTCATTTATTTGGTTTGCATCCGGGGCGTGATATATCTCCATTACTTACGCCTGAATTAGCAAAAGCTGCCCAAAAAACATTTGAATTACGTGGTGATGATGGGACGGGATGGAGCAAAGGATGGAAGATAAATTTTGCTGCACGCTTGTTGGATGGGAATCATGCTTATAAGATGATTCGTGAAATCATGAGATATGTCGATCCTACTTTAAATACAAATCATGGAGGTACATATCCCAATTTCTTTGATGCCCATCCTCCCTTCCAAATTGACGGTAATTTCGGTGCTACAGCCGGGTTTGCCGAGATGCTTTTGCAGAGTCATTTAAAAGAACTGCATTTGTTGCCAGCTCTTCCTGCTGTCTGGCCTTCGGGCAAAGTAAAGGGACTCAAGGCTCGTGGCAATTTTGAGGTAGATATAGTTTGGGAGAAGGGAACACTGAAATCGGCCCGGATTCGTTCGAATTTAGGGAATAAGTGTGTGCTCCGTACATCCGTTCCCGTGAAAGTGGAAGGTGCAGAATACCTTCAATCACAAGATAAAGGATATTACTTGACAACATTTGCCACAATTCAGGGTGAAGACTATCGGATATGGAGAGAGTAAACACTGATATTTGTTCTTGTCTTTTGCGTACCTGAACCGTATCCGGACTGTACTTGCTCCGTACATTCTCCACTCAGAGATACCTCTACACGGAGCCGATACGGAGCAGGTACGGAGCAAGTACGGTACAGGTCGGCGTAGATACCTTCTGAACAGGATTCAATGGAATAAATTGTATGAGAGTGAATCGAATATCCTTTTAACTGATTAGAATTTGAAAAATACATCTGAATATGCGAAAAATAGTAACATTTTTATCTCTTTTGCTTTTAATGGGAACTGTGGTCGGACAAAATATAACCGATTTGTCTGTAATGCACCGAACCGATGTGGATTCAAGTTTATTGAATATCGGTACTTATCCTTCTATTGTAGATACTGTATTCCTTCATCCGGATCGTGTTCGTTACGATCACCGCTGTTTTCAGTTGGATGGGAAAGACACTTTTATATTTAGTGGTACTTTCCATTATTTCCGTGTGCCCCAACCCTTGTGGGCTGATCGTTTCCGTAAACTGAAAGCAGCAGGGTTCAATTGTGTGGAAACGTATATTCCTTGGAATTGGCATGAACGCACTATGCCCCGTTCTGTAACAGACGAATCACAGATTGATCTGCGTGAACTGAACGATTTTCTTGTAATGGCTGAGGAGTTTGGGTTTTATGTAATCCTTCGTCCCGGACCCTATATTTGTGCCGAATGGAGTGGGGGAGGATTTCCACAATGGATTATGCAGAAAAAGCCTGCTAAGCCTGCGTTTGATGTTTGGTTGCAAAGTAATGATCCGGAATTTATGCGCTGGAATGAACATTGGTATCGTGCTGTGTGCAGGGTTGTTGCGCCACATCAGTTAATTCATAAACCGGTAGGCGGCAAAGGAGTTATCTTGTTTCAGGTAGAGAATGAATTCAACCGTGTCCGTTGGTTCCCAAAAGAAGCAAAAAAAGATTATCTGGACAAGTTGGCTTTTATTGCTCGTAAATATGGAATAGAAGTACCTATTATTACGTGTTGGACTGATGAATCACGCAATGTGGAAACTGGTATATTGAATGGAGTGGTAGATATGGTAAATAGTTATCCCCGCTGGCAGATAGAGAAGAATTTAGGCCGTTTGGTCGATTTGCAGATGAAAACACAGCCTGGAAAACCATTGATATCAGGAGAATTGCAAGGTGGCTGGTGTTGTGAATTAGGCTGGCAGTTGAGTTGGAAGCAGGATGGACTTCCTCCTGTGCAGACACAAAATATTACTCTTTATACTTTACAGCGTGGATTCAGTGCACTGAACTTCTATATGGCAGTAGGTGGCACGAATTTTGACGATTGGGCGGCCCGCCAGCAAGTCACTTCCTATGATTATGCAGCTGCTATTGGCGAAGATGGGGTTGTGAACGAGCGTTACCGTAGATTTCAGGGGTTATCTACTTTTATCAATGAACACGGTACGCGTATTGCCCGTGCCGATCTAGTATCTTTGGATTATATTACAACAGATACATTAGTGAAGTTAGCATTACGCTGTGCTAAAAATGGAGATCGCTACTATTTCGTACGTACTGAAGAACGTTCACGCCAACATTTCGGAACAATTCGTACGGATGACTTGGAATTTGATTTTGCTTTGGAACCGTTCGGTTCTATGGTTTATTATCTGCCAGCAGGTGCTACACAGGGGGAATGGTTCCCAAAACTTCCTGATCCTCAGATACGCCCGGCAGCCAAGATTGCAAAAATAGAACTTAAAAAACAAGGTGAATGGGCTGATAAATTGCCAACAAAATGGACACGCTTGAAGAAAGGTGAAGCGATTGATAACCATGGTATTTACGGCCGTCATTTTGTCTATTATAAAACAAATGCTTTTGAGGGATGCACTCTTGAAGTAGGGCGTATCGGTAAGAAGGTGGTGAACGGGAGTGTTGCTGATACAGTACTGGTTTCTGTAAATGGAAAACTGCTTCCTATATTTTCAGAAACACAGGAGAGTGCGCACTATTGTATTCCGGGTGATTCGCTTAGCGGAAGAAGAGTGGAAGTTATCTTGTTGTTTGAAAATAAGGGATTGCATCACCATACTAATTGGGCTGTAGAAAAATTTTGGTATATAGGTCCTACCTATGTACGTTGTAAAGGTAAGGAACTTCCACTTAGTTATGCATATCTTGAGAATGAACGTGGAGTCAGGTATTCTTCTTCCATGAAAGAGAATGTAGACTTAGGGGATATAGTTGGTGAGTCTTTGCTTAAATGGTATCGGTACTCATTTGATTTGCCGCAGGGCCAAACGGTTACTTCTTGCTTCCTGAAATTAGAGCAGAATGGCAATGGCTTCATTTACGTAAACGGGCATTGTATTGGCCGTTGTTGGGAGCAGGGACCGCAATCTGAATACTATATTCCCGAGTGCTGGCTGAATACTGATAAACCGAATATTGTAACAGTCAGTTTACGCCCTACTGCTCAAGGGGCTAATGTAAAGGTGGCAGGTATAAAAGCGTTGCATAAGTGAAGTCACCTGTATGATTTGATAAACCATAAGTAAACCTATATAATAAAAATGAAAGTAAAAGCAGTAATTTTCTCAGTAATCTTGTTTGTTGTGAATGGTTCTTCTGTTTCTGCCCAGCAGAATGAATGGGAAAATCCGGTAAAGTATGAGTGGAATAAGGAAAAGCCGCATGCCGATTTTTTTATTTATGAGCGTCCGGAAGATGCAATGAAAGAAGAGGAGAGACTTTCTCCTTGGTATAAGTCATTGAATGGAAAGTGGAAATTCACCTATTCGCCAACTATAGAGAAAAGTGATAACTATTTTTATCATGAGAAATTGCAGGACGAGAGTTGGACTGATATTGCAGTACCTTCCAATTGGGAATTGCAGGGATTTGGTGAACCTATTATCCGTAATATTCAGTATGTCTTTTCTCCGAATCCCCCATATATCGATGTAGATAATCCTGTAGGAACCTATCGTAAGACATTTACTGTCCCGTCCGGCTGGGAAGACAGAGAAATAATGCTTCATTTCGGTTCCATCAGCGGTTATGCGCAAATATATGTCAACGGACAAAAAGTGGGGATGAGTAAAGCCTCGAAGACCCCTGCGGAATTTAATGTGACCCGTTATCTGAAAGAAGGGGAAAACTTGCTTGCGGTTCAGGTCTATCGTTGGCATGACGGGAGTTATATGGAGGACCAGGATTTCTGGAGGCTGACAGGTATAGAACGGGATGTATTTCTACATGCCTATCCAAAGTTTACCATTTGGGACTTTTTTTTGAAAGCAGATTTGGATGGCTCATATAAGAATGGTCTCTTTCAGGCAACTGTTGATCTTCGCGAATTTAGCGGCAATACTTTCAAAAAAGGTTTGCTTAAATTAGAATTACTGGATGCTGCCGGAAAGAGAGTGCTGACACAACAAAAGATGTTCGATGTAGACGGTGAACTTACGACTGTGTCATTCTCTGGTTCCGTAAAGAATGTAGCGAAGTGGAGTGCGGAAAAACCTGATCTTTATGATTGTGTACTCACTTTGCTGGATGAGAATAATAGGAAATTGGCTGTGACTGCTCATAAAACAGGATTCCGGAAGATCGAGATTAAAGATGCTAAATTAATGGTGAATGGAGTGCCTGTTTACATAAAGGGAGTCAACCGGCATGAACATAATGACAGTTTGGGGCATACGCAAAATCGTGAAATCATGATGAATGATCTCAAACTCATCAAGCAATTGAATATAAATGCGGTTCGTACATGCCATTATCCCAATCATCCATTGTTCTATAAACTCTGTGATAAATATGGTATTTATATTGTAGATGAGGCAAATATAGAAAACCATGGAATGGGTTCGGTTCCTTATTTTAAAGATACCATCCCGCATCCCGCTTACCGGTCTGAGTGGTATGCGGCCCATGTCGACCGTATTTCTCGCATGGTGGAGAGAGATAAGAATCATGCTTGTGTCATAGGTTGGTCACTGGGAAATGAGTGTGGTAACGGAAAAGTTTTTCATGATGAATACCGGCGTTTGAAAGAATATGACCCGGGACGTTTTGTGCAGTTTGAACAGGCATGGGAAGACTGGAATACAGATATTGTATGTCCGATGTATCCTAATATGGGAAGGATTACCGGCTATCGTGATTCTGGCAAACAGCGTCCGTACATCATGTGTGAATATGCGCATGCGCAAGGCAATAGCAATGGAAATTTCAAGGATATCTGGGACGTGATTTATGATAGTCCGAATTTACAGGGTGGATTTATATGGGACTTTATGGATCAAGGGTTCAAGATGAAGACAGAACCGAGAGACGGCCGGGTGTACTGGATGTACAATGGTCGGATGGGCAGTTATAAATGGCTGGAAGATAAAAAGGGGGAGCTGAACACGGGTACTGATGGGATTATATCCGCCAATGGTATTCCTAAGCCGCAGGCTTATGAAGTGAAGAAAGTATATCAATATATTCAATTCAATGAAAAAGAGCTTGGTAAAGGTATTATTACAATTAAAAACCGTTATGATTTTACGAATCTGAATGAGTATGACTTTACTTGGGAGATAATTAAAAATGGCAAGAATATTGCTACCGGAGACTTTAAAATAGATTTGAAGCCTCATCAGGAGGCAGAAGTATGTTTGGAGCTTCCCGCAATACCCGTGGATGAAAATGAGTATTTTCTGAATCTCTATGCTTATACGAAGAAAGCGACAGATTTGGTTCCGGCGCATTATGAGGTGGCGAAAGAACAATTAGAATTGAAACGGGGTAATGTGTTTACCTCTCTTCCCGATTGTTCCGGCAATTTGACGTATAAGGTAGTGGATAACGTGCTTTCTTTTGAATCGGGAACAGTTTCCGGCAAAATAGATTTGAAAAAAGGAATGTTGTTCGACTATATGAAGAACGGTAAGAAACCTATCAAACAATATCCTGAACCGGCTTTCTGGCGTGCACCGACAGATAATGATTTCGGAAATAAAATGCCTCTTCTGGCAGGCGTATGGCGCACTGCTCATGTCAATCGTTATGTCAAAGAAGTTACAGTAGGAAACAAGAATGAAAAAGGACTGCCGGTAAAGATTGAGTGGGTGTTGACTGATATTCAGGTGCCCTATACTATGGAATATCTGATACGTAATGATGGTTCGCTTGTAGTAACCGGAAGTATTGACCTGAACGGAACCAGACTCCCGGAACTGCCGCGCTTCGGAATGCGAATAGAACTGAATCAGCCATACGATAATTTAAGTTATTACGGCAGAGGACCTCAGGAAAATTATATTGACCGCTGTTCCGGTTCGTTTATAGGTTGTTATGATGATAAAGTCGAAAATCAGTATTATGAATATATACGTCCGCAGGAAACGGGTAATAAGACGGATGTTCGTTGGCTGACTTTGCTGGATAGCGATGGAGCGGGCATAAAGATTACCGGTTTGCAGCCTATCGCTTTTTCTGCCTTGCATTTTACACCGGAAGACCTTGATCCGGGATTGACACGCAAAATGCAGCACACAATTGATGTTATTCCACAAAAGAACGTTTTTCTGCATGTAGATATGAAACAGCGTGGGCTTGGGGGAGATAACAGTTGGGGTATGTATCCGCATACTGAATATCGCCTACTTGATAAGAAATATAGTTATAGTTATATACTGGAACTTGAGTAAATAGGTTGTCAGATTCGTATGTTAATAAGTCCGGAAATAGTAATATAAACAATATAAACCATGAAACGAATTGTTTTATCCTTTTTAATGCTGCTGTGTATGGCTACGATATATGCACAGAAAGTAAAACATCCTTCATTGCTTTATACGCCTGAGCGTATTCAGTCGGTAAAGAACAGAATAGCCAGAGAGCCTGAAGTAGCCGAATGTTGGAAACAGATTAAAGAAACTGCCGACAAAAAGTTGCAAAATGGTGGGCTGAACGATGTGGAATATCTTTCATTGACTTATCTGATGACAGGCGAGAGGAAGTATTCGGATCGGATAAAGAAAATTCTTCTGGACGTCATACAGGCAAAGACTTGGGGAAGCGCTGAAATGCTTGCGCGTATTCCCGTATGGACTGCCGATTTGGGATTGTCACATAAGGCGCATCTTTCTGCCATTGCTTATGATGCCATTTACAACGATCTTTCTACTTCCGAGCGGAAAGAGATTGCATTAGGGTTGAAACGCCTCGCTTTAGATCCTTCGTTGGGAGATTGGTTGCTTGAACCTACGCGTATACATGCATTGAATTCTATGGGGCATAATTGGTGGACTTCTTGTGTCTGCATGGGTGGTCTTTTGGCATTGAGCCTTCAGAATGAGATACCGGAAGCTAAGGAAGGGGCAAGATTTTTGAATGAAGCCTTGCCCGAGTGGTTTAGTTTTGCCGGAGATGTACTTCAGCAAAAGCCGAAGTCATTTGATGATGCCGGTGGTATGTATGAGAGTCTGAACTATGCCAATTTTGGTATTCAGGAGGCTTTGAAATTCCGCCTGGCATGGATGAATATGAATCCGGGTGAGAGGCAGCCGGAAATACCTGAACTGGAAAAAATTTCTGATTATTTTATGCATGTATGCTACCCGCGTACCGGGATTTTGTATAATCTCAATTTTGGTGATAGTCATAAGAATGTGTCGGCTGAAAGCAGTTTGATGTTGCTGTATGCGTTGGGTATAAGGAATGATAATATGCTTTGGTATATGAATCAGGTGGAGCAAGGGCAACATCGTGACGGTTATTTTATGAATCGTCCTATGGGATTTCTCTATACACCGGATCTAAGTAAGGCACCTAAGGTACCGGAGTTGAAAAAGTCGCAGTTGTTTTCTGATTTCGGTTGGGCCACAATGCGTACTTCCTGGGAAAAAGATGCTACGATGCTGGCAGTGAAGTCCGGGCATACGTGGAATCATTCCCACGCAGATGCGAATTCGTTTATTCTTTTTCATAAAGGAGTCGATATACTGAAAGATGCTGGTAATTGTTGGTATCCGAACCCTAATTATCGTAATTATTTCTTCCAGAGTCAAGCGCATAACGTTGTATTGTTCAATGGCAAAGGGCAGTCGCGTGAGCAGCAGTATCATGGTTCTACACTACGTGGTTATCTTCATCATTTGCTGGATGGCGATAACGTGAAATATGTACTGGCAGATGGTACAGGACCTTATTCTGATCAGTTCAGTCGTAACTTTCGTCACTTCTTATGGATAGATAATGTCATTTATATGGTTGATGACCTGAAGACGCACGATATCGGACACTTTGAGTGGCTTTGGCATCCGGGCGGAGAGGCCAAGAAACAAGGTATTGATTTGGATATAACAAACGGCAACTCCTCGATAGTGGTACGTCCGCTTTATCCACGCTTGTTGGCGAAGTCCGATTTTGTTCATGATTATCCGGAAGACCTTTACTGGGAAGTAGTGGAAGCACCTACCGAAGATCTGAAAGGAACAGAAAATTACTATTCTTTTCATCTACCAGCCAAGGTGGATCGTGTGAAAGGGCTGACAGCTATTATTTTGAAAGACACTCCGGGTGAGAAAGAACTTCCTCAGATGGAGAGACGTGAAGGTAAGGACTGGATCGGACTGCGTATCCGAAACAAGGGTAAAGTGACGGATTTGTATATTAACCAGTTGGCAGATGGACGTCTGATGCATAGTAACTCTTGGATTGAAGCTGACGGTTGGTTTACGGATGCTTATATGTTTGCCGTTACTTATGAAGAAGATGCTGACCCTGCCGATTCAAACGATCTCTTTGTTTGTTATGGTAGTGCCTTGCGACGTGGAACTACATCTTATTTTGCTTCTCTTTCTAAGTTATTTATCATCCAAAAGAAAGAGAATAGGAAACTGAAACTTTGGATAGAAGGGCAGCCGAAAGTACACGCTACTTTTGGAAATATGAAACGTCCTTCTGCTTTGGAAGTTAATAAGAAAGCGATGCCGGTGATTTATGAACGGGCAACGGTGAAAGTGAAATATTAAAGTCGGATGAAGAGGAAACGCTTTCTTTATATTGGGGATTATTATTACAGGATTTTATTATTTGTTTGACAATTTTTGTTTGGAAATTATGTAAGAGATAGCTGGTCTCATAAAAGAATTGAAGTTTATAAGAATTACGCCATTAACTAAAAAATATACATATGAAAAATTACATTTATGTTTTCTCTCTATTTATGTTATGTGGATGCGCAAATGATGATGCGTTCTCTGATACTAATATAATCGAAAAGGTAAGGACTCGCTCATTGGAAGATGTCTTAGATATAAAGAGTATATCTCCGGTGGATGGTAATCGTATTAGATTTACATATTGGGGACCTTCACAAGGCATGCGAAATGTAACAGATATATATTATAAAAAATTATATGATTCAGATGATGAATGGTGGTATTTTGCTTCAACCAGTTCTTGTTTAAACTATGATACTTCTGAAGATCCATTGTATTCTGAAGACTATGACGCTTCTAAACTCAACTGGGGTAGTTATTATCGTTTTAAATTTGTAGATACATATACGCCAGATTCTGCCTGTACCGGTAGTTATTATCACTATAAGATGGAGAGCATATCTGGACCTCTATCTGAAACCGTTGAATTACGTGATGTGACAGTATATCTTACTGTTTACGGCTCCCCTATACATGGGCATTTTGTTACAGTTTCTATAAATGATAACTCTCTTGATAAAGAAATTTGTGATGGTGAAAATTTAAAAACATCATATACTGAATCTGTATTTTTATTTGATAATTTATATGAGCATTATTCTATGGTTAGTCAGCTTTTATGTTGTAGTAAAAATAGTACGCAGCTAAATACTGGGACTGTTGAAATAACCTATGGATTTCAGACGGAAAAATATTATTTTAATTGTAATCCTGTTTCTAGGCGGATAAATGCCATATTAATTATACGATAGTTTGGTATGGATAAAATCTGGTTATTACTATTTGTTTTATTTCAGGGGAGTATCATACAACTTTTTGCCCAACAAACGCCTGATAGTATTTTTGCGAGCTATTTTCGTAGTGCGCAAACTTTTGCTGATACTTATCCCCGTGAGAAAGCTTATCTTCACTTTGATAATACCAGTTATTATCGCGGGGATACTATTTGGTTCAAGGCTTATGTGGCAACTGCCGAAGGAAATAGGCGCAGTTCTATTAGCAGACCTCTTTACGTGGAACTATTGGATCAGCTGGGAAACTTAATAGAACGTCAGATTGTAAAGCTGGAGCAGGGTGAGGGACATGGACAGATAATACTTAAGACTTCTTATCTTACGGGATATTATGAAGTCCGTGCTTATACCCGCTGGATGCAGGCTTTTGATGCGAAGCCCTATTTTTCACGCACTTTTCCGGTCTACCAGAGCAAGTGGCTGAATGGAAATATGGAAAGAAGTATTAGTACCTATTATTTGGATAAAACGATGAAACAACGCCCTTCCACTATAAAGGAGAAGTTTATTCTCCGTTTCTTTCCCGAAGGTGGCGGGCTGGTTCGTGGGCTTGCCTCGATTGTTGCTTTTGAGGCGGAAAGCCGTGATCAGGGACCTGTTTCTGTAACGGGAGTTATTCGTACTAAAGACAATCGTATTCTGACGGATATTTCCACTCTGCATGAGGGGATGGGGTACTTTGCTTATACTCCTGAGCTAGAACCTGCTATAGCTGAGGTGGAGTATGAGGGTAAAATGTATTGTTTTACTCTTCCTGAAGCTTCATCGAGCGGATATGTCATGTATGCTACAAATAAAAACGGCGTATTGGATGTACGGGTAATGAAGAATCTTGAAACCTCACAGGATACTTTGGCATTGTTTATTTCCTGCCAGGGACGGCCGTATACGTATGGTGTGTTTGATTTTGCGGGTGGTCCTATTCAGCATTTTTATGTTCCTACCACTCGTCTTTCTGGCGGTGTGGTGCAGTTGTCCTTGATTTCAACGAGGGGGACCACTCTTTGTGAACGTTTGTGTTATGTGATGCCCGAACGTACTTGCCGGATCGAGACGGATCTGACCGACAGGACGTACAAACCATACGAACCGGTTTGTTTTCATTTATCTGTCCGTGATAAAGATAATCATCCCGTGCGTACCCGTTTATCTGTTTCTGTTTGTGATGCCTTAAATTCGGATTGCCTTGAATACGATAACAGTATCTATACGGATTTACTTTTGACTTCTGACCTCAAAGGTTATATTCATCAACCCGGTTATTATTTTGCGGACTCCTGTTCTCAGCGTCTGAAAGCGTTGGATTTACTTATGCTTGTCAGGGGGTGGCGTAAATATGATATGGAACAGGCTATCGGCACTTGTTCTTTTAATCCGTCCTGTTTTCCCGAGCGTGAGTTGGTGCTTCGTGGCCAGGTTCGTTCATATGCCCGCCTGAAGGCGCGTGGTAATATGGTGGTTAGCGTGTTGGTACAACGTGATTCGTTTTCCATTGCCGGGAGTAGTTTGGCTGATTCTCTTGGACACTTCTCTATTCCGCTTGAGTTTCTTGAAGGGACAATGGATGCTTTGATACAGACCAGTCAGGTAGGAAGGAAGCATAACAAGATGACTGCTATTTGTTTGTCCCGTAATTTTTCTCCACCTTTGCGTAGGTATGGTTATCCCGAGTTGCATCCTTCTTATGTAGATACGGATAGCTTGCGTTTATTGTCCGCTTTGTCCGATTCGTTGTATGAAGACTCTATAAAAGGCGATGCCCATAGGTTGAATGAGGTTTTGGTAAAGGGAAGTCGACGGAAGAGGCATAGGATTGTAGAATTTGAACAGAGTATTAGTGCTTATTACGATGTACCTGTTTTGTTGGATGAAATGCGTGATGAGGGAATGTATATATCCAAATTATATGATTTGTTACCGCGTTTGAATAAAGATATGGTAGTAGAGGAATATTTGAATGAAGGAGAGTATAGTACTATTACGTGTAAAAATAAATCATTGTTCTACTTTGTGGATGGAAAGTTAATGTCTGACGGAGAAGTTTATTTGTTTCTGGGGGACGACGTAGATGCGATAAAATATATAATACTATGTGAAGGCAGAGGAGCATTGAATGCGGGAGAAATGAACACAATTCGCAATAATCCGGTTGATTTTGGTATTTTAGGGGAAATAGATCATTTTGATTATATTGTTAACGGTTATTCACGGGAATCGTTGCTTGCAGGTGTAATTTGCTATATAACTACTGTTGATGGTTGGCGCCCTGAACGAAATTCCGGTGGCTCCTGGGGGATTCGTCGTACCCGTATTCAAGGATATTCTCGTCCTTTGGAATTCTACTCTCCTAATTATGGAGAAAGTAAACTGTTTCCTCCCGATGATCATCGTAGGACATTGTACTGGAATCCAGATGTAGAAACGGATGAACATGGTAATGTGGAATTGAAATGTTATAATGCTGGTAATTCTACTTATTTAACCATCAGAGCAGAATCACTATATAATGGAGAGCCGATAACTTTGACCAAATAGTGTAGAATAAGCGCACTTTCAACAATAATTTTAATATTTGATTAGGTACCTCAGTCCTGCCAATCGTTTTTTCTTATAAAGCATACGATGTTCGCTAACTTATACAGCGGACATCGTATAAATAACCATCTTAAATAATACAATATTATGAAATTTACATTGTTGAAATGTGCCATGTTCTTATTTGGCATTTTATTGAACATCCCAATGTCAGTGTTTTCTCAGCGTACTTTTGTACATCCCGGTGGGGTTCATAACCGCGCTGATCTGGATCGTATTAAAGAAAAAGTATTAGCAAAGGAATCACCTTGGATAGAAGGTTGGAATCTGATGATTGAAGATTCTAAAGCTCAATATACATATAAAGCGGCTCCTGCGGAGTCTGTTTCAGGACCAAGTGGACGCCGGCAACGTGCGGCCCGTGATGGGGTGGCTGCATACTATAATTTTCTACGTTGGTATGTGACTGGGGATGAACGTCATGCAGAGTGTGCGGTGAATATTCTGAATGACTGGTCTGCGGCTGTGAATGGAGTGATTACCGGTGAATTGTATCAATTGCCTGCCAGTATAATGGTGCAGGTAGCTGAGGTGGTTCGTGCATATCCCGGCTGGAAAGCTGACGATATAGAACGTTTTAAAAAAATGTGCAAGGAGTATTTTTATCCGGCATGTAAGCAGTCAGGAGGTTGTGGAAGTTGGTCTGGTTGGGACGGACCTTCCAATACCTGCAATCTGGCTATCGGAATATTCTGCGATGATGAAAAAATCTATAATGAAGCTGTCGATTACTATAAACATGGTGTTGGAGGAGGTTGTCTGACAGAAATGGTAAATCCACGTACTTATCAGGTAAATGAGATGGGGCGTGATACGCCACATGCCGAAATTGGGCCGGGCAGTGCGGCTGAGCTTTGTCAAATGGCATGGAATCAAGGAGATGACCTTTTCGGATTAGAGGACAACTTATTACTGAAGGGATTTGAATATATGGGTAAGTACAATCTTGACCATGCCTATGATGAGTGGGAGTGGAAATTGGATGAAGATTGTGCCCAACGCTATTTCTATTATCCGGCTTGTCGCTGGCGTTGCAATAGTTTGAATTCTTTTGTGGTATCGAATATGCCCGCCAATGAAATTATCTATAATCATTATGCAGTAAGGAAAGGTTTGGATGCTCCTTATACGAAAGCGGTGATCAATGCACGCGGATTGACAGCTTGCGGCTGGGAGGCTCCAGGGTATACAGCTTTTACGTATACATTGGATGCTGCAAAATCTCCTTTCCGCGAACATACATTGCCCTCTGCTCCACTGAATGTAAGAGTGATTCCCGGTTTAGAGGAGGTGGTTGTGTCTTGGCAATCAGTTGAGGGAGAAGTGATTAACGGTGCGCTGATTCAGCGTGCTCCCTTTCCTGAAGGACCTTTTGAAACGGTGAGTACCTGGAGTTATAATACTACCAATTGTTATGCCGATACTACTGTTATTGGAGGAAAGAGATATTACTATCGTGTGGCGGAAGTGAATAAAGCGGGTACTGGTGCCTATTCGGATGTTGTTTCGGCTATCCCTTGTTCAGGGAGAGAACTACCTGAAGAGTGGAGCCTTATGAATTTAAGTGGTGCTTCCATATCTTCCGAAGTATCTTATAACCCGGTTAATAATCGTACGTTTAAAGTTTATGGTACAGGAAGTTCCTTTGGTGGCAAAAATGATAATGTTACATATTTGTATGTTCCGGTGAAAAACAATTCAACCATTACTATGCGGTTGTTCGATGCTATAAATTCTGGGGATAAATCGGATCGTACAGGGATAATGATGCGTGAGAGTTTGGATTCTAATTCAAAGATGGCATCGATAGGGTTAGCGGATGATGGCTTTCGGACGGTCTGGTTTGCACCGCGGGCTTCAGCGGGTGCCAATGCCAGTTGGATGAAAGGAAATACCCACACTTGGCTGGAAGTATGGTTCAAGTTAGTACGTGAAGGCAATCTCTTTAAAGGGTATCAGTCACAAGACGGAGTAAAGTGGTTTGAAGTAGGTTCTATGGAGATAAACATGTCCGGTGATTTTTATGCGGGTATTTTTGTCGCTTCATATAACTCAATGCGTGCTTTTATTGATCAGGTTACTGTGACAGACGATTTACATCCACAACTACCGGCACCTACTGGTTTAAAGGTGGAAGCTGAAAACAGTACTTGTGCACGGCTGGAATGGTTACCGGTAGAAGGAGCCTATTGTTATAAAGTGAGTCGTTCTCTCTCTCCTGAAGGACCATTTGAAGTACTTACCGAAACCTGTGAAAATTCGGTGTATACTGATATGAATTTGTCCGAAAATACATATTATTATTATGAGGTTCGTACGGTAAATGTGAGTGGAGACGGCAAAGAAACTGCAACAGTTTCAGTCAAAACCCCAAGTGTGTCCATACCGGGAACTCCCGAAAGACTTAGAGTGTTGCAAGGAAGCGCTAAAGCTTATGTGTCGTGGAAAGCTGTAGATGAGGCTGAAAGTTATACAGTCTATCGTGCTAAGGAGGAGAATGGTGCTTATGATAAGTTGGCTACAATCGGCACTTTGGCTTATACTGATAATTTGCCGGATATGAATGGCTCGTATTATTATAAAGTATCGGCTTCGAATAAGGTGGGAGAAGGACCTTTGACTTCTGCTGTCGCTCTTGTTGCTTCGGAACTGAAAGAACTCCGGTTGCTGAATACTGCCCGGATAATAGGAACTCCGGGTTCATGGGGGGGTATGGGAAATACTTGTGATAAGGCGATGGATGGAAACATAGGAACTTACTTTGATTCTGATGTGGATACCAATGCTTGGGTAGGCTTAGATTTAGGGAGTAATATGCGTGCCACAGTTTCCCGCATAGGATATGCTCCACGTTCCGGTTATGCTTCCCGGCTTTATGGTGGTTGTTTTCAGTTAGCCGATAATAAGGATTTTATTGATCCTGTAACTTTTTATTGCATTGATGTGTACGATACGGAATATTATGTAGTGAGTCATCGTGAAGTAGATATAAATAAAGCTTATCGGTATATGCGTTATTTATCTTCAGGTACGAAGAGTAATTGTAATATAAGTGAGGTGGAATTTTGGGGATACCCCATTGAACTAAAACCACAAACTATTACATTTGAATCTATTCCGAATAAGAGTCTGACTGATAGTAGTTTTGAGTTATCCGCTACGGCAAGCTCTGGTCTGCCTGTTTCGTTTTCCAGTTCTGATCCGGATATAGCAAAGGTAGAGGGTAATCGCGTTTATCTGAAAAATACAGGTCGTTGCGAGATTTATGCAGATCAGGAAGGTGATGATGAGTATGCCATGGCGGAACGGGTAGTACGTACGCTTTTGATTAATCCGACTTCTATTCAGGAAGTAACTTCAGGTACTCCTACATGGTCTGTTTCCCCTAATCTTTGTACTGATTATCTGATTGTTTCAGGAAATGAAATAACAGGTTATGCTTTTTATGCTGTAAATGGATATAAGATATCAGAACATAAGGTGGCTGGGAAGGATTTAAAAATATCTGTGAGTCATTTAACTTCGGGTATGTATTTATTGAAGTTGACGAATGGGACAGCTACAGAGATTAAGAAATTTATAAAAAGGTAGATTGATAGAGAAATAGGTATTGGTTTTAGATAATATAAAGAGGCTGTCACCGGACAGCCTCTTATTTTACATATGTATGCGAGGTAACTATCTGATAGGTTCCATTCTGAACTTCAAATTATATTCTTTATTCTTTTGAATGAGATATTGTGGAAGCGGGCCGGGACCACAACTGGCATTTCCAAGACCATTTTGAATGGCATTAATATTCAATATGGTTTCTGCACGATGGAAGTTGCCTAAGTCGTGTCCATAACGAGCAAAGAACAGGTCTTTGTCCGTATAGTGCAATGCGCTGAATTCAAATGGAACATCACCGGAAAAACGGATGCCTGAACCGGCTTTATCTTTCATCTCCAGCCAGCGTGTGTCGCAACGATTACCCATAGATTGGGGGCGGCCATAGTTTTCTCCCATTTCAGATACTGTTTTGGAATAAATACCTAGAAAAGCTGCATCTTTTCTATCCCAATAATTCTCTATAGGACCACGACCGTACCATTCCACTTGTTCCAGTCTTTGACATAGGGACATTTGTAAAGCCAATCGAGGGAGATTGAAATGGTCATTTGTGGTGAATGTGGCATCTACATCGATTGTGCCATTGGCATAAATGGTATAGTTTACACAATATGGGACTGTTATATTATCTATAGTTGCCTCCATTTTTGTGATCACCTTTACATAACTATGATCTTCGGCCAATTGGTAACTGAAATCTTTCACTTCAAAAGCAGTTGGTTTCCAATCACGTTTATTATTACTGATATAGCGGTAACCATTGTAGGTAAGACCTTCATGTCCGTAGATGATATCTGAATTATGATATCTGAGAAGTATCATGCGCGCTTCATCTGTATTGAAAACTGTTTCAAAATTATCAGCTGTGATACGTAACCAGTTTTTGTCCGCTGCCAGCATAATGGTACCGGAAGATTTGGATGCATGTGCTGCTGTAGCAGGTGTTTGTATGATAAACTGTTCTTCTGCTATAGTATGTCCGGCTTTTCCCCATGAGGTTGTTTCATTCAGAATAACGTATACATTGATATAATATTCACTATTGGTATCAATCATGAGTTGTTTGAATGGAATCCGGATATCTGCACTATGTCCTGCTGGTGTGAATGGCAGTTCTGTTTTTGCAGATTTAATTCGTCTACCATTTTTGTAGATATCATAAATTAAAGAGAAATCCTTTAGATTATAGAAAGCATATTCATTTTTCACTTTCAGAAGTTCTTCTTCCAATTCAAACTTGATGTATTGGTATATCTTCTTTACTTGTAGTAATTTAGCTGTAATCGCACGGTCGGAAGTTATGATGCCGTTGAGGCAGAAATCTTCTTTATTCGGATTGTCACCAAAACTGCCACCGTAATAATACCGGTTATCCGCTTCTCCCGGTTTATTCATACCTTGGTCTACCCAGTCCCAGATACATCCGCCTATCATACGGTTGGACTTGTATTCGATGTAATCCCAGTATTCTTTTAGGTTGCCGATGGCATTGCCCATGGCGTGGGCATATTCACAAAGGAAATAGGGCTTTTCAGAATTCGTTGTATCCATTTTGATCATTACCTCCATCGAGGGATACATGGATGAGTCCATATCTGCTGATTCATTGTATCCCTGATAATGGATAAGTCTGTCGTCCATGGTCCGGATGGCTTCATATACTTTGTAGAAATTATCTCCTTTGCCGCACTCATTACCCATTGACCAGAAAATGACGCACGGATGATTCCGATCACGCTGTACCATGCGTACATTCCGGTCGATAAAAGCAGCCGCCCAACTCTCTATTTTAGGAAGTTCACGGTTTCCGTGACATTCTAAATCTGCTTCGTCCATTACATACATACCATAGTAGTCCATCATTGCATAGAACTTTACATCATTGGGATAATGACTGGTACGCACTGTGTTGATATTATTCTGTTTCATCAATAACAGGTCTTTCATGTATATTTCTGCCGGAATTGCTTTGCCGAGGCGGGGATGTGTATCATGCCTGTTTACACCTTTGAAAATGACAAGTTGGTTATTAATGTATATCTTTTTGTTACGCAACTCAATTTTACGGATTCCATAACGCTGAGTGAGTGCTTCTTTTACGACTCCATATTCATCAATAAGTTCGATGTCGATATTATAAAGATTGGGTATTTCGGCACTCCATAAATTGGGAGATTGGACGGAAAGTTTACCATCCAGGTAAATACTTTCCCCGGATTTTACTTTTCCGGCATTCATCTCGAATTTGTCAATGCATATCTTATTATTATTGATAAGTGATACTCTGATTTTACTGTTATTGACTGTATTTCCCTTATTTATCAATTCTGTCTTTACTTGAATGGTGGCTGTTTTCAGGTCGTCACTAACGTCAGATTTTAATATGACATCGCGTACATGCATCTTAGGTACACCAATAAGATAGACATCCCGGTGTATACCGGATAAGCGGAACATATCTTGATCTTCCAGATAACTGCCATCTGTCCATCGATAGACTTCACAAGCGAGGATATTTCTTCCCGGTTTTACATATTTAGTTATATTGAATTCCGCATCATTGCTGGCTCCTTGGCTGTAACCAACTTTTTTACCATTGACGAATACATATAAACCGCTGTAACAACCATCAAAATGAATGAAAACCTCACGTTCCTTCCATTCGACGGGTAAAATGAATTCTTTACGATAGGAACCGACTGGATTAGGTTCGTTAACAATGGTATATCCATCTTGGGGCTGAATAAAGGGAGGATTATTCAAAAATGGATATGTAACATTTGTATAGATAGGAGTTCCATAGCCTAATGATTCCCAGGTGGATGGAACAGGAATTTCGGCCCATTCAGAATCATTATAATTCATTTTGTAGAAGTTTACCGGACGTTCAGAAGGTTCTTTTGCCCAGTTGAATTTCCATTGACCATTTAAAAGTTGATAGTAAGATGAATTATTCCGCTTCCAGGGCATTGTGTATGATTCGTCTTTTCTCATTTCTTCGGTATTGGCAAAAGGAATGAAGGTTACATGTCCTTCTTCTTTGTTAATAGCGAATATTTTCTCGTTTTCCCAGTCATTCTTGCTACTGGCTTTGGCTGCAATTTCATGATGAGAATTACGGGTAGTTTGAGCTGTTGAAGGCTTGTACATTGATAGTAGGATAAAGAGGATCGGGAAGATTCTGCTTTTCCATGGAAAAAAATGAAATGTTTTCATGGCATTGTAATATTTTATATGGATTACTATGTCGATAAAACGTTTCATTCTGCCGATTTACCTAATTTATATAAAAGAAAAAGGGATTTAAATCTTTCTGTGTTGAGTAAAAACAAGCCGCTATACGTCTTTTAGTAAAAGATGATACATCAAAAAACAATAATTTACTAACTTTGAAAATATGAAAAGTATTATGGAAACATCATTGAAAAGAATTGTTCATCTGTTACTGTTAGCTGCATTGTCAATATTAACAGTCAATGCCAAAGTTATCAGCTATCCAGCTCCGAAAGGAGAGACTTTATCTTCCGATTATATGGTAGAGGTGGATGGCGTTTCGGTACCCGTTTATATGGCGAAAACACAGCATCATGATAAAAAATATTCGATTGCATATTTTGATTTCTCAGGAACAGTGACTGTTAAGATTAAGAGTAAACTATCTCTGGATCACTTGAATATATTACCGGATAAATATGCAATTCATCCTTCTGTTAATAAAGATATTGCTACTTTCCATCTGAACGAACCTTGTGATATATCTTTTGAGCCGGATGGTTGTAACAGCCCGTTGATTCTATTCTGTAATGAATTGGAAACAGATATTCCTTCAAAGAATGATCCGAATGTTATTTATTTTGGTCCTGGGGAACATAATCCTGAAAACGGTTTGATCAGACTGGGCAGTAATCAAACACTTTATCTGGCAGGGGGTGCGGTAGTCAATGCCGGTATAGAGGCTACAGGCGATAATATTACAATTTGCGGTAGGGGAATTTTAGATGGTTCCGATTGGGAACATAATGCCGGCCCCACTGACTATATGATAAATGCAAAGAACTGCAATAATTTGGTAATGAGGGATATTATCATAAAAGGTTCTTATTATTGGACTATTGTACCTCAGAATTGTGATCGGGTTTTGATAGATCGTATTCGTTTGGCAGGTTCCCGTGTAGGTAATGATGACGGTGTAGATCCTTGCAATTCCAGTAACGTGACGATTCGGAATTGTTTTTTTCGGACAGATGATGATTCGGTTTCTCCGAAGGGGATAACCCGTGCCGGAGGAGAAAGAGAATCAAAACCGGTTGAGAACATAGTAGTAGAGAACTGTGTGTTCTGGGTTGATTTTGCCAATGTATTTCGTATGGCAACGGAAAGCAGTTGTCCGGTATTTCGTAATTTCACAGCGCGTAATGTGGATGTGATTCATTTTCCTGACCGTGACCGTGTTCAGATATTCTGGTTGCATCCTACAGGAGAAATGCCAATGGAGAATTTGTGTTTTGAGAATATCAGGATTAATGGAGAAATTCCGTATAATCTGATAAAGCTGACACCTGCACTCCAGTTAGTGGGTACACGTCCGATAGAGAAACCTACTCCGAATGATATAAAGGTGGGACCTGGCAGACGTGGTCCCGGAAGTTGTGGTTATGGAGAATTTGTAGTTGTTCCTTCTTATGGTCCTTATATTCATAATGTAACTTTCCGTAATATTACCACTTATGGCAAAGAAAGTGATCGCAAGGCGGAAAGAGGAGCCGTACTGATTCAGGGAATCGATGAACGGCATGATGTTTCCGGTATCATATTCGATAATGTCGAATACTATGGCACAAGAATAGGTGCTGATAGCCCGAATATACAAACTGGCGATTTTGTGAAACACATACAATATGTAAAGTAATAATATAAAGTAGAATTCTGAAATGAAAAAATTATTTGTAGGAGTGTTATGGGTAGCTTTGTCTTTGAGTGTACAGGGCAAGGAGGTGAATATGACATCACCGGATGGAAAATACCAGTTTACGTTGAGTGATAGCGGTGGACAATTACACTATTCTTTGACCTGGAACGGAAAACAGACAGTAAAACCTTCCTTATTGGGAATCAATGCAAATGTAGAATGGCGGGATGGAGTTGAAATCGGAACTGTGGATAGTAGTCGGAAAGATACGATCTGGCATCCGGTCTATGGTGAAAGAAGTGAAATTAAAGACTGCTATAATGCATGGAAAATACTTGTCAATCGTCAGAATGGACGTGATAAGTTGATTCTTGATATCCGTGCCTATGATGAGGGAATTGCCTTCCGTTACCATTTTCCGGGCGGACAATATCTGAAGATTACAGATGAGTATACAGAATATACCATGCCCGAAGGTACTAAAGCCTATTTTACCCCTAAAGCTCAGACCCCGTATTCTTATCTGCCTCTTGAAAACTGGCCGGGCGAGTCGGACCGTCCATTGCTGCTGACACTGGCAGGTGGAGGATATGTCTGCCTGGCTGAAGCGCAAGTGGTGGATTATGTACGTACGAAGTTCAATGTGTCATCGACTAAAAAGAATACGATCATATCGGCTATGTATGGTCCGGTAGAAGATATTGCACCTTATTCTACTCCGTGGCGTGTAATCATGTGTGCTGACAAGCCAGGTGAGATTTTAGAACACAACGATATCCTGTTAAATCTTAATCCGCCATGTCGGATTAAGGATACTTCCTGGATTAAACCGGGAAAAGTGATGCGTGAAGTGACCTTGACCACAGAAGGTGGAAAAGCTTTGGTAGACTTTGCTGTAAAACGGAATCTGCAATATATCCACTTTGATGCCGGTTGGTATGGTTTTGAGTATGATAAGGCTTCAGATGCCACTACTGTAACACTTGATCCGCGTAGGAATCCGAAAATAGATGCACTGAATCTGAAAGAAGTGGTTGCTTATGCGAAGCAGCATGGCATCGGAGTTATGCTCTATGTTAATCAGCGGGCTTTGCAGCAACAGCTGGATGAGATACTTCCTTTGTATAAATCATGGGGAATTTCTGGAATTAAGTTTGGGTTTGTGCAGGTAGGTTCGCAGGTGTGGACAAAATGGATGCACGAAGCCGTGAAAAAGTGTGCTGATTATGGGCTGATGGTAGACATCCATGATGAATACCGTCCGACAGGCTTTAGTCGTACTTATCCTAATCTGATGACTCAGGAAGGTATTCGCGGCAATGAAGAATTTCCGGATGCCACTCACAATGTTACGTTGCCTTTTACCCGCTTTGTAGCCGGAGCAGCTGATTATACAATATGTTACTATCGTCAGGACTTTGGCAGACTGAATGTTGAAAAAGATAATTATGGTGTTCCCCGTTCTAAGTCCATCCAGACTACACCGGCGCATCAATTGGCCTTAGCAGCTGTCTATTACAGTCCCCTGCAATATATGTACTGGTATGATAAACCTTCGGATTCACAGGACGAACCGGAATTAAAGTTCTTTGATGATGTGTACACCACCTGGGATGATACGAAGGTTTTACAAGGTGAAGTCGGTGAGTTTATTACTGTAGCTCGCCGGAGAGGAGAGGAATGGTTCATAGGCTCAATTACAAATAATGAAGCACGGACGTTGCCGGTTGATTTGAGTTTTCTGCCTGCCGGAAAAGATTATGTGGCTGAAATCTATACGGATGGCGACAAATCTATTCCTACACGAACGAAAGTCAGAGTCTCAAAATTCCGCGTCAATGCCAAGACTGTGCTGCATTTTAATCTGAGGGCTTCGGGAGGTTCTGCCATTCGTTTAGTGCCCGAGGTTACTAAGGATAAATCTTTAAAAACTTATAAACAACAGAAACTGTGATGAAACATGTGAAAACAAGAAATAGGGTGGTACGAGAAGTATCTGATAAGCATACTATGAATATACGAGTTTTGTTTTCGTTGGTATTTCTTATTGTAATCACGTTCACTGTCTCAGCCCAGACTGCCGTATGGCAGTGGGCTGTGCCGGTACGTAATTTTGCTAAACAACCGAAAAATCCTGATGCCAAAGCCTATTTATGGATACCAGAGAAATGTAAACACGTGAAAGCTGTGCTTGTGGCACAGCATAATATGGAAGAAATTTCTATAATGGAAGATGAGAACTTCCGCATTAAGATGGCAGAATTGGATGTAGCACAAATATGGGTTTGTCCTTCTTTCAATCATGGATTCGACTTTACAGATGGAGCATGGGAAACTTTAGAGGGTTTTCTGAAAGATCTGGCGTCAGTTTCAGGATATACGGAGTTGGCATCGGCTCCATTGATTGGTATCGGACATTCGGCAGCTGCCAGCTGGCCCTACTATTTAGCTGCATATATGCCCGACCGTACATTAGCTTGTATCTCAGTCAGTGGACAGTGGCCTTATGTACGTGATAAATGGCTGAATCTGGATATCTGGGGAGAGCGTAATATCGACTATATCCCATGTCTTGAAACAATGGGGGAGTATGAATCTGCACATACCTGGAGTAATGAGGGATTGAAGGAGCGGAAAGAACATCCTTTGTTGCCATTGAGCATGTTGGCTTGTCCTGCCGAAGGCCATTTTGCTTATTCGCCCGGTAAGGCTGAGTATATCGCACTTTATATAAAGAAAGCATTGCAATACGGGCATGTGGATCCTACTAAAACCGGTTGGCTCGCTGAGCGTTGGAAAAAGAATCAACCACCCACTTGTATGCCTGCGCCTGTAGCAGAATATAAAGGTAATCCGGATGATGCTTTCTGGTTTTTTGATAAAGAAATGGTAGAAGCTACTCAGGCCTATCAAGCCTGTTTCCGGAACATGAAGCCGCAGTTAGTGGGTGTCGTGCAAGAAGGTAAGCCGGTAGTTCAGCGTGACAGTCATTTGCAACTTCACCCGGTATTTCTGCCTCAGGGAGATGGAGTTTCTTTTCATCTGACTCCTGTTTTCCTGGATACGGTTCCCGGTGATAGTCCCCGCCTGAAGAATTGGACGGACTTGCCTGTAGGTACACGCATTGGACATGCAGCGGATAATTCCATTTGCTTTGAAATGATAACAGGCCCCGCAGTAATTCACAACCATACCTTCAAGGTCGAATGGAATCGGAGTATTTCCTGGGCATCCTCTAAGGCTGATATTGTTTTTGCTGTTCGTCATCCGGGAGATAAGGAATATAAACCGATTGTTCAGCAGGCGCAGATCACCATACCCGTTCGCAATATAGATGGAGCACCACAGAAAGTCTCCTTTGCTGCGTTGGCTGATGTCAAACGAGGAATAAAGTCTGTCACATTACAAGCTTCTTCCGACAGTGGCTTGCCTGTTGGCTTTTATGTAGAATCCGGACCGGCCAGAGTGGAGGGAAATCAGTTGATATTTACACCGATTCCTCCGCGTGCTGTTTATCCGGTAAAAGTTACGGTAGTGGCGTGGCAGTATGGCAGGAGTGGAGAACCTAAGATTCAAACGGCCGAACCTATCACACAAACATTCTATATTTTATAGCATTATCTGTATTGCGTGAATTTATTGTTTCAGAAATTCACGCAATGCAGCATTAAATGCTTCAGGTTGTTCCATGTTCAGCATGTGTCCGCAGTCTTCCAACACCTTTAGCTTTCCGTTCGGCAGATATTTCAGAATTTCCGGTTGATTGGAATAGCGGTTGTTGGCTGACTTGCCTTCCACGATTAAAGTCGGCACTGTGGGATGATTCTTTTTTATGGCTTCATAAGCATCCAGACCTGCAACTACCCGTACTTCTTTGTGTAATGGTTGCCAGGCATCCCAGTCATCAATCATTTCCCATAAAGGCTGACGCATCCTTTCTTTCCGGGTACCTCCCGAACTCATCAGCCCTTCAAACCATTCACGCTTCATGACGTCGACTCCTTTCACTTTCAGGGCGGCAATTTCTTCATCCCGTTTCAGAGCTTCTTCTTTGGTCATAGGTTGGCTAGGTCCTTTCGACTTACGTATATTTCCACTTGCAAGGAAAGCTGATGCCATGCGTTCGGGAAACCAACCTAACATATCGGCACCGATGAAACCACCTAACGACAAGCCAACTATATGTGCTTTCCGGATATGGAGAGAATCCATCAGTGTCACCAGGTCTTGTACATGGGTAAACTGATAATCTTCGGTCTGAGAGGAAGAAGCACCATACCCCCGTAAGTCGTAACGGATCACACGGTATTCTTTGGCAAATTCAGCGAATTGTTCATCCCACATTCTGTGATCCAGTGAATGGCCATGTACAAAGATTACAGGTTCTCCGCTTCCGGCTTCTTCATAATAGAGCGAGCCATTGCCAACATCAATGCGACCGGACTTAAAATCAGCCGTCTCTCCCGAAATACGGAGTTGAGCATCTATTTTATGTTGCCATACATTATGCATTAAAACGTCTGTGTCAGTTTTTCGGCTATCCACTTGTATACGGTTCATTTGCAGCTTACCTACATTTACGGCAATCACGGGAATACGTGGGTCTGGTTTTTCGGGCATGAACGTAGCGTCATTTACTGTGATATTCTCCACATTTCTGATGAACAATCCATAACTTGGCAGATTTCCCCATACAGTGGGCTGGGGATAACCCTTTTCGTCTTCCTTCACTTCTTTGAAAGAAGACCAGTATCTATTCCATTTCGTTCCGCTTGCTACATCGTGGCGTTTTCCTTCCATTGCCGGATCAGGCAGAAAAGCACCTTCCACCAGTCCGCCGCGATTCATGAAACGGATATTGTTCAGATATATGTTCTCTATTTTTGCATTCTCGATACCCGTGATTGAAGAACAGAAATTACCGGTTCCGTAGGCAGTAATATTGCTGATTTGGATATTTCGCATTCTTCCGACGGGAGGAACCGGTGCATCATCCGGGTACTGTCTTCCTCTATTGGCTAAGCGTATGTAAAGTGGACATTCAGTCCCTTCAATCAAAACATTATTGATGGTAACCCCATCCATTATTCCGCCGTCTACAATTTCCAATGAAATGGCGGTAATGCCACTTGGAGTTGATTTTAGAATCCGCTCCCCGGTATGACGGCTTGGTTTTACTATACAGTCGGAGATTGAAATATTCTTAAAGCCGCCCGTTGATTCTGTTCCACATTTAATGGCGTTGGCAAAGCTGCTGACAATACAGTTGCTGATAATTACATTTTCACAGGGAGCCGTACCCGTACTCTTCAATACGATACCGTCATCGTCAGAGTCGATAATGCTGTTGGAAAGGATAAAACGGCGGCAACCGTCGATGTCTATTCCGTCATTATTGCCATTACTATGATTGTACACTTTTATGTGATCGATGGTAACATCTTCGCAATTCAAATAATGCTGATTCCAAAGTGCGGAATTTCTCATTGTAATACCTTCCACATGCACATCTTTGCATGAGATAAACAGAATGTTACGAGGCCGTCCGTTGCGGTCGCCGCCCAATCCGCTGATACGCCCTTTTCGTCCTTTTCCTTTTCCGTCTATCGTACCTTTTCCGGTAATACTGATGTTTTTTGCATCTACTGCATAGATGAGGGAAACCCAGCCACCGGCATCTTTTTGTGAACGGTAAGATGCTTGTGGTTGCACAGGAAAGTCATCGTAATTATCACTGGCATAGAGGTATGCCCCGCTTTCAAGATGTAGTTCTACATTATCTTTCAGGAAAATCGTTCCTGATTTATAAATCCCTGAAGGAATGATAACCTTGCCTCCGCCTTGCCGGTGACAATTTTCAATAGCGGCATTGATGGCTTGAGTTTGTACGACAGAAGTGTCTTTGGAAGCTCCGAACTGGAAAATGTTATATTCCGTCGAATGTGCATTCCCTGTAAGATAACAACAGATGGCACATATAAATAGAAAATATGTTTTCATGGCTTATAATGTTTATTTCAATATATAGAAGTTTCGTTCCACCGGTTCAGCCGTCTGTACTTTGCCTGCAATACCGTATTGCCAGGCAACTACCGTTACTTTTACCGGAAATTTACTGCGGGGTGGGATAGGAGTGAATACAATTTGGTCTCCTTTTATTTCAGCCGGACCTTCTTTGATGTAGTAAGAGACGGGCAGTCCACAGTCGCTTGTGGCTTTTAAAGATAAAGAACCGCTTTCCGCTTTCACATCGGGTAATCCTGGAAATAATATATACTGCCTTTGTCCTTCCGTATTCCGGTAGGGGATGCGGATACTGACTTCTTGAACAGCACTTTTATACTTCCGGTCTCCTGTCTGGCTTGCCAACAGACATATATCACTGGTACGGCGCGGATTATTCATACCCATCCGATAGAAAGATACTATGAATGTGGTGTCATTTACCTTTTCTACTGGTCCACAGATGCGACTGATTATCGGTGTTGCATCTGCATGCTCATCAGATAGTTTGGTTCTCAGGGAATCCGTACATACGGCTTTCAGGTGGAAAGTGATTCCATCGGCTTCCGGATTGAAGCGGGGCTGTACACGTACATGCTGCTTCTTGTTGTATGTCAGTAAACTGCCGTTTTGCTCAAAACCCAGATATTGTTCTTTCTTTCCGCGGCTTTGCGTATACCGTGTTTCGGTCGCTTCCGCTATTTCACGGTCAAAATACCAGAAAGCATCGTGAGGATCACCTTTATATTGTGAATAGGGGGCGGCTTTGGCTCGCTTCTTCTGATCGGGATGCCAGCGTTCTGCCAGCCAGCCTTTGGTTGGGTTCACCGGATTCAGTTTTACTTTACCGTCTTTCGTTACTTCATCCGTCAGTCGTTGATTGATAGCTTTTTCCAGAAATAGAGCAATGTATGCGGCTGTTTCATCTGCCACATCGAAATGTCCCCGTCCTGCGTCACACAGAAATGAGATGCAACTTTCAGGATACATCATGCGGAAGGCCAGTGCCGGATTTACCCGGGCTTCCCACCATTCATATTCTCCTTCAATCATCAGTCCGGGTATTCCATCTATATTACGGGTACGTCCCCATTCCAGATTCTCACGCCCGTAGCCGGTAAGATTCGTACGCGGAGCATCGCCATGCAGGGAAATGATAGCCAAAGTGCGTTCCGGATTCCATGCTGCGAAGTTCCAGGGATAGGTAGCCATAGCCGAATGGCCTATGGGAACGATGGGGACATTTTTCAGTTCGCTATATCCGCTGACGTCTGCCAGGGAGACCATCATTTTCTCAAATATCTGTTGTGTGCCTTTCGATACATCCCATTGCTGATCGATACCGGGAGTTATCCATACAAAGCCGATTCCAAGCTTCTGCATCTTTTCGCGGAAAAGGGGATTATCAAAAAGAGTTTCTTCGCTCATATTGTGTTGTCCTACAATAATTGCTTTTATCTGCATACAGTCAGCGGGTATCCACAAGAAAGCCGTAGGATTCCGGTTCGTTTCATTAGAGACGAATCCGTCAAGGGGCACAGACCATTGCCATTCCCCTGCCCGCAAACAGGGAGAGAAGAACAGCAAGAGGATGATCGAAAAAAGCAGTCTATATCTATTCATGTTTTTTTGTTTTTTACAGTATTAATACGAACGAGGAATAAGCTTCACTCAAAAATAAGGGATTTAAAACAATGATTCCACAAATCTTATAAGATTTATGGAATTGAATCCATAAAAATCAAAAGATTTGTGGAATCAGCCTGTTTTTGTTATATTTCGGTGAGCCTTAGTATTCGTTAATAATCTTTTATTTAGAGGCTTCTTTCAGTTGTTCCGTCAACTTATCCATATCTTCCGGGCTGGCTGCCGATGGGAATTGTAGTTCTCCTTCTTTATTGACAATGGCATAATGCGGGATTGACAACATACCGTTCCGCCCGAACTTCTCATAAATTTCCATTTTGAAAGCCTCGTTGATGATGACATGCTCTCCTTTTAAGTTATAGTGCCCTGTCATTTTTTTCCAGAGTTCAGCTTTCTGGGGAGTATCGATGGAAACATACAATAACACGATATCATTTTCAGCAGCATATTTCTGCAAAGGTTTGATGTGTGCAAACGATGCACGACAAGGACCGCACCAGGTAGCCCATACGTCGATAAAGATCACTTTACCCGGGTATAAGTCAGTAATTTCCTTAAAGGTGCGTACACTGTCCGTATTCAATATATGAATATCTTTCGGAAGTTCGGCTTCATTGAACGCTTTGTTCCTTTGTATCGCTGTTTCTAATTTCGGCATTAGCACGCTTTGGGGATATAATGTCTTGAATTCCTCATACAATGCAGGAATACCAGTTGCAAAATACTCGCGGCTTTCATCTTCCAGAATGAGAAGTCCCATTGCAGCCTCCTGTACCCGGCCTTGCAGATTTGTTTTATACCAATCGAATAACAGTTGATTGCGTTCATTGTCATCATTCGTGCGCCTTTCATGTTTCATGAAAATATCTATGCCTGCCATATTCGATACGACATCTGCAAATGCAGGAGAGAATACGCTTTCAGCCTGACCGACGTTTGCAAAATCCAACATCTGGGCGTAAGCGTCGTCCCATTCCTTCTTGAGCGTTTCGGAACCTCTCCGGTAGTTACCGAAATACTGATTCATATATGCCATCAAAGCCTGTATACGTATATCTTGTATGGCTCTCTGTCTGAGCTGATCGTCCACTTCTGCCACTTCGTTTTCTAATGTAGTAGCGTAGTCTGTCAGCTTTTGATATACGGATGAGGCAACCGTGTCCTTGCCGACGTTAAAGATATCTCCCCGGCGTGCACGCAGATTAAATACGTTTTCATTCAGATCAGCCAATTTCCTGAGTATTTCATTTTCTTTCGTTAAGCCGTCAACCGGGTTTAGTTCATTGGATTTGGAAGCATCGATATCGAGCGTCTGTTTTCCCGGAGCAAGATAGATACTACCTAAGTTTCGCTCACCATATAGAAAAAGAGTCAGCTTTTCGTTCCCGTTTACAGGTAAGGTAATCTGATACGTACTGTCGGCATTTAAGCGTAAAGTATCAATCTTGTTCGGTAAGTAAATGCCATCTGTAGTGATGTTATATACAATGGGAGCGCCGGATGTATTCGTTACTTTGCCTTCTAAAGTAATATTCTTCTGGGTACATCCGCTCAGGAGCATAGTGGTTGTTATGCCGCCAAGGCATAAAGATTTGATGAATTTCATTATTTGTTTTTCATTTGGTTTATAATCTGAGACGCTAAAATAGTGATAAGGTTACATCGGGACAATTATTTTCTGTTATTTCTCCGTGATTGTTCATTTTATCTTAATCCCTTTTATAAAATCATTGGTTACTATTCCTTTCAAGTCCTTCATCCGTTCTCCATTGATTACTACATTTTCAAACGTCACGTTTTGCACGGTTCGTTCTTTGTCCAGTCCTTGAATCAACGATGGATTTTCTCCTATGCCTGTATATGTAATATTTCTGAAAGTAATGCCTTCAATGCCGCTTCCCGGCTGTTTATCATATTTCTCGTTGAAACGTACTTTTACATAAAACAGTCGTCCTTCCTGAATATTCTCTACCCGGATATCTTCGAAGAGAATATTACGAACCTGATTCTTATCACCACAATCCACTGTCATGCAACCTTGATAAATCGGGTCATCCTCGTCATGTTCCAGGATGTCGATGTTACGGAAAGTCAGATTCTCTATCACTTCTCCTGTCGGCGAGTCCGGATCGCCATGACCGCCTACATTGATGGGATGTGCCACATCTGCCCAAAGAATAGAATTTTGCACGGTAATATCAGATGAACCTCCCCACCAGTTCCAGCGGTGATTGTACAAAGCAATGCAATCGTCCGAATTGCGCATAAAGACATTGTCGATAAGTACCTGACGGCAGCACATCATATCTATACCGTCACTCCATCCTTTACAACTGAAGGACTTCAGATTTTTAATCGTAATTCCTGTGGAACCACCTCCAAATACGGTATAATGGTCCGGATTCACTACTGTAATGCCATCTATCCATATATTTTTGGAATCAGTGATTTCAATGCCCCGTACAGCGTGGTCTATGATTCCCCGTCCGATGATGCGGACATTCTCGGCTTTGTCTACCACGAGTTTTGCCTTGACCACAGCTCCGGGGGCCAGATATACGGTTGTATTACTTGGTATCCGTATCTGATTGTTGGGTAAGTCTTTGGGGCGGTGTGTGCCCGGACCGAAGTACATTACTCCTTTAGTTTCTTTTTCATATTTTTCAGTCTCCATCGGGTTGGCAAAAAGATGCAGGTTGTGCAGTCGGTCACCATTAAACTCAATGGAGAGATATTGTGGCTTTTCCAGAGTGAAAAGAATGGCGTTTTGTATCTGCTTGTATTCAATACCTTTACTCAAAGGGCGTATGGCTACTTCGCGCACAGTGCCATTGTTCTTCTTCACCATTACTTCTACGGGACTTCCCATATCAAATTGCACCATGGAAGCATTCTGCACTTTGTCCATATCTACCTGTACGTTGTATTCGAACAAATCTTTCCATTCGCCGCCGGGGATGCGTACGCGTACGGTATAGTCATCATTGTGCGGCATCCCGGTACTCAGTGTACCGGGATAAGTCACTAGTTGTACCTGTATGGACAAGCAGAAAAGGACTGAGAAAATAGTTGTAATAAATTTCATTGTATAATTGTTTTTTTTTCGATGTTTCTATACTTGCTAATATACGAATTAAAACAGAATATCACTCAGTATAATTATACGATTCTATAAAAAGAATACGGAGCTCATCGCGGGCTCCGTATTCACGAGATGAAAAGGATTGGAAAAAACAGGTATGTATATATTGGTTAGATGAGGGTCTTATTCTTTTTTATGATAAATAAGTGATAAAGAAAAGGCCAAATTCCCCCTTTCCCGGATATCTTATTCTCATAATCTTTCATCATTTTCTCATGAATTTCGAGGATTTCATGTGTATAATTCATCATTTTCTCTAAGTTCTCTCCCAGTTCTGTTTCCCGTCGGGCGTGCTTATGAATTTCCTCTAATAAATCATCGTTGACTTTTTCCAAACGGGCTTTTTCCTGATAAAGCCAATTCAAATGCTCTTTTCGCACTCGTTCCATCATGGTATCATCAGGATAAGATTTTAGTGAATTAAATTCGAGAGCTTTGTCAAGTTCGTCAGTATCTATCAGTGGGTCATTGTCTTCATAAGGTTCTGTGCCTATAGAAGAGCATGTCAGATAACGTAACCTAATCCATTCCCGGATTTGCTCTTTCGGTATGCCGTATTTCTCAGCTACTGACTTTGTAGATAACCAATTAGCCATATAGTGTTTGATTATAAGTTTAAAATCATTCCCTATACGGCTATAATGGCTTTATATTATAAAGGTACGGGGCATTACTCTATCCCTGTTAGTAGGTATGTGGATACCCTGAACCACGGAAGAGTAAGCCCGTACCAATAACTGATACAGGCTACGCTCGTCCGATGGTTCATTAAATTTCCACATTTTACTAACATCGGAAGAGGACATGTATATATACAAGATATATCATGTCGCACGTTCAGTTGCAAAGATACGCCTTTTTTCACATTTAACAACGAAATCATGGATTTGTTTCTCCACTTTGCGTAACTTTTTATTCAGTAACGCTTAAAAAATAACTTGGTACATAAGCAAGTGCGGCGAGTAAGTGCATAAATGATAATTTAGCGGTGGGGAATTGGTACGCGGACGACACGGATAAGACGGACGAACGCGGACTTTAATCTTTTAGACGCGGATGACACGGATGACGCGGATT